>Ga0123355_10020808_pt1 | contig 10487 bp, 6 predicted proteins | sample TergutEmb28metaG_3_FD_89872 | JGI IMG/M metagenome (GOLD analysis project Ga0123355, IMG submission 89872) | Embiratermes neotenicus P1 segment gut microbial communities from Petit-Saut dam, French Guiana - Emb289 P1 | ecosystem: Host-associated > Arthropoda: Insects > Digestive system > Gut ... | reverse complement strand
GGGGTCATCCGGCACGTCGAGGGCACCCGGTTCACCATCGGCGAGCCCGACGGGTCGGACTCGGAGCGGTGCAAGCTCATCTCAGCGGCGTTCGCGGCGGGGGGCCTGCGCGCCCCGGTCGAGCCGCGGCTGCGGGACCAGATCTGGCTCAAGCTCATCGGCAACGTGGCGTTCAACCCGATCACGGCGCTCACCGGATCGACCCTCGGCGAGCTGGGGTCCGTCCCGGAGATGCCCGAGCTGCTGCTCTCGATCTTCACCGAGTGCGCTGCGGTCGCGGACCGGCTCGGGATCACCTTCCCGGTGTCGCTGAACCGGCGGCTCGAGGCCGGCCTCGCCGTGGGTGACCACAAGACGTCGATGCTGCAGGACCTGGAGGCGGGCAAGCGGCTCGAATTTGAGTGCATGACGGGAGCCGTCGTAGAACTGGCCGCGCACCTGAGCGTGCCCGTTCCCTCCGTACGGGCCGTGCACGCGTGCGTCAGGCTGCTCGACCACCTCCGCCAGCAGCCTGGCTAATAACGGGCCCGACTGGATGACGCAGCGGAAGCCGAGGTGTGCCGTCGACGTGTCGACGGCCTCGCCCTGGCGGGCCGCGGGCCGGTAGCGCAGGCAGTAGTTCGGCGCGCACAGGTGCGAGCCGCCCTTGATCACCCGGCGCGGGATCGCTGACGCCAGGTCGCGGCCCGGCTCCGCGACAACCGGGTTGCGCGGCACCGGCGCGCAGCACGGCGGCGTCTGATCGGTGCCTGCGCCCGCGTGGCGGGGCCGGAAGAAGTCGCTCGTCCACTCCCACACGTTGCCGGCCACGTCGAACAGGCCGTACCCGTTGGGCGGGAACGCGCCGGCCGGCGAGGTGCCCTCGTAGCCGTCCAGCGCCAGGTTCTGCCACGGGAACTCGCCCTGCCAGGTGTTCGCCAGGTGCCTGCCGCCGGGTGTGAAGTCGTCTCCCCACGCGTAGACAGCGCCGTCGAGGCCGCCGCGGGCGGCGTACTCCCACTGCGCCTCGGTCGGCAGCGACTTGCCCGCCCACGCCGCGTAGGCCTCCGCGTCGGCATACGCAACGTGCGTGACCGGGTGCCGGTCCCGGCGCCGGACGTGGCTGGCCGGGCCCTCGGGACGCCGCCAGCACGCGCCGGGAACGTACGTCCACCACTGGCGGAAGTCGCGGAGATCGACCGGCCCGGCGGTGCGGCGGAAGACCAGCGAGCCCGGTACCAGCAGGCCGGGGTCGGCATCCGGGTAGTCGGCGGTGCTGAGCGGCCGCTCGGCGACCGTCCGGTAACCGGTCGCGGTCACAAACCGGCGGAAGTCGGCTACCGTGACCGGCCTGGTGTCCATCCAGAAGCCGTCCACGGCGACCCTGCGCACGGGGCGCTCCTCCGGATAGAAGGCGTCCGACCCCATGGTGAACTCGCCGCCGGGGATCCAGGCCATGCCTGCCCGCCCGGCGGCACCGGCGCCGTCCGGCATCGTCGTCGCGGTCCGCATCGCGGGAGGCCATACCCGGGAAATGCCGGGCGGATTCACCCGCCGCGGGTGATGCGACCGCAGGTCAGAAAGGGAACGGGGTAGCCGCGGGTGAGTGCCGGATGATAGCGCCCGGCGTCAGGGCGAGGGGGCCAGCATGGGCAAGCCGTTCACGGGTGCTGTCAGCGTCGACATCAGGGACTCGATGCCCGACTGGTCACCGTTCGAGCCGCCCCGGGCGCCAGACTCGTCCCCCAGCGTCGTCTACGTGGTGCTCGACGACGTCGGCTTCGCCGCGATGAGCTGCTACGGCGGGCCGATCGAGACGCCGAACATCGACCGGATCGCCGCCGCGGGAGTCCGGTACACGCAGTGGCACACCACCGCCCTGTGCTCCCCGACCCGGTCCTGCCTGCTGACCGGTCGCAACCACACGCGCAACTCGATGGCCTGCATCACCGAGGCCGCCATCGGGTTCCCGAATGCCAGCGGGACCATCCCGCCGGAGAACGGCATGATCTCCGAGATCCTGTCCGAGCAGGGCTGGAATTCCTACGCCGTCGGCAAGTGGCACTTGTGCCCCACCGTCGAGATGAGTCTCGCCTCGACCCGGCGCAACTGGCCGACCGGCCGCGGATTCGAGCGGTTCTACGGGTTCCTCGGCGCGGAGACCAACCAGTGGTATCCCGACCTGGTCTACGACAACCACCCGGTGGAGCAGCCCCGGTCGCCCGAGGACGGCTACCACCTCACCGACGACATCACGGACAAGGCCATCGAGTTCATCAAGGACGCCAAGGCGGTTGCTCCGGACAAGCCGTTCTTCCTCTACTACGCGCCGGGCGCCTGCCACGCACCGCACCACGTGCCGAAGGAGTGGATCGAGCGATACCAGGGCCGGTTCGACATGGGCTACGAGGCGCTCCGCGAGCAGATCCTGACGCGCCAGAAGGCGATGGGCATCGTCCCGCAGGACACCGAGCTGCCGCCGGTCAACCCGATCGGCACCCCGCAGACGCGGACCGGGCCAGACGGTCAGCCGTTCCCGGAGGTGGACTACACCAAGCCGTGGGACTCGCTGTCGGCGGCGGAGAAGCGGCTGTTCTGCCGGATGGCCGAGGTGTACGCGGGGTTCCTCAGCCACACCGATCACCACATCGGGCGGCTGCTCGACTACCTGGAGGCGACGGGTCAGCGGGACAACACGCTGATGATCGTCGTATCCGACAACGGCGCGTCCGGCGAGGGCGGCCCGGACGGCTCGGTCAACGAGAACAAGTTCTTCAACGGCATGCCCGACGACCTGAACGCCAATCTGGCGATGATCGACGAGCTGGGCGGCCCGAGGACCTACAACCATTACTGCAACGGCTGGGCCATGGCGTTCAACACGCCGTTCAAGATGTGGAAACGGTACGAGTTCAACGGCGGCACCGCCGACCCGTGCGTCATGTCCTGGCCAGCCGGCATGAAGACCCCCGGCGCAATCCGGCACCACTACCACCATGCGATCGACATCGTGCCGACTGTCCTGGATGTGCTCGGTGTCCAGGCGCCTGAGGCCATCAGGGGCCACACGCAGACACGGTTCGACGGGGTCAGCATGCGCTACACGTTCGAGGATGCCTCGGGCCTGTCCCACCGCCGGACGCAGTTCTACTCGATGCTGGGCTCCCGCGGCATCTGGCACGACGGCTGGAAGGCGGTCACGACGCACCCGACGCTCGCCGGGTGGAGCCACTTCGAGGCCGACACGTGGGAGCTCTATCACACCGACACCGACCGGGCCGAGCTCCACGACCTGGCCACCCAGCAGCCGGCCCGGCTGCGGGAGATGGTGAATCTGTGGTTCGCTGAGGCCGGTGCCAACGGGGCGTTCCCGCTCGACGACCGGTCGGCGGTCGAGATACTCCTCACGCCGCGGCCGCAGCTCGCCAGCCCGCGGAACACGTACATCTACTATCCGGGCACCGCCGACGTGCCGGAGGAGCTCGCGGTCAGCATCCGCAACCGCTCCTACACGATCGGGGCGCTCGTCAGCATCCCCGGGCCGGGCGCTCGAGGGGTACTGCTCGCTCACGGCTCCCGGTTCGGCGGTCACTGCCTGTACATGAAGGACAACCGGCTGCACTACGTCTACAACTTCGTCGGCATGACCGAGCAGAAGATCGATGCCGACGAGGACGTGCCCGCCGGCGAGAACCTGATCTTGTCGGCGTCCTTTGACAAGGACGGCGAGGATCCGCCGGGCGTCGCGGTCGGCACCCTGTCTCTCTACTATGGCGAGCGCAAGGTCGGCGAGGGCCGCATCAAGACTCAGCCGGGCGCCTTCGGGCTCGCTGGCCGTGGGCTGTGCGTGGGCCGCGACCTCGGCGAGCCCGTGACCGACGACTACCCGGGCACGCCGCCGTGGCCGTTCTCGGGCGGGAGCATCAACCGGGTCGCCGTCGACGTGAGCGGGGAGCCCTACCGGGACCTGGAGCGCGCGGCCGCTGCCATGCTCGCCCGGGAGTGACGCGCGCCACATCTGGCCCCCGGCTGAACTTGCTATCGCGGTGCGGTAGCATGAGCCCCATGTCACGGTGGTATTGGCGCTTTACGCTGGCTCTGAGTGGGGCTAGCGAGCAGTCAATGCGCTGATCCACCACTCAGAGCCAGGCGGACAGGGACCCATGTCTCTGTCCTTTCGTATGTAACGGGTCCTGGCTCCCCGGCGGGTGTCGGGCTTGCGGAGGGAACGCACGATGCCACACACCAGCGATACGCGGGTCCAGGCCTATGATCCGCTGCTCGCGCCTGCCGCGCTGCTGGATGAGCTTCCGCTAGACGACGCCCTGGCCAAGAACGTCGAGCAGGCCCGGGTCGACATCTGTTCGGTGCTCGACCAGGCAGATGACCGACTGTTGGTTGTCGTCGGGCCGTGCTCGGTTCACGACCCGGAGGCGGCCCTGCAGTACGGCGCCCGGTTGCGGGAGGCGGCCAGGCCCCTGGCCAGGGACCTGCTCATCGTCATGAGGGTGTACTTCGAGAAACCGAGGACCGTCACAGGCTGGAAGGGCCTCATCAATGACCCTGGCCTGGACGGCACCCACGACGTGCACCGGGGCCTGCGCACCGCCCGGCGGCTGCTGCTCGATGTCCTCGACCTCGGGCTTCCGGTCGGCTGCGAGTGGCTCGACCCCGTTACCCCCCAGTACATCGCGGACACGGTCGCGTGGGGCGCCATCGGGGCACGCACCACGGAAAGCCAGGTGCACCGGCAGCTCGCCTCCGGCCTGTCGATGCCCGTCGGGTTCAAGAACGGCACGGACGGGGACGTCCAGGTGGCGATCGACGCGTGCCGCGCCGCGGCGACCCGGCACCGGTTCTTCGGCGTCACACCGTTCGGCGCCGCGGCCGTGGTCACCACCGCCGGTAACCCCGACTGCCACGTGGTGCTGCGCGGTGGACGGCACGGGCCGAACTATGACCCTGCCAGCGTCGGCGTTGCGCTGGCGACCATCGCCGACTGCGGGCTGCCGGCCCGGCTGATGGTCGACGCCAGTCACGGCAACAGCGGGAAGGACCACCAGCGGCAGGCCATCGTGGCGCAGTCGCTCGCCGATCAGATCGCTGCGGGGGAGCAGGGCATCGTCGGCGTCATGCTCGAGAGCTTCCTGCAGGCCGGGCGGCAGGAGCTGCGGGACCCGGCGACGCTGGTGTTCGGCCAGAGCATCACCGACGCCTGCATGGACATCGACGCCACGGCGACGGTCCTCGAGACCCTCGCCGCAGCCGTCCGCCAGCGGCGCGCCGCAGCGGCTTAGGGCTCCGGCGCCGGTAGCTCGTCCGGTCCGTCGGTGCTCTCCGTGGGTCTGCTGTCGAGCCAGCGCTGGAGCTCTTGCCCGGAGACACCCGCCTTCCAGCCATGTCGCTTCCCGCGACGGTCATAGAACAGGGCCGGCGAGACGGCGATCCCGATGACGACCGCGACAATGAGCGCTACCAACACATTTCAGACTGTATGTCCACCTGGCCCTCTGTGCAATGTCGCGAGCACCTGGCCCACCGGGAGCGGCAGCTGTTGATATACGCAAATCGGTCATGGTAGACGACAATTGCCGGCGCGCCGTACGCTTCGGGCGGTGGACAGCGCACCAGGCGGCGGCAGCGGAGCCGCGGTCGTGCGCGACCGGGAAGGCGGGCAGCCAGTGGCCGGCATCGACGGGACCTGTGACGACAAGTTCAGCGCCGTGCGCCGTGAGCTCGAGCAGTACATCGACTCGGGCGACGAGCTAGGCGCCTCGATCGTGCTGGACATTGACGGGGATATCGCCGTCGACCTGTGGGGCGGGCACCGTGACGAAGCCCGCGCGCTGCCGTGGCAGCGCGACACCATCACGAACGTGTGGTCCACCACCAAGACGGTGACCAGCCTGGCCGCGCTCATGCTGGTAGACCGCGGTGAACTGGACCTGGACGCGCCTGTTGCACGGTACTGGCCCGAGTTCGGGGCCGCGGGCAAGCAGGACGTGCTGATCCGCCACCTGCTGTCGCACACGTCGGGTGTATCTGGCCTCGACCAGCCCGCCGTCATCGAGGACCTCTATGACTGGGACGAGGCGACCGCCCGGTTCGCCGCGCAGGCGCCGTGGTGGGAGCCGGGCAGCGCGTCCGGCTACCACGCGCTGAACTTCGGTCACCTCATCGGCGAGGTGGTCCGCCGGGTCACCGGCAAGTCACTCAAGCAGTTCGTGGCCGACGAGATCACCGGCCCGCTCAGCGCGGACTTCCAGATCGGCGCGGCAGAAAGCGACTGGGGTCGGATCGCCGACGTGGTGCCGCCGCCGCCGCTGCCGATCGACTTCGCCGCTCTCGACCCGGCCAGCCCTGTGGTGCGGACGTTCACCGGCCCGCTCGTGGACGCGAAGTACGCCAACACGCCGGAGTGGCGCCGTGCTGACATCGGTGCCGCCAACGGCCATGGGAACGCGCGGTCGGTGGCGCGGGTCCTGTCGGTACTGTCCCGGGGCGGCGAGGTCGACGGGGTTCGCCTGCTCCGCCCGGAGACGATCGACCTGATCTTCCGCGAGCAGGCCAGCGGCGTCGACCTGGTGCTGGGCGTTCCGCTGCGGTTCGGCATCGGCTACGGGCTTCCGCAGCTCGACACCATCCCCTACATCCCCGACGAGAAGGTCTGCTTCTGGGGCGGCTGGGGCGGTTCGGTGATCATCATGGACCTCGGCCGCCGGATGACGATCTCCTACATGATGAACAAGATGGGCGCCGGCATCATCGGCAGCGATCGGGCCGAGCGCTACGTGCGCGCCATTTACGCCGCCCTTGCTGACTAGGCGCCGGGCAGCTGATACACGCGGCGCGCGTTGCCGGAGCCGACCATTTCCGCGACTCGCGCGGCGTCGGCGTCGCTCCAGGCTCCGTCGGCGACGAACGCGCCCGTGACGGCGGCGATGTCCCGCCGGAACGCGGCCGCCCCGAGGTAGTGCAGCTCGGGCAGCCCGAACGCGTCGGAGGAGTACAGCATCTTGTGGAACGGGGTCAGCTCTAGCGCTTCGGCGAGGATTGTCGCGGACCGGGCGCCGACGTGGTTCAGTGCCTCGCCGACGTCCAGGTAGACGTGCGGGAACAGGTTCGCCATGGCCCCGGCCTGGCGGTGGTAGGGGTAGCAGTGCAGCAGGAGCACCGCGGCGCCGAGGTGCTGGCTCGCGGCGAGGAAGTCCTGCAGCAGCGCCGGGTCTGCGCGGTGCAGCCGTGAGTCAGGATCACCGTGCCCGGTGTGCAGCTGCAGCGGCAGCCCGGTGTCCAGCGCTGCCCAGATACCGTGCCGGATCAGCACCGGGTCAGCGAGTCGTGCGGGCTGACCCGGTTCGAGGGAGCGCAGCCACCGCCCGGCCGCGGCCTCGACGTCCGGCGGCCGTGGCCTCGCCGCCTCGAAGTCCAGCCCGCACCGGTAGGCAGCGACGGACTTGAATCCGACGGTATCCGCCTGACCGGCGGCGTCCGCGATGGCGGCGGTGAGGTCGGCGCCGAAATTCGCGGCAGCGCCGCCGGCCTCGGCCACGTGCTGAGCGATCGACTCCAGCCGTGCGATCTGGCGGGCGGGGCTGCCGCTGATCGCGGCCAGCTCGCCCGGTGTCGTCACCGCGTCCCCCTGGTAGCCGGTGTCGACCAGCCAGGCCGCAACGCCGGCGGCGGTCAGCAGGCGGCGGGTGACCTCGGCCGGCCCGAGCTGCCTGCGCCTGCGCACATAGTCGTCGGCCGGCGCGTGCGGCTCGAGCTCGAGCAGCGGCGCGCACCAGCGGCGGACCGCGAAGCCGAGCTGCGTGTCGAAGGCCGTTGTCCCGGCCGACGGCGGCGCCAGCGACTCGGTGAGCAGGGCCTCGATGCCGTCACGGTCGAGCGCGGACCGCATCACGCCGTGAACGTGGTGGTCGATCAGGACCAGCGTGTCTGCTGGCACAGTCAGATCAGCCAGCGCGCGTCAGCGATGACCTCGTCTGTCGCCTGGTCGGCGGCCAGGGCGATCGAGGCCCGCCGCGCGGCGGCGAAGGTGGTGAGCAGTTCGTCGCCCATGGCATCGCGCAGGTCCTCGCTGGCCTCGAGCGCCTTGACTGTTTCGGTTAGGGTGCCGGGCAGCCGGACGACCGAGTCGGCCAGCGGGTGGCCGGGCGCCGCCGGGTCGCCGCTGACCTCCGCCGGGAGGCGAGCCGACCCCGCGGCGGCCTTCCGCGCGAGGGCCATGATCGAGCCCGTCAGCAGGTACGGGTTGGCGCTGAGATCGAAGCATTTGAGCTCGGCGTTCGCCTTAGCTGGGTCCGACGGAGCTGCCTCGATCAAGCGCAGTGCCGCCTCGCGGTTCTCGATGCCCCAGATCTGGAACGCGCCCGCCCATCGGGACGGCTGCAGCCGGAGGTAGGACGCCGGCGTGGGCGCGCCGATGGCCAGCAGCGCCGGCAGGCTGTCCAGCAACGCGGCCAGGATCGACTCGCCGGACGCGGTCAGGCCGTACCGGCCGTCGCCACCGGCGAGCAGGTTCGCGCCGTCCTTCCAGAAGCTCGCGTGCAGGTGGCCGCCGTTGCCGACGTTGTCTGACACCACGGCAGGCGCGAACGACGCGCGCAGCCCGTGCCGCGCCGACACGGCCGAGATCACGAGCTTCACCAGCACGTTCGTGTCTGCCGCGGACACCGGGTCCTGAGCCGCGACCGAGACCTCAAACTGGGCTGGCCCGTACTCCGGGTGGATCTGCTCGACGACCACGCCGGCGGAGTCCAGGCTGTCCATCACGTCGCGGACGTACTCCGCCGCGTCGAGGAAGCGGCTCAGGCCGTAGCCGGTGCCGCCAAAGGCGGGCGTGAACGCGTCGGTGTCCTGGCCCACCATCCACTCGACCTCGAACGCCATGAGCGCGCTGAGACCCTGGGCGGCGGCGGCCGCCACCTGCGCGCGGGCGAATGACCGCTGGCAGTTGGCGTAGACGCTGCCGTCCTGGGTGAAGCGGTCGCCCGGCGCCCACGCCCACCCGTCTGGATCGCGGAGCGCAACCAGCCGGGTCAGGTCGGGCACCAGCCGCAGGTCCCCGTCCGGCCGGTCGAGGGGGGACGCGGGGTCGATGCCGCCGTCGCTGGTGAACGCGTCGGTGACGGGCGAGAACCCGACCCCGAACCTGGCCGCCCTGGCCAGCGCCTCCAGCGGCACGACCTTGACCCGGCCCGCGCCGCTGTGGTCGACGAAGGTGATCGCGACGCCGGAGACGTCCTCGGCAAGCTGCCGCTGCAGCTCCTGCGCGCGCTGCTCGTCGGCGGCCTGCTCGTCCGCACCTCGCACCTGACTGAATGCCCGTGGCATGGTTGAAAACTGGTCCTCTCTGCGCCTGCTGGCTCGCAGACCGCTACGCGGTCGCGTCGCCCTGGACAGCGACCGAGCTGCCCTGCGCGGCCCCGCCGGTCAGCCCCTCGGCTTTCAGCAGCATCTGGCCGGCCCGGCGGGTTGCCGAGGGACGCACGAGCACGCCGATGATGCCGAGGACGAGCCAGCCGACTGCCACCGCTGGCCCCCACCAGTTCACGCCTGTCGGCAGCGGCCAGACATTCCGGTACAGGGTGTAGCCGAGCACGATGATGCCCAGGATCGGGATGATGATCTCCCACAGGTGCACCGCGGGGCGGCCTGCGGCGCGCGGGCTGAAGAAGACCAGCCGGACCATGCCGATGGTCGCCAGCACATAGACCACGAGCAGGATCAGCGTTCCGATGGTCCCGGACTCCACGAACAGCGTAAACGGGTCGCCCCGCAGCCCGGCCCAGGTGAACGCGACGACGATGTACACCGCCACCATCACGACGAAGGACGCGGCGACCGGGGTCCGCCGCTTGTCCCCGACCGTGCCGAGCCCGGACGGCAGCACGCCGTCGCGGCCCATCGCGAAGATCAGCCGGGCGGCGCCGACCGTGCACGCGAGCGCGCAGCTGAAAGCCGAGATCATCGCACCGAACGTGATGAGGTTGCCGAGCCAGGCCGTGACATACGACGTGCCGAGGTCGCCGATGAGTGAGCTCGAGTTGATGAACCTGGTGATGTCCTTGGCCGAGGTGCCGAAGCCCATGACCTCGACGGCGGTCACGAGGAAGAAGTAGATCCCGCCGAAGATCGCAACTCCGAGGATCGCGCGCGGGATGTCGCGGTTGGGGCGCCTGGTTTCCTCGCCCAGCGTTGCTGCGGCCTCAAAGCCGGCGAATGACAGGAAGCCGAAGACGACGCCGAGGAACAGGGTTGAGGTCGCCGTGCCGGGTGGCAGGGTGAAGGCCTGCCTGGTGACTCCCAGGTGGCCGGGTCCGGAGTGCCCGAGCAGCTTGGCGAACACGATGGCGATGACGATGACGATCAGCAGCACGGTGAGCGCCTCGGCGATGAGCAGCACCCTGGTGCTGCCGCGGGCCGGCGTGATCGCGACCAGCCAGATCACGATCATGGCGATGAGTCCGATGAGGAACCCGGACCACGTGGGCGGGTTGTGC
>Ga0123355_10020807_pt1 | contig 10487 bp, 7 predicted proteins | sample TergutEmb28metaG_3_FD_89872 | JGI IMG/M metagenome (GOLD analysis project Ga0123355, IMG submission 89872) | Embiratermes neotenicus P1 segment gut microbial communities from Petit-Saut dam, French Guiana - Emb289 P1 | ecosystem: Host-associated > Arthropoda: Insects > Digestive system > Gut ... | reverse complement strand
GGAGGAGCATCACAAAATGTATAGGAGGAGCATCACAAAATGTATAGGAGGAGCATCACAAAATGTATAGGAGGAGCATCACAAAATGTATAGGAGGAGCATCACAAAATAACATATAGTTGTTATGGTTAAGTGTGTAATTAGTTGGATTTAATATTCTATATTTATAAAGGTATTCGCTAAAGTCACTGGATCCTAGCACAATCAAATTCACCCATAACACATTATAATAGACAGTTTAGTATTCATTTTAATGTTATTCCCCTTCTGTCATTCACACTTCTCAATAGGCCACAATTGCTCCCATTACGCCCTTTCCAGTAGGTGTCCTACAACTCGACTTTACGCAGATTTCTTCGCTGAGTCCCTCAGTAAACTCAAGCAAATAAATGGAAATTTTCCTTCTTTTCATGAGGTTAAACATCCTAAGTATTTCGTATACGTCTAATGATGATGCATGTCCCGCCAATCTCACTGTCTATGATACATTAGATAAAATTTTTCGTAAATTATAAGTCATTAAGCCACCCACTGTCACAGCACTGCTTGTTCGTCACATCGAATCCTTGACATCAACATTCCGTACCCACACAGCTTTCTTCCATCTTCTGCCTTTTAACAGCGAGCGGAACCTCACGCCCGTAAAAGACAACATATAATATTGCGGTTTGGGTATTTTAAACCTTAGATTGCTTGGGTGGAAAGGAAACGGTGAATATTACGAACACAATTTTACGATATAGAATTCTGTACGTTTTCTCTAAAAGGTAAATATTAAGTTGCGTGAATTCAGGCTTCCGCCGCTAAGTAGACGAGATCTGCCCTCTTCTGGGAAATTATGCAACGTGTAGTGGTAATTCCTTACTGACGTTTCGGGATAATATATCGGTCCCATTTTCAAGGGTCAAGAAATGTAGTAAGGATATCTTAAACCTTGAAAATGGGTCCGATAGGTTCTCCCGAAACGTCGCTAAAGAATTACCACTACGCGCTGCGTAATAGCCAACAAGAGCATAGTCTAAAAATTATATTTTCCCTGTCCACGGTCTACAGGCATATTGGGGGGGGGCACTATTTGGAGGTGAGTGGTCGACCTCACGTCCCGGCCGCTTTACCCCTGGGAAAGAACCCCAGCAATATATGGCTCGGTGGACCACGGAACCTATCTAGTCAAAAAGGAGCACAGACAAATCTTTTGCTCATGCTGGGATTCGAATCCCAAACAGTCCGGTCCTTATTCTTGTCACAGTGATGACTAAGCTACGCTGTCACTATCTTAATAACAACCTTATAAGCAAAATAAAATTTCCCAAGTGGCCTTGAAAAATCCAAACCAAAAATTTACATACATCCGCCACACGTGTAACACATTTCTCCTGTCTTCACATTTTTAATTTAATCCCCATAAAAATGTTAGGTACGAATTTCCTCTCCCCACGCACTTGCATGCAGTACAGACTTTAATAATGCTCGAAGCTTCGTGTATACTCCCCTTATTCATGTCAGTAGCGCAGCACTTAGCCACATGAGCACCCTCGTATTTTAAGCGTCTGTTTTGCAAAACTTCTGAACGTGTAGTGCAGCAGGTCACATATTCTGAATCCACTGGTTGAACTTCGGTTTGTGTTCAGACAGAATATTTCGGATAAAAGAATCTCGAAATGTAACGATTATGTATTTGTCTGAAAAGAACTTCAAAATATCGGTGCAAACGAAATTCTATACCAATAATGACTAAATATGTTCTGCTGCAACTGACGGGCCTTCTGTAGGAATATTTCTTCCTGTTCGTCATCGTCTTGCACAAACACCTGTAACTGATCTACTCATATTCACATGCGTCTTCCCTTTAATTTTTACTTACTTCTATTACAACATTTCTTCTCTTTTTCTTGCTTTCTTCCTTTCTTTCAATATGAGAGATGCAGTTTCCCCTTACATCTTCCATAATGTAAATTATTCCTTTTTGGGTAATTCCCCCGCCGTCTGAGTTCTTATTGCCGACGTTTCGGTACTCACTATCGGTTCCGATGGTGAGTTCCGAAACGTCGGCAATAAGAACTCAGACGCCGGGGAATTACCCAAAAAGGAATAATTTACATTTAGAACACGGCGAAAGCTTAAGAACAACATCTTCCATAATCTTTTACGCTGTAAACATTTTGTTTCCTTTGCCTTCCGTTACGGTACCTCGCCGCTTAGATATTTATTAGGAATCTTATTTCGTTGACTTTATTTAAATTTCTTCTTTTTAACTTGCCGTCATCACCAGCGTTTTTCATTTCTACTGGTTTACTTTAATCAAAATTATTTTACGCTTCTTTTGTGTGTGTGTCCTTTTAGGTTTCCTTGTTTACAACTTTGTGCAAAATGGGTAGAATAATTAATAATCAAATAACGTGTCTCATTAGGTGCGTTCGCAAAATTTCGAAAAGCGACTATTAGCTTTGTCATGTCTGTCTGTCCGTCCGTCTATTTGCGCAGAACTCCGTTCCAAATGGAAGGATTTTCCATGAAATTTCATATTTAAGTATTTTTCGAAAATCTGTCGAGAATATGCAAATCCCAATAAAATCTGACACAAATGACCGGTACTTTACATGAAGACTTTTGTACATTCCGACTATGTCATTGAATTCTTCTTAGAATGACTAATGTTCTTGACAACATTTTCAGAGAACGTCAACACATTTTATGTTCGACAACATTTTTCCGAAAATCGTGCCCTATATGAGACACTTTGGAAAAATATGGTACAACCAGATAGGCCACAGATAACAATATAATACGGCGATGCGCTTTGTAAGCTGGATAATTAAGGTTACAGACACACACTCAGAACATGTAATACTTACTGCTGTTCTCGGCAACAGTGGTTACACTAACTAGCTATAACATTACGTTATACATGTCTTGCCTGTTTGTTTTTGTCTTCAGAGGGTTAATATCACTCGTACCTCCTCCACTGCCCTAATTCCCAGGTGTTAAACAGTTCCCAACACTACCCCAGACTGTGTGTTGTTAGAGTACTGAACTGAGTTCTTGAATTTCTATAAGAATGAACAGCCAATTTTATTTTCTACCTGAACATTGGAAAGTGCCGACAGCACTCCAGTTATGCCCTTAGGTACAGTGTGATATCCACTGCGACGATATTTACGAAGCTCACTCTTGCTTAATGGCACAAGATACAGATCAGAAGTGCGCAGCCTGTGGCCCTTGACCCTTTCCTAAGTGACCTACAGAACCTTCAGTAACACAAATTATTAATGCACTGAATTATGAATGTTACGTTTTGATAACCCGAGCAAACGTTTTTGACTAGTTACACGCCACAATGTTACATCAGGTCGGTGGAGTTTTCAAAATATTAATTTTTAGTGAAAAAAAAGAATCAAGCCTCAACCGGGGCAGCTTGGTTTTTTTTCGGATGATGAATGCTATGTTATCAAGGAACTCAGGTCAGACCTTCACAATCCTTGGTGCCTGGTCTGTGCACTTACACGGGTGGAAGTTACCGCTTTGGGCGTCGCTTCTGTACGATGTCCACCGCGCGAGTAGAGTATGTGGAATCGCAATTCGCAGAGATCAGACGCTGTGCAGTACCTAGCGAAACGTCTACACGGGTTGTGATACCGCATGTCAACGGTCACCATCTAAGTTCCAGCCATCATCTTTCCTGCTTAACTTCGTTAATAGCAACCGACGTTTTCACGAGCATGGCTGTGCCGTTGGAATGTTAAGGCGAATTCATATATACTATGCCGTGCCCATGCCACGCCCTTGCTGTGACCCGGCCATCTCGTGCCGCGCTAATTCGCACATGTCGTGCTGTGCCATTGCCATGCTTCGAAAGTGTTGTGTCCTTCGTGAAAGTCGGCGTCTTAGCCGAAAATTTCTGAATTGCTAATCCATTGGTTTAAAGGATCCTCTTGTGAAGTCTGCTGCAACAGCTCTTCACAGTCATCAGCATGAATAGTTGTGAGGGGATGTAATGACTGCATGTGGATTTTATCTTCTTCTACAAGAAGAATAGCGAGAAAAACAAAATTCTGGATTCATAAAGTGTTTCGGCCAGAGAAGAGGAATGAGAATCTCACACTCTTTTTGAAGGTCTGAAATATGACAAGCAAAAATTTTCCAAATATTTTAGATTATTTCGAAATTTGAAGATTTGAAACAGCTATTTCCACCAGACAATCGACAGACGAATACACCACGGAGACGTAGCATAACAACAACAGAAAGACTGGGTTTAAATTTAAGGTTAGTTCACAAAACCCTATAAGCACTATAATTGCTGTCTGCATTATTTAGTCAGCGGCACTTTCGTAGCACGGCTGTGGCGCGGACCTGCATGTGCAAATAAAGCACGTTCGCACTGTGTCATTAAAATGGGAACGATACATCCTAAATATTTAGCGACATAGCGTGGTCAGGGCACGGCATTGTGTGTGTGAGAACTAGTCTTTGGTAGGTGTTTTCTGTATAGGCTACTTATATGCACATGTTGATATTCTGTACTAATAATCGATCTATTTAATTTTTATTATCTGTGAATGCAATATTTATTTTCGTAAATAGTCAAAATTGTAATAATGAATTAAATGATTTGTGCTCTTTTCAGAGGCTTCTTATTTCAATAAAAATCGACATTTTTCTGATTGTAATTGCTTAAAAATGGAATATTTCCTTCTATACATAACCATATTTATTTAAAAACATTTTATAACATTTGTTTTATTACTTGAGAAGAATAATTGGCCGCAGTGGGTAGGGGAGTGTATGGGAGTTGTGGAGGAAAGGGAAGTGGTTTGAGGTGGCGAACTGACAGCCTTACAATCTCCATCGCCGCAGTTACTTACTGCGTCTGCATTCTTGTCGTATTTAATTGTGGTTAGACATACGTAGGCCCAGAGAGTAAATCAAATGTTTGTTTTCATAATGTTTATTTATTGCATTAACCTCCTACATGTTCCATAAAAATATGAACAGTATCAACGCCCTTTGCCTTCTTTCTGGCAAATAAACACGGATTACATACATATGAAAGCCAATACATTGCAGGAAACACAAGTTGATTTTTTTAATTATCATAATTTTCAGACTATAAAAGTAAAATAGAAACCATCGTTTCGCTGCTTATGACAGTGGGCCTCTGGGGCGGTATATGATTTTGACATAAAACAGCCTACATGTCTTTACGGCCATATTAGGCACGTGTCCATTAAAGACAAATATATGAATTACTTTGCAGCATATCAGTCTAGGGTTGTTTTAAAGACTTGGCGACAAGTAGAACTTTTTGTGCTTAAATATGTTCTGAGAAGCGGCACTGTTATTGATTATAAAAATCACTATACAGAGAGAGACAATAAAGGTGAGTGTAGGTGTTAGTTATGTTTATAATATTTCGACATATCGACACAGAAAGCACAGATATTTAGTCCTCATTATTGTCGTCATAATCGGCTCTTGTGTTTTATTTTACTATATAGTCAAGCTGGAGTCGACATTTGTTGTTCTCTGTGCTACAGTATTCAGAGTACTAGATATAAACAGAAAAGAAAATGAGGATGAATCAGAATCCTTGACACCTGCAGGGCCGTTAGAGTCACGCATTTTTGCGCAGATGCAGAAGCAGTCTGAATGGCTTAAGTTGTGTTGGCACTCGGACACGGATTAGTGTGTTTTATGAAATACGTGAAGAAAATACTACAAATAACCAACCACCAAAGCCAACAAACAGGAAATTCTGCTCAACAAAAGTGAAAATTGTCACAGAAAGACACATAAGCTACCGAGTCATTCTTCACAGACCGTGACTTTACAAAACACATATCAGGGCTTGTCAGTTTTGAAATATTTGAATTTATCTTTGATGAACAGTTCACGGAATATCACAGAAAATATGATAATAAGCTCGGTTCAAGATATCTCCAGAATCTGACGTTTCAAACAAACACTTTTTGGCGTATCCATCGTTATTTGTCTGCCAGGTATAATAATTTACTGGAGTTATCGAATTGATGTGATGAACAGAACAATGCAAACACCATTAACACAGAGTAAACTGGGAGGGCAGAATATTGCCAAGACATGCTATAAAGGGGCTCAAACGAGTCATTATTAATACAGGAACAATGATGATGGCTATCTCAATGCAAGAAACACGACAAATCGATTATTTCAGTTGCATTAATGAGCACACAGTCTGTATCTGTTGTGAAAAGTTAATGGAACGTAGAAACGTAGCAGACCCCAATAACACACCCACTCAAATGTTCCTAGTCTTTGGATTGAGTTGTAAAGGCTGTGAGAATGGATTTAGTCATCCGTGACAGCGACGATATGGAATATGTACCATCCGTGACAAGTGTACGTAAGTGGTTTACAGTTCCTTTTCCATTTATATAGGACTTAAATCAATAACTACTGTTTATTTCAGTATTAATATCTGTAACATAATAATGTAATAAATCCACGAATATACACCGCGCATGGACAGGCTGTCATTGATATGATTGCTCTCCAAAGTCAACCCATCCCATTATTTCTTACGAAAATATCGATTTTGATTTACGCCTTTTTTAATTACGCCCATTTTCTCAGTGACACAACTAGTGAGTGTAGATGGTTACTTGTAATTTACAGTTAAAACAGAAGCATAAAAATAATATTGCAAAATGTATAATGTTATCAATCGTCCTACAGCTTCCCTTCGCTTAGGGTCTACACTTTACTTTCAGTAATCTGTTCTGATATAAACCCGCTAAGTTAAAGTCTTTTTGGCGATGTGCTACTAAGTTTACATATAGTCTCTTGGACAGCGTTCATTGTCGTGGTACTTAGATAATGTTAAATTCTGGAAAGGTCTGCAATGACTGCTATGTCCAGCGCACAACAGCAACTCTAAATAGGAAATAACAAACCGACTGAATAGCTCCATAACTCTGTTGAGCAGAACTCTTCGTGAGAAGCTAACTGTTCGTCAGGTAGACAAGAAATTACAGGAATTTTGTGGAAATCGATGGTTTTTTTACAGCTTTCAAAAGAGCCTGCATCGGGCCCTATCCTGACACACATTGATCCAGTCCATGCTACCATCCTATTTCTTGAAGATTAATTTTAATATTATCCTCCTACCTACACCTTGGTCTTCGAAGCTTTCTGTGTTCCTTAGAATTTCCCACCAAAACTCTGTATACTCCTCTCCTCTCACCCATACCTGCAAAATTCCCCGCCGACCCCATTCTTTATTTCTCTCTGTTCCTTTTCTTAAAATGTTACATTTTAACAGTGGGGGGTTGTTAGCCCCTCGCCCAACCTCCTAGGATACCAGCATGTTATAAATTACGAGTATGAACCTTATAAAACCTATTGGTTACGTGCACCAACATGTCTAACACTTAAGAATTATACAGTCTGCTCAAACTGTGTTTATTGTGTTTTGTATTTATCTCAGAACAAACAGCGACTTCTGCCCCATATAACATAAACTAATTGGTTTTTATAACCGAGATGAAAAGTGTTTACTGCGCGGTACGGACTGGGTCTTTAAATAAAGCAGTCTATGCTTAGTCTTTAAATTGTCAGTATGATGCCTATATGAATACCGAAATGGAATCTATTTGTTTTAAAAAAAGTGGTTTTATAACAAGAGTTAGCATAATGGACAAAACCCAATATATTTTTTCAATTTTAACATTCAACCGTGTTATCCCCCTTAATGCAAGGAAATCAGTGTTCACAAAAAACAAACAAACGAGAACAGTAAGCCGAAACGGACATGTGTGTAGGCCTAATGGAAATGGCTTTATTTGATTGCTTGTCAAATTCTTGTTTCTTAATATATGTATATTTGTCTAATAACGTAACGCCAGGTATGCCGGTGTGATAAAGGAGTTCATTACATTTCGCCTTTTACCTTCTGCCTACCCCTATTACGTGCAATACAGAGCAGCAAGAATATAGTGTTCTTGAGTCGATCCCCAGTAGATCTCATCTCCAACAAATCAACGTGAAAACCTGCTTAATATATAAAATCACACAACAACCTTTCTAAACTCCGGCTAAATTAAAGGAACGGAAGTACATAAAAAATACAGACAAAATAGAATGATCGGCTTCGGTGTCAAGAAGTGTTCTAATGAAGTAATTCCAATAGTATTTAGTTTCATGTTTTCTGATATGATCAGAGATTCTGTTGTGTTACAGACAGTACGTGGGAAGCAATATATGCCGTGCTCTTGTGTGTGTGTGTGTGTGTGTGTTTGTGTGTGTGTGTGTTTGTGTGTGTGTGTGTGTGTGTGTGTTTTGGAGAAATTGATAGATAAATTGTTACTGGAAATTGAAGCGTAAATCAGGCTTTTCTGGAGGAAAAATGGGATCGATTTCAAAAGGGTAGGACATCATAAATTTATTTCTCTCTCTGCGTGACCTGAGTTCCATACCACAGCTGTTTCTCACCTAACGTGTCAGCTCCCTACGAAAGTCCTGCACTTCAGAGCCAGACAGCCAAGTTCACAGTGAGACTAATCAAACCAAAGTCTGCCAGAATGTGTCCTCCCCTCACTCTTCGTTCAAATGGAGTTTTCCCAAAACAAATAACCAGCAACTTTTTCTTACCTCTTCTTTGTTGCTATAAACACGTTATTTTCCCCAACCAAAGAAGTATGTAGCGAGATTAGTATTCCTGAATTTTCCACCCAGGTTGTAAAAGGTAAAAGAAATAAATTTTCCTCCATTCTCTCACTGCGGATGCCCCACGTTCGACTCCAAGACAGTCAACATGGGATTTATGATGGACAAAAAGGCACTGGTATATTTATCTGAAAATATTTCGATTTTTCCCATCCGTAACAATCTATATGTGCTCAACACTCATACAACCGCTTAAAACCCCCTTTTACCAGAATAAAATCTCTTGTAACGACTTACAGTAAAAGTTTTACGTGGCGAAATTTTCGCGCTGCCGCAATGCTGTCTTTTTTCGTTTTATTAAATAAAACAGCTTCATAACATTTGTATAGGTCTACCTGTCAGACCACGGCATAATGTAGGGGACCCTAGCGCCGTCTCTTCTACATCTCAATACCGGACAGGTACCAAATTGTTATGTTGGCAACAGAAAGTTAAAGAAGGACAAGGGGTACAAAGTTTAGAGCGACACAATACTCATAGTGAAATCTCGAAAAATTCGGACATTGGTGTTTATAACTGACAGGCAAGGGCAGGCACAGTTAGCTCTTACCCTAACAGCTGTTTTTATTAATCTACCATAAAGCGAATTTCATGTCGCATCGAATTATAAGCTGTTATCTTCAAACACAAATATTTCTTCCGTGCCGTCAGGTAACACTGACCCTGACCACACCGTGAAGGCCTACTCCACTCATCCTTAACCTCCTAGGCATTTGGTGGAGGTCACTGCCCATCTTCATACCCCGGTTGTTTCACCGCTAAGCGAAGAATCCTGCTACTCTTTGAACTGGAGCCTGGCTGGAACCCAGATCCGTTCTGGACATTTGGAAAGGAGAAATTCCCTTGACTCTGCCGCCTTCGTTGCCTTGAGGTGTGTAATAGCTTCTTAGAACTAGGCATAATTCCCACATCAGTAGAAAAGCTTAGAGAAAGGTCAACACATATTACACAGGCCATTACTACCAAAAATGCGAGGAAATTATTTTCCGTGCGTAGTGGTTTTGGGAACAACAAGATGTCGGACTGGAAACACTTCGATAAGCAAGTGTCTTCTGAACTTAGCATATCTTCGCCTATCCATTTTTCTAGCCTGGTTTATCGTATTCATATTCCGTAATACCATTTTCAGATGCCAGTACAGTTTCCGCGGCGCATGACTCTTACAAATTTTGTGTGCTCACTGCATGAAATTCACGCAGATATCGTGTGTGTGTGTTCTCGAGGGATCTGGAGACTGGAAATCCTGGAGAAGATTTTCCTTTGTTTTTCACAATTCCTCCATACAAATTTCGGAATTACTGCATGCCCCAAATCAGGCCAAGAACGCATTCTTCCACACCGTTTCATAATAACACTGGTCAACACACAAAATGTATCCGGAACCAAAATAGTTGATTCCTCTTCAATTCAACGTGCTGAAACCAAATATGGCCTTAGAATTCAATTCTTGGCTCCAGTTTTCATGATACATGAAATGTGGCTTTATGCGTAAAATAGTTACTTGGGAAGGGATACATGTGTCAGCACTGCGCTCCCAGATGGTGAGTAATGATTTCTGTGTATCGTAAAAGGCACGAAGATCTAATTCATTTTTTAAAATGGAAAGGGGTCTTGTTGGTTGCACTGATATTGATGGCCCGATGCAAACACTCAAATTAATCACAATCCTCTGGACTGGTGACTCTTTATAGACTCGTCTAAGTTGAGTCTCAAAGCACTTCTCCTTCACAATGGCAACACCCTACCTTCCATTCCTGTGGGCCATTCAGTGCATAATAAGGAGT
>Ga0123355_10020805_pt1 | contig 10487 bp, 5 predicted proteins | sample TergutEmb28metaG_3_FD_89872 | JGI IMG/M metagenome (GOLD analysis project Ga0123355, IMG submission 89872) | Embiratermes neotenicus P1 segment gut microbial communities from Petit-Saut dam, French Guiana - Emb289 P1 | ecosystem: Host-associated > Arthropoda: Insects > Digestive system > Gut ... | reverse complement strand
GCTACAGGGTTCTCTACACTCCGTCACAGAGATGGTTACCTGGAAGCGGGTTTGAAACCCGGTTTGCGAAAGGAATAAGTACATCTGTAAAATGTCACAGACGTGGTTACCTGGAAGCGGGTTTGAAACATTACAAAAACTATTATCAACACCATTCCCTTTTTCGTCACAGAGATGGTTACCTGGAAGCGGGTTTGAATATGACTAAATGTCAAATCGAAATAAGATCCCCAAAAGGCTGTTTTCTGGTTCTTTCGAGCCAGAAAACAGCCTCTAACTTTTCTCTTGAGGTCATTTTTTTGTGGTCAGCAATGTATATATTCATCATCGTCGCTCTTTTATGTAATATATATACCCGAATGAAGCAATAGGCGGTGTTTTATGGAAGGGGGTGATGATTGGGGAGACTTTACGTTCTACTTAAATTAGTTTGACATAGTTGTTTTACTACATACGATAGACAAGTGATGGGATAGTCTTTTTCTCTTGAAATTCTTTCACATGTTAGCTCTTTATTAAGGAAGGAAGTGAATCCATATGATTGCAAAAGCAATGAATCATCTCATGTCAAGTATTTTGACACGATCCGGTACCATCTATCAGCTACAAGTTGGATTTCTCCAGGGAGAGAAAGTGGGCAACCTTATCATGAAAAAACCCAGTGAAGAATCTTTTTACATCCTTAAAAAAATCCGTTTTATCAATAAGCGACTCAGGGCAGAATATGTGAAGATTGCCAATGCAACACTAAAGATGAATGGAACTTGTCAAATAATAGTATCTGATCCGGCTACAACGGAAACAGGTTTGGTCACAACAGACGAAATTGTAGAAATACGAGATGCGTACTTAATTCGCAACTTGATAGAAAAGTACAACGATATTAAAATTTACAATATGGAATGGTGGACGAGCGTTTATAACAAAAAGTCACAGAGATGATTTCTCGGATGTGGGTTCAAGCGTGTTTGCCCAAGCTTGACAGTTTTTTTGTGTTATAATATCATAAAAGACAGAATATGGCTATTTTATGAAGACGGGAGACAGGTGAAATGGTTAGGAAATACAGTAGTGTTTTCAAATTTAATGTAAGCCTGCTTGAAGAATCATTATCCATTGTGAATAAAAAGTTAGAATGTACTTTGGATTTACAGAAAGTTGTTTTGGACGAAATAAATTTCGATTTAACTATTCGTAGCGATGCAAATTGGGATATCCAGCAAATTCTGCAACTTAAAGAGATAAGCCCTGATCAAATTAGCAAGCATCCACTATCTGATTACATTGTTTATGTCGCGCTAACCACTCAGGAGAATGTTGCAGGTGGTACAAGTGAAACAGAAGAAACCCTCAACAAATGCCCTAAGAAACGAAATCTCGAAATATCAGAAGAAACGGAGGCTATCCAGGACTATCTTTCAAAATGTAGCATGACTACTGAACAATTTATCATTGAGAATGGTTTTTCCATAAACTATGGGAATGGCAAATCAATAAGATATAGGTGTTTGGAAAGAGACGGCAGCTTTACTGAAGAGTGTGTGCTTTCTTTTGTAGAAGAGGAATTAGAGAAGGTTATGGTGAACAGGCGCAGATACTATAATCTTTACAAATTTGATATATGCCTGCTTGAGTCATCGTTAGTAATAAATATCGATAAGCTAGAATGTATCTTGAATTTTCCGGCATTATATGAAGCTGTTAAGGAAACCAGCTATGCTTTAATCACTCGCGACAGCGATAGTATGACCTTCCACCAAATAAAGCAAATCAAAGGGATAAGCCTAGAGCAAATACAGCAGTTGAAAGACAAGAAGCTAAACATAGCCCAAGCAAAAGAAGATTCTCTAATGGAACATATTGTGTATGTCTCGTTTTCAACTTTGGATAACGCCGCAGGTAGTTCATATGAAGTGAATAGAATTGTTTCCAATTATCGGAGTAAACAAAAAATCAATAAAGCGGAGATGGCTAAAGCTGTTCGGAAACATCTCTCTGAAAAGGAGAACAATAAGACCATTGAGCAATTTATTTTTGAGAATGGTTTTTCTGTAGATTTTGGGGGCGGCAAAACTATACGCTATAAACGCTTTGAAAGATCTGGCAGCATGGCGAAAAAGTGTGAGCTTTCCTTTGTTGAAGAAGAATTAGAGAAAGAGTTGACAAAAAGGATCGTCCTATTAAATGAAGATCAACTGAAATGCGGCAACCAGTTAAGCAAGTGGGCTGCTTACAAAGGCCTATCCATGTCTGGTGCTATTGTTGTAGAAGGCTTAACTCTAGACCACGAAACTGTTATTGTAATCAAAGACGGCTTTCATTCTAAGAAACTAGATGTAATAACAGCCAAAGAAGCCAATAATGGCAGCAATGATAAAGAAACCCAGGATGGCAGCGAAGATAAAGAACTCCAGGGTAAAAAAGAGTATATTCTGAAAAAAGAAGAGAAATCAAAAATTACGATAAACCAATTCGACGGTGCCGGCTTTATTTCTTTTGACTACGCAAATAAAGTTGAATCCTATCTTGCAAAACCAGGGCAACCAAGAGGGCTAATAACATCATTTCAGTTCAGATTGCCGTTTTGCAAAGGCATGCTTCATAAGGTTGATTTTGAGAGTTTCTTTCGAAATGAGCTAAATCAAGAATATATAATAGATGTTTGGGGCAAGAAGCACGATATAAGTAAGGTAGAAATTATTCTAACAGAGTCACAGTTTAAAGCAAAAAAATGGCTGGTTTGCGAACATCAGATTAAAGATGAATGCCCAAAAGATCCTAATGACAAATCCGGGCGGCAGATCAAATGTAGTTTCAGTCAAGAGGATGGCTGTACTATGTGGAAGATCTACTGGAAACAATTTGATGAGTACAATTACAAATTTTATATTTCTAATCATAATAAACCTGATAGCGGACAAGTACGTGCGAATCATTTGAATTATCAAGTGTTACATACTCTAGACATAGAACATAATGATTTCGTTGAGCTATTGCGTAATAGCATGACCGATTATTGGAAACTAAAAAATAATGATCAAGCGAAACTAATTCACTTGCTAAAACTGGGCGAGAGTGAGTTGCAAACTCCTGATACGAACCTAATAAATGAGGAGGATAACTCGGAAACGCCAGATGAAAGCATAATTGAAAGTGAACAGGATGAGGAAAGCGAAGATGATGATCCTGACAGTTCTGAAAGTGGCAATCAGCTTCAACCTATCAAAACTGTAGAAGATGCGTACATGGGTGCGTTGCGAGCCAACCCTTCGTTTTTGCGAGAGCAAAGCATTAAGTTGAGGGTGAGCGACATTCTTGATCAAACTAAGCGAAGTATCCGCTCAGGAAATTTTCCGGTAAACGCATTAACCCTGTTTTTTTCTCCAGATTTGCTGCGGTTGCTTCTTCACAGCGCGGGATATGAAAAAACAGAGACTGAAGATTTATATAAAGACGTGTGTATGCCACATAATGATGGTTGGTTCTACGCCCCTGGCCTAAAGTCCAGCCCTGGAAAGGAATACTCAATAATACGAAACCCGCATGTCTCCCGCAACGAGCATGCAGTATGTAAATCATTCGTGCCTGATGATAGCAGGCGGCTTTACAAACGTTATTTTTCACATCTTTCTGGTGTGTGTATGGTTAACCCAGCCGATTGCATAGCTGAAAGACTTTCAGGTGCTGACTATGACGGTGATATCGTCAAAGTTATTGATAATCCCCTGTTTATTGAAGCGGCTCGGAATGACTTGCTTTGGATTAAGATCCCTGACCCAAAGCCAAAGTCTGTGAAAGGCAACAAGGAAGAAAAAGAGTGGCGTGTTTGTATTGATACGTTTAAAAATGAAATAGGGCTCTACACCACATATGCGTTTGGGATAGCAGCACGTGCTTATGGCAACAAAAGCATGCAAGACGAAAAGAAGCAGTACGAAGAGAAGCTTAATTTGATGACAATACTTATTGGATTGGAAATCGACAGTGCAAAGACTGGGGTCAAGCCATATATAAGCGCTGAGCTAAGAGCTTCAAAGGAAAAATTTCTTTATTTCAAGAATGGTGTCGTGAGCAGTTATTTAGAAAAGCGCTATGAAAATGCTCTCGAAAGAGGAAGAGCACGTGACACAGAATGTCACCTCAATCGCTTGCATGACGAAGTGGATAGACTTCTAAAATCTGATAAAGCAAAAACAAGGGCGATGGCATTTAAGTTAGCAGACTATGTTCCTAGCAAGAGCACAGAGCCAAGCGATCTCCAAAAAGGAGAAATGTTAGCATTAGCACTGGCATACCACGAGCTACGCATCGAATACAACGCTAGAATGCGTTTTAAGGAGCCTTACAGATCAGAAAGGCATAGTATACGTAAAATATTAGAAAAACAGGGACATATAGAGCAAGGCGACATTACTGGTGCCGAGAAGCTTATAGAAGAAAATAGTAAGATATTCTCAAGCCTAAAAACGAGTGAAATATATGACTTATACGAAAAACAAAGAGACATAGATATATGGGCGTTTACAAAGAAAAGTGACCGGGCGAGTAAATTGCGTGAGTATATGAAAGGATTTGGTGTGGATATACCTAATAAGGATTATCCATTCTATGAGGATTTTAACTATAGTGGATATGATCTTTTCGGCCGGATGCTAAAAAACGAAATGGATAACAGATGTCCTAAAGAAAAAAGGCATAAGACACGAAACGGTTATAAAAAAAGCGATGATTTCTTCGAAAAAAGATTGAAGAAGTATATATCAGATGAAAAATGCTTAAGCGAAATAAAAGAGCGATTAAGTAGGCTAATAAAAAAGAGATTTCTCACTAGTGATAAAGATTTGCGTGATACTCTAAAACAAAAGTGCACCACTGATGAAAAAATCAAATTTATTAAAGGATTAAAGCTTTCTAAAAACGCTGAAGATGAGCTCCGCAAATTTATAAAGCATAAATACTCAGTTTTATATGTTGCCTTATCATATGAACGAAACCGTAGAGAACGGAAAAAAGCTTTGGAGCCTTTTCATAAAGTGAATAATTTGGTAGGAGCAAATCTAGGGAAATTAAAAGAGGATCCGGCCGAGAAGAACGAAGACAGCATCAAAGAAGATGATGTCAAAGATAGTGCTATTGTAGAGGAACGCTTTAAGTGTGAAACAGTTGACAAAATAAAAAAAGAGTTAGAACTAAAAACTAATAGCCAGAAGCCAGGTTATATCGGTTATTTGGCTAAAGCATGCCAGGAAATGGCATTGAGGATTTGTGGGCACGATGCTGAAATGGTAGTTGATTTATGCCTAGATTCTGATATAAACGCCATAATGCCCAATAATAGATTTTTTTGGGATATCGCCGGAAAGCTTGCACTTGAGAACAATCGCTTTTTGAAGAAGAGCAACTTTATGCTCCCCGAATTAGTAGTCGACGGAAATGGTGATAGAGATGGTAGCAGTGACTGTTTCGAGTATATGTTCAGGCACTATAAAAAAGGGGACAAAATAGATGATTGATGAAATGGCTGAATTCGAGGAATATGATGCTCAACGCAAAGATATGCAGGAATGCATGGATCGTCAAAATTGTGCAGGTTGTGATCATAAGCCTTCAGGCTTCACATTTGAGTGCCTAGTATGTCCAAACTATAATAAAATGAAAGTAAAGCTGAAAAAGCAGTCTAGCAAGAATAATTTCAGATTTAAGCCGATATACTTTGTATCGCCAGGTCGAGTGTTGCGTGTTGTTGCCAGACATCACCTGTTTCACGATGAAAAGAATATCGGTTCAGAAAAGAATATTAACGAAAAGATCGATTATGTGCATAAAAAATTGTTCGAATTTTACTGTGATGTAATACTCTCCAAGAATGTTCCATATGTCTCAATGTTGGATAGGAAACTTGAAACTTTTATGGAATCACTAAAAAAAGCTGAATTGGAATCAAAGGAAAAAGACAAAGACAAATCCATACATAGTAAATATCCAAATATAGAGGCTGATCTTCGAAAATTGAATCGCTATATGAAACCATATTTTGAGCAGAAAGATAACGCCTTTACATTCCACAGTATAATTGCTGATGCCATGAACATGGGGAAACTAAATGAACCAAAGGAGCCAGTCAAGATAACAATGGCAGAAGCTGCTCATCTGATTAACTTAACTGGACATGATCAAAAGGAAGAAGAGGGGGATTTACCCCAAATTCTTATACTTGCGTTGCTCTGCTATTATCGTGCCGCGTCTGATGATATGAAGTTGCCTGGAGATTATTTGCCTGTTGTAGGAGTGGATTTTAACGCTTGGTTGCGGAATAAGCACACTTTTGGTGTGAAAGCCGCGTGGAAAGGAAAATCGTCATATAACTTCTTAGACATTGTCAAAGTTTCTAACAATTTAAGATATAAAATCGATAAAAAGTTATTAAGCGATGAGGTAGATGCCTATCTTAAGGAGATGGATGAAGATAAAAAAGAAAAAATTAAGAGCAGAGATTCTTTTCTGGTAACTGATAAAGATGGTAAAATAAGAGATGAATTAAAGATAATTATCAAAGAGGTCAGGGCTCTTTAATAAGCCACTCGGAAAAAGGAAACTTTGTTATTTTGGAGAACAGTAAGATTAATCCATGAATTGTCAGGATTAATCTTACTGTTTTTTATTTCATTAATTTAGTGAGAAGCGATATTAGCGCATATATGATTCATGATTCATTGGTATTAATATTGTCGTCCATTTACGGACAGGCAGAGATGAATGCGGCTATTTTATAGATTCTGATCAAAAATAGCCACAGCCTTCCCTAAATTACTCCACAGATTTGGGCAGTGATGGGCAAACCTTACGTCGTCCTGGGTCAAGCCGGGGTGGCCAAAGGTGAACCAAGTCTGAACATGTGGAATATTATACACTTTTTATTTGCCAAACTCGAATAAACGAAAAAAAATGTGTTTGACGTACAAATAAACTACATGTTATATTTTGTAAGAGACTTATGGCTATTTATCTGAATTTTCCATGCCCTGATGGGCAAAAAAATGAAGTAAGTTACTGTTGATTGGAATTGGAGGCTGAGATCATGGTGTATAATTTTGCTTTTTTTACTATTGGCATGAGTATACTTGATTTGGAAATTGAGGAACTCAAAGATGACGATATTACAGATCTTGCTGCTGGCGCAGAGCTTTCTACAATTAAACTTTTGGCAGAGGAAATAGCTACGGATTTTAACGCAAACTTTGTGGATAATGTGATACTACAGTCTGTGGCGTCAGCATTTGAAAAAAACGTGAACGATGTCACAGAGCTATTTAGAGAAATCCAGAATAGCCTAGGTGCAAATGCAGAAGCTGAGTTACGCAAAAAAGCCATTAAAAAAATTCAATCAATGCCTAAACTTATAACGTTTACCAACAAAAGGCCAAGTAACACGGAACTTGGTTGGTATTGGGACGATGTTTCAAAAGAACGCACAAAATATCAGGGCTTTACAGAACTAACGCTCAACATAGCCTTGATTCTCGCTGAAAGCGATAGAGATATTAAAGCGGCTGAAAAGCTCCGGAAATTAACAAACGGAAAATACATAGTTAAAATAGTAAAGGGCAGAACTTATCGTATCTATATTCGGTTTTTCTTTGAAGAACGAGAGGAAAGAATCGAGGGGCTGAATATGGATGATGCAGATAAGTTTAGAAACATCGGCGTAAACAAGTTATCAGCTTACATTGATGAAGTATCAAATGACATCAAGAAAAACAAACTAACGCTTAAAACAGAAAATTTGAGATTTACGCGCCCACAGAAATTAGTATACGTGGTTACAGGTGGTTTTAAAGGTGTAATACCATTGCTTACATTACAGTCGCAACTAAGAAACTGTGAAATTAAATACAAGTACGAGCGGACAGACACGCTGATTACCATTCCTGCGCTACCAATAGGATTTAACATAGAAAATGAAATGGAGTTTGCATATTGGTTTGGGCACAAAGAGGCGATAAAAGGCGATGTGCTAAAGCGAATGAAAGAATGTGGACTCATTGAAATAGTTAATGGGGTGGTGGAGCTAAGTGCGTTTGGAGAGCTTATGAGAAAGGATATTTCCGTAAACCTAGCTGCAGACGGGACGCACATTGGTAAAATGATAGAGTTGAAGATTTTTCGTGAGCTGTCATTTAGCATGAAACTCATCCAGGATTTCTGCAAAACAAGCGATAGAATTGTTTCATGGAAAGCTGAACATGGTGTTACTTTTAACAAAGAACATGAACGCATAGGCTATGACACTGATAATAAGGTGCATAAGAGTGATATCGATGTGTTGGTAGTTTTTACGACTGTGAATAAGCGGAAAACAATTTTAGCGATTGAATCCAAAATGGATTCAGTCTTTGTTGACGGACGCCTAGATGACATTATGAAGCAGAGCAAAAGACATTTGGACTTCCTGTATGAAGAAGCAAAGCGGCAATCAGAGGATAATTACAGTGTAGATATTGTGTATGCCCTTACAATCGCGACTGCGGCAATCAAATCGGATTATTTAAAAGATGCAGCAAACACTTGGAGTAACGTGGTTAAAGAGAATGTAATGGAGCATAACGGAGTAACCCTGCAACTGAAAGCATATGCAATAGATCTTACGAAAGGTGGTAAAGTGAATTATAGTTCTTTTATGGATTCGAAAATACAACTGCAGCCAATTTAAGGAATTAGGCTTATGAGTGTACTGTTATCTTGGTATGGTATCTCGGATTACCGTGCCATGATAGGGCAATCTGATACTGGCGGGCCACTGCTCTCAGCTCTGCTAGAGTTTAACTTCACCGATGTGTTTTTGCTCTGCCCTATTGACAAATACAATGTCGAAAATTCCCCAGAAACCCACGCTCGATTTCTGCAATGGTACAGTGAGAGCTTAACGGAGACAGGAAAAACTGTAAATATATCCGCTGTAACTGCTGACTTACTTGGATTGGACGATTTGGTTGGAATTAAATCCGCTGAACGACTAGCATTTCAGCTGGGCAGCAAAAAAGTGGGGGAGAGCGGAAGCATAACAATATATATCAGCCCAGGGACGTCACTAATGGCATTTGGTTGGGCTGAAATAATCCAAGAAAACCCAAATGCAAATGTTAGATTGCTGATGTCTCCCCGGGCGGGTTCTAAGCCGATTTTCATACCGCATTAAGGAGTGATAAAGATCATGTCCCAAAAGTCACCCGTGTTAGCAATATACGATTTCTCAGGCAAGCAAAACTACATCTTCAAAACAACAAGGATAAAAGAAATCCTCGGCGCAGACGCTATTCTTGGTAATGCTTTCATTGAATTTATGCGTGGTTTATTAAGCGATAAAATGAACTTTAAGACTGATCCAAAACTAACTGAGTTGTTAAACAGTCAATGTGACAGCTTACAAGGTAAACTTAGTGAATTTGTGACTGAAAGCTTTCGTGACCGTGCCAAGACATATGACGATTATTTTGAGATAGCCGACATCGGGGGCGGCAACCTGTTTTTACTGTTTGGCTCTGAAGACTCTTGTCTAAAGGCAAATCGCTTTTTTGGAAAACAGGTCTTGGAAAAGGCATATGACTTGCAGCTAGTCTGTGCCTTCGTACCAGCGAATTTAGATGCCAGCTTCTCAAAAGATCGTAAAAACGCAATAGAAAAATCTAATCAGATTCGGCGCGAACTCACTATGCAAGCCCCAGTAAACGTACTGCCGTTTACGTTGATCGACAGACGAACATCCCAGCCCATAATAACTCGCGAGTTTATAAGCGGAGAAAGACGAGATCTGTCGTGGGATAGTAAAGGAAAGTATGATCAATATAGAAAGTTGCTCAACAGCAAAGAAATATCTGATGTAACTGATAAAATATTGGATAAAATCGTTACGAAAAAGGGCGTTGACAGCTTATTGGCTGTTATACATATCGACGGTAACGGTATGGGCGACAAGTTAAAGGAACTTTCCTCCAAAATAAGTGGTGATGCCTATAAAAAGGCGATCAATGAGTACAGAGCTTTTTCTAGAGATATACGAGTTGCTTTTGTGGATAAGCCAAAAGAAGAAATTCTCAAATATTTAGAAGAGAAGAAAAAAGAGAAAAAGGGGAAAAAAATAGCACGATGGCTCATTAACGCAGGTGATGATTTTACCATTATCTGCAACGCGCACTTCGCGCTTGATCTAACTTTAGAGTACTTTGAATGCCTCAAATCATTTAACAAGGACAACTCGGAAAGAAACTTCAGCTGCTGCGCAGGAATAGCAGTATTTCACAGCCACGATCCATTCGGTTCAGCGTACGAAATGGCAGAAGAATGCTGTTCTTCAGCAAAGAAACTTAACCGTAAATATGGCAATGATAATTTCATATTCGACTTTCATACCAGCTATGGCAGTTCTGCAAACGATTTTGATACTGTCCGTAAGCATCAAGAGAAACATATAACCCTGCGCCCATACGTGT
>Ga0123355_10020804_pt1 | contig 10487 bp, 11 predicted proteins | sample TergutEmb28metaG_3_FD_89872 | JGI IMG/M metagenome (GOLD analysis project Ga0123355, IMG submission 89872) | Embiratermes neotenicus P1 segment gut microbial communities from Petit-Saut dam, French Guiana - Emb289 P1 | ecosystem: Host-associated > Arthropoda: Insects > Digestive system > Gut ... | reverse complement strand
TATGAACAATTTGACTACCAAGTAGGCACAAATACAGTAGTGACCCCCGGCTCAGATGCCGCCGTGCTTCGTGTCCGTGGTACAAATAAGGCCCTGGCAATGACAACAGACTGCAACGGGCGTTATGTGTATTTAGACCCGCGGATTGGTGGCGCAATTGCAGTGGCAGAGGCCGCCAGAAATATTATAGCATCTGGTGCAACCCCCCTTGCCGTTACCGACAACTTAAACTTTGGCAGCCCTGAAAACCCAGAGATTTTCTGGCAAATGGAGCAGGCCATTGAAGGTATTGGCGAGGCTTGTATAACACTTGAAACCCCTGTAATTGGCGGTAATGTGTCTATGTATAACGAACGCTCCGGTACTGCAATATACCCTACACCTACAATTGGCATGGTAGGGCTTATAGATGATTTATCACATATTACAACCCAACATTTTAAAGACGCCGGGGACTTAATTTATATAATTGGCGATACCCTTGCAGAGTTTGGCGGCAGTGAGTTACAGCTAATGCAAAAAGGTAAAATAGAAGGCCGCCCGCCGTCAATTAACCTGGAAATAGAAAAGACAAACCAGCAGACAGTGCTTAGAGCTATAAAAGCAGACCTTATAAAATCTGCCCATGATATTTCTGAAGGTGGTATTGCCGTCGCCTTGGCTGAATCACTATTTACAACAGAAAATTTGGGCGCAAGTATTCATTTTCCGTTTTCCAACCCAGCCTTGTTGTTTTCAGAAAGCCAATCCCGCTTTATAGTCAGTGTAGCCCCGGAAAACAGAGACGCTTTTGAAAAAATGGCAAATGCTACATTCGTTGGTATGGTTGACAATTCTGGGCAAATGAGCATCTCCTGCAAAAGTGAACAAGATTGTAACATGCCAATAAGTATGCAGGTGAAAGATCTACAAAAAATTTGGGAAGAAGCGATATCATGCTTACTGAAATAAAAGGTGCGAACGAAGAATGCGGAATATTTGGTATTTGGGGTGTAGATGACTCGGCAGCACAATTGGCCTATTTTGGCTTGCACAGCTTACAGCACAGAGGCCAGCAAAGTGCGGGAATTGTTGTAAAAAATGGCGGCGAATTAATACAACATCGCGGAATGGGCTTAGTATCAGATGTATTCTCGAAGGATATCCTGGACGATATGCAAGGTACTGCTTCTATAGGCCATGTACGCCATACCTTTTCTGGCGGGCGCAGTCAAATTGCAGATACTCAGCCTTTTTTGTTCCAATTAGAAAATTCGAGCTTATCCCTGTGTCATAATGGCAATATAGTAAATAATCACAGCTTGCGGCGGGAACTAGAGGATGTGGGTAGTATATTTCAATCCGGTTCCGGTTCGGAAGTGCTGGCACATCTTATAAAGCGCCAGCATAACGACACATTTGTAGAAGATGTGAAAGCCGCACTATGTCAGCTAAAGGGCGCATTTGCATATTTAATCCTAACCCCTACGGAAATGATTGCCGCCTTAGATCCAAACGGCTTGCGACCGCTATCCATAGGGCGATTAGGTAAAGCATTTGTTGTTGCATCAGAAACTTGTGCTTTTGATACTGTAGGCGCAAGTTTTTTGCAAGATGTAAACCCGGGTGAACTGGTAATTATTAACGACAATGGCATGACAATAGAATCTTATACAAATGAAACCAGTCGTGCTTTGTGCAGCATGGAGTTTATATACTTTGCAAGGCCGGATTCGGATATTTACGGTGTAAACGTGCATGCCGCCCGTAAAACAATGGGTAAAACACTTGCGGCGGAAGCTCCTATAGAAGCAGATGTTGTTACCGCTGCGCCAGATTCCGGTGTTAGTGCGGCAATTGGCTATGCAGAGGCCATGCAAATACCATATGAGCTTGGCTTAGTTAAAAATAGATATGTAGCCCGTACATTTATCCAGCCATCCCAAGAATTGCGAGAGCTTAGTGTAAAAATGAAATTATCTGCCGTGCGCGGGGTTGTAAAGGATAAACGTGTGGTAGTTATAGATGATTCAATTGTGCGGGGTACTACAACTAAACGAGTTGTAGAATTAGTAAGGGAAGCCGGAGCAAAAGAAGTTCATTTACGAATACCGGCTCCTATTTTCAAGTATCCCGGATATTATGGTGTAGACCCCAGTGCCCAGGAAGAACTAATTGGATATAACCGCACAGTAAAAGAAATTTGTGAATTATTAGGTGCAGACTCTTTAGAATTTTTAAGTGTTCAAGGTTTGATTAATTCAATCAACTTGCCTTTTGACGGAAAATACAAAGGCTTATGCGTAGCATACTTTAACGGAGATTACCCCACAGAGCTTGGAGATTATGTAAAGTAGCGGCGGAAGTAGTAGTATGTTCGGGGATATTGATAAGGGAGTGGCAGAATTGTATTGTTCTGAACATGGGTTGTTTAACCAAACTTCTTCATAAATATTTCCGGCGATATTAATGCATCAAAATTTGCATTAATTTCTTCCTCGCTCCAGTTCCACCATTTTATGCGCAATAATGTATCTATCATTTCCGGTGAATAACGGTACCGTTTTATTTTTGCGGGTACGCCCACCACCACAGCATAGGGCGGTACATCTTCCAGCACTACCGCACCGGAACCGATTATAGCACCGTCGCCAATGTTGCTTACTTTTGATGCATTTATAAATGCAAAGGCCCCAATGTATACGTCGTTACCGATGGTTATTTGGGGCTTGTTTCTTGCATAGGGATGAGCTGGGTCGGAGTTTAATGCTGCGTAGTATTTTGCCTTATTTTCTTCTTTCAAATAATTTACCAGTTCATCGCTGGTGAAAGTCATGTTTAATTGATGGTTTACACAAAGGTCTACACTGCCGTTAATAGATGTAAAATGACCAATGCTTTTTAAATATCCGTTTTCACAAGCTCCAACTATTCCGTCCCCAAAGTAAGTTTGGCGGCCAATTTTTACTCCATTACATTCCCACTCAAAAGGCAATTCACCACCTTGGTTGTCAAAAATAGTACAATCTTTGATAAATTCGAAAGAATTGCTTTGGGGGTCAGCTTCAAAATCTGTATAATCTTCATCGTTTACGGCAATTACATAGTGCTTTGTAAGGTCTACACCTTCTGTAATATGAAATTTGTACGGCTTCAATTCACGCAACAATGACCGTGTCGGGTTGCCCCATACGGCAATTTCCCGTCCGTTAAGATATCGGTCTAAAATCTGTTCAAGTCTGGTTTTCATTTGTATCACTCTCCAAATATTATTTCATACAATAACATAAAACCTGCCGCCATAAATATTGGCAACAGGTTAAATATAGTATTTTATTCAAGTTCTGTAGTGTCAGCCTCTGGGGTTTCGTCCGTAACTATTTCTACCTTGGACACAGATACTTCATAGGCCGTTTTTTCCAACACTTCACCATTATCTAAACGCTTCTGGTATTGGCGGCTTTGCATTCTGCCCCATAAGCGTACCCTATCTCCAACTTCCAATTTTCCTGCATAACGAGCATTCCGACCCCATGCGATACATGGTATGTAGTCGGATTTATTATATGAACGATTGACAGCCAGCAGTAAATCGGAAATTTCCCGCCCAAAAGGCGTAGTGCGGTATACAGTGGGCTTGCACAGATAACCGTCTAAAAAGACATCGTTGGGGTTTTCTTCGGGAATATTGGCGCAAAGTTCGACATCCCGTGCAAAAACTGTAAGCACAAGTTTGTTCCGCTTATCTGCTTCTACATAATTGTTATAAGAGCGTATTTGACCGATAATGCGCACAATTTGCCCGGGTGTCATTGCATCCTTATCTACAATACGTTCCGAAACTGTAACAGGTAAAATATCCCCTGCACCGCTTAATCTGTCTACTTTCACGTCGAAGCGATAAAACCCTTCGCCATAAATCTCGTGACTAAACACAAATTCTGATGTTATACGTCCACCAATGTCAATAAAGTTGTTGCCGTTTTCCATTATTACCGCCTCTCTTCTAAGGTCTCTTGCAGTGTATCACAATCAGCTAAGACCTTATATACTCTATTCGGGCAAGCATAAAATTATGCTCATTGTTTCGCACATACCGCCCAAGCAGCAGCGGCGGCAAGCACAGAGTCCGAATTTTCTTCTGCAGTTACCCTTGCGGGAAATTCTTGTGGGAGGCGTTCTTCGCCGTCTATACCCTGAAAAGCCCGCTGAATACATACTTGAAGACCATCATCTGTAACACTGGATGCTGTAATACACGCCCTCCCATTAAAGCCGTAAGTAATAAGTGTGGCTTTACTTTGAGGTAATAAAGGAAAAATTGCTTTATCGTCGGCGTTTACCACCAGATAGTCATCACTCCCCAAACCGGGAACAATGTTTTGTAAAACAGGCGAAGCTTCTGCTGCTACTAATACATTAACCTTAGGCCCCTTTCGTTGTCTGTCTGTAATATGATAACAATTGGCTTTACCGCCTGCCATTCGTAAAAATGCTTTTGCTATTTCTCTACCGCTTGTTCCAACCATACCAACTGCAGGCATTGTTGTTGGCATAAAAATCCCTCCCAAAAATCTTTCCTTATGGATTAAGTCTAAGCGCAACTACACAATAATATGCATAAAAAATATTGGCATATAGAAAGGACAATAATTATGAACCCTAATTTACTGCCTACAAAGAGGAACCTTAATATTATAAGACGAAATTTGTCGATTGCAACCCAAGGACATAATTTGCTGGATAAAAAACACAAAGTAATTTTACGAGAGTTGGTTTTTACTAAAATCACATGGAAAGAATTACAAAATCGATTTTATGATGTATTGCAAAATGCCAAAAACATGTTAGATACAGCCAAAAGTGAAGTAGGGGATAAATTACAAAAAAAAATTATAGAATCTCAGCCCCTAGACACAAGCTTGCAAATTACATATCGCAGTATCATGGGTGTCGTAATAGCAAAAGTTAACATAAACAAAAAAAAATATACTTCCCCTCCGTACACTTTAGGGGAAAGTACAGTATCCTTAGATGAAGCACTATTCGCATGGCAAAATGTAAAAATTCTGCTTGTAAAATTAGCCGAAGCCGAAACCGCTATAAATCATATAAACCTACAATTGCAAAAAGCACGAAAAAGAGCCGCTGCATTAAAAAACATTACAATCCCGGCTTATGAGTCGCAAATTAAGTATATATCCAACCAATTAGAGGAAAGGGAACGAGATGAACTTGCTAGAGTGAAGGCGGCAGCCAGTAAAGTATAAAAAAGGAGGCTTGGTAAAATAGCCCCCTTTTACATTATTCCAAAATCCAAACATATAGGTGTCTTCGTCCAAACCTTAATGCATCCTGCAAATTTTCCATAAACAAATCAATTTTATAGCCGCGTATTGCTCCACCTACGTCTGCGGCGATAGCGAAGCCATAGCCTTCCACATATAGTCGTGTCCCTAATGGTATAACTCTACGGTCTACAGCGACTATGCCATGCTCTACACGTCTGCCAGAAGCGGTTATACGGTACCAAGGGTCCCATGGATGCTTTCCTGTGCAACCAAAGCCTGCAGTGTATGCCGTTGCTTCCATACGCACACGGCGAGCATAGTGAAAATCTGGGGCCGTTACGTCCGTTAATGAGCCAAGTCGTGCTGTGCCAATGTCGACAATTGCGTCAATTGGCTCAACTTCTATAGACTTTTCTACTACATTACGGCTTTGTTCTACTCCACCGATATAAACTATCTTGGTAGTAACTCTTTGTTCCCCTGTTGAACCGACTTGCCGTACATGTGTGTGCCCTTCCCATACAGAGCTTGTGTGGTTTTCGTGGGTTTCGTAAGGCACAATTGTAATTTCTGTTTTAAGTTGCGACCGCATTGTATTAAAAACCAGAGTTTCGCCCTCTATAATTTGCCTCGAGCAATCTCCGTCATATATTAATGCAAGGTTTTTTTCATTTTGTAGTTGTATAAGCATATGTTCTACTGTCGTGTTTGGCCACGCCGATTTTACACCTATTGTAAGTAGGTCGATTCGTACAATAAAATTTACTTTTCTTTCGATTGTTATAGTCATTTGATTCCATACCGGTGAGTTAAGTGCATGGTTAGTTCTGGCTGTCTCTGGCATATCTATACCAATTTCACGCATTAAACATGAGACAGTTATGGCACCGGTTAAGACTTGATGGGATACGATGTTGTCATACACTGTAACCTGACGTAAGGAAGAGTCGCCGGCAAGTAAGTTGATTGATTCTAGGGGAAAGGCCAATGTGATAACTAAGGCAATGACCACAATTAAAAATGTTGTTAATTTTTTCATTTTACCTCCATTTGGTATAAATTAAATATTATCGTAACACCAGTGGGGTAATTTTAACATTTTGTTAATATTTTTTCAATTTATTTTCATCGCAAATTAACAATTGATAATGCAAGCACTATCATATTGCAATGTTTTTTTATATTAACCATGTTTTTACTTGGTTGTCTCCCATTTTGTATAATAATCCGCCATTACTTTATCGCTGCCCATAATATGCTCTTTTAACCACGTTATCACAAAATTATTAATTGTTTCGCTAACTGATATGGTGTCGCCTTCTTCTTTCAAACGTTTTATAAAGGTGACAATTTCTTTTACAAAATTATCATGCAATACTTTGTGTTCGGCATAATTAGGATACCTGGACTCAATCATTAATAACTCTTCACTGGCAAAATGCCGTACTGCATAGTTACTTAGAAACCCGATAACAGTTTCAATGTTCTCTTTTCTATCTGCAAAAGCATCTGCATCAAGTACCTGTTTTACCAGGCGAAAAAGTTCTTTATGCTGGCTATCAACAGTTGCATTACCTGTTTCGTATTCTTTACTCCATAACATTGTAAAGCCCTCCTTTTTAATCTACCATACTTCTAATTTTACCCATAACATAAAAACACATAAATATAATTGTAAGGGTAAAAATGTAAAAAAGTAGATACCCATACAACATATTAGCGCATTTTTGTTAAATTGACAAGGTGCTGGGATAAAAGCATAGAAATAGTTGACCATTTTATTTCAACTGTATATTATGTGAATAGCGTGATACTTGGAGGTATGTTTATGAAAGCTATTATAATGGCAGTGGGACAAGATAACAGAATGGGCCAGAATTTGCAAAAAGTACTGTACCCTATATTGGGTAAAACAATAGTGGAATATATTATTGAAGCTGCATTTTCTGCCGGTATCGATGATGTGACTGTAGTTACAGATAAGAACAATGGGGATATTACTACTGAATTAGGAAAAATTTACCCACAGATACACTTTGCCATGCATAACAATGTACAAGAATGTGTAAATAATAACGATGACATACTTATACTTCATGATGATATGCCTTTAATCACCGGGGAGTTTATACGCAATCTTACAGAGTTCTATAATTTAAGTAACCCAGATACCGTAGTTGTAGAGTCATGTACGCCTTCTATGGAATGGATTAATACAGGAATTTACATGTGTAATGGCAGCACGCTTAAACGAGGGCTTAAAAAACTGGACGATAATAACCAAAGGGAATATTGCTTGACAGATATATTGGAAATCTTGCGCAAAGACGGCTGTAATGTACAGGTTTTTAATTCACATGTCGATACGTCGGCGTTTACAAAAATAAATACTCAGGTTGAACTTGCGGAAGCAGTTACTCATATGCGTAAACGTATAAATACCAGACATATGTTAAATGATGTACGCATGATTGACCCATCAACAGTTTATATCGACGATACCGTTAAGATTCAACCGGGAGTGGTAATATATCCTGGGGTAATTTTAGAGGGGAATTGTAAGATTGATACTGGGGTAACTATTGGTGCTAATTCTCATTTGAAAAATGCAGTAGTAGGTGCCGGGGTAAATATTCGCCAAAGTGTGATATTTGATGCAATTATTGGTGCAAATACAGAAGTTGGACCATTTGCATATATGCGCCAAAATGTACAAATTGGAGAAAAGTGCAGAATTGGTAATTTTGTTGAAATAAAAAATTCTACTGTTGGCAACGAAACAAAAGCGGCACATCATGCTTATATTGGCGATGCAGATATTGGCAAAAGAGTTAACTACAGTTGCGGTGCGATAACTTCCAACTATGATGGAAAAAATAAGCACCGAACAGTTATTGGCGATGATGTATTTGTTGGAAGCAATAGTAATTTAATTGCGCCGGTAACATTGGGGGATGAAGCATTTGTTGCTGCGGGTTCTACAATTACTGATGATTTGCAAAAATGTTCACTGGGTATTGCACGTTCAAGACAAGTGGAAAAACTTAATTGGGTAAAAACCAAATCATAAAAACACAAATTTTCTTGACGATTACACTCTTACAATGGTAGAGTTAATGGCGGTACGCAGTAGATTAAGGAGAGATTTATGCTTACACCTGACTATTATTATGAATCTGTATTTCTTATACCTTACGAAGAATTATGGAGTAAAAAAATACGTGGGCTAATTTTTGACTTGGACAACACACTGACACCTTTTCATGAAAAACTTCCGCCGGCAAAAATTGTAGCGTTAATGAAGCGTTTAGAGAAGATGGGCTTTCAAGTGTGTTTACTTACAAACAATACTACTAAACGATTGCAGCGTTTTAACGAAGGCATGAAACTAAAAGGGATTGCCAATGGATTAAAACCCTTTACAAGAGGTGTACGTAATGCAATGAAAATAATGGGTACAAACCGCTCGCAAACCATAATTATTGGGGATCAGTTATTGTCAGATGTATGGGCCGGGAAAAATGCCGGCATTGGTACGATTCTAGTCAAACCAATTACAGAAAAAGATTTCTTTTTTGTTCGTATGAAGCGGGTAATTGAAAGATTTATGCTACGCAAGTACTTTCAACAGTTGAATAAAAATAAATGACAAGCTGTAATATAAAGTTATGATTTTTGTTATCAATTAAATTTAGATATAACCAAACATAGGAGGCAATTATGATTTCAGCAGGTGAATTTAGAAACGGTATAACAATTGAATGGGAGGGCGGTATTTTTGTAATTACCGACTTCCAGCATGTAAAACCGGGCAAGGGCGCGGCATTCGTGCGTTCTACATTAAAAAATTTGGAAACAGGCGCAGTTATTGAGCAAACCTTCCGTCCTACGGAAAAAATGCCCCGGGCACATATAGATCGCAGAGATTTGCAATACCTATATAACGACGGCTCGTTGTATTATTTTATGGATAACGAGTCATTTGAACAAATTGAAGTTAATGCTTCGGATGTTGGCAATGCAATGGTTTATGTAAAAGAGAATGAAACTGTAAAAATTTTACAACATAATGGTCGTACTTTTGGAGTAGAACCACCAACATTTGTAGATTTGGCTATTACCGAAACCGAGCCCGGTTTTAAAGGTGATACAGCTCAAGGCGCAACAAAGCCCGCAACACTTGAAACCGGCGCAACTGTAAAAGTGCCTTTATTTATAGATATTGGTGAAGTAATAAAAATTGATACACGTACAGGTGAATATCTTGGCAGAGTAAAAGAATAATTTTACCAGCATACAATCCATTCCTCCGTTAATACTAACATTGTAACAGTCACAAGATTGTTATGTATAAGATTATGAGGGGAGTAAATAGTTGTGTCTAGAAATAAAGTTGTAGTACCTGAAGCTAAAGCTGCACTTGATTCTTTCAAATATGAGGTAGCTAATGAGATAGGCGTACCTTTGTCTAAGGGTTACAATGGTAACTTAACATCTTATCAAAATGGATCCGTTGGCGGCTATATGGTAAATAACGTGACACCAGAACGACACAAGGAATTTACCCGGATGCAAGGCATGGTTAATATGCGACCTATTGTGGTTAGGTATACATATGCCGTGGCGTTTGGATAGGGGGAAGAAAAGCAACAAAACTTAGCGACAATTTAATTATGTAAAAGGGCGATGGCCGTAGGAAATATCCTACACCATCGCCTTTTTTAGTGTGCCACGCATGGCGATATCTAGGAGGTGAAAGTCCACTATGGGGCTGGTCGTTGCCAACCATTAGCAGAGGGCAACTGTCACACAACTAACAAGCTTGTCATAGTATGAAAGTAGGGACAACGTCCCAGATAAATACATGCATTTGTAATAGGAGCTAATTGAAATGTCAAATAAGCATGATAATTGCACTTTTGCCAAGTTAGGCTGGCTTATGTACAGTAATTCATTTAATTCTAGTAGATGCGAGCCAAAGCCTGTTCCGGGTCCACCCGGCCCGCCAGGTCCACCGGGAAAGCCAGGAAAGCCGGGTTCGCAAGGTAGCCCCGGCCCTCAGGGCGATACAGGCCCACAGGGCCCACAAGGTAGCCCCGGCCCGCAGGGCGATACAGGTTCACAAGGTCCGCAAGGTAGCCCCGGCCCGCAGGGCGATACAGGTTCACAAGGTCCGCAAGGTAGCCCCGGCCCGCAGGGCGATACAGGTTCACAAGG
>Ga0123355_10020803_pt1 | contig 10488 bp, 9 predicted proteins | sample TergutEmb28metaG_3_FD_89872 | JGI IMG/M metagenome (GOLD analysis project Ga0123355, IMG submission 89872) | Embiratermes neotenicus P1 segment gut microbial communities from Petit-Saut dam, French Guiana - Emb289 P1 | ecosystem: Host-associated > Arthropoda: Insects > Digestive system > Gut ... | reverse complement strand
GCAAATCGTTGCAGACGCTGACAGTGGAGAGCTGCTGGGCGCGCAAATCGTTGGCGCGAAAGCCGTCGAGTTGATTGCAGTGTTCATTCCCTATTTGTCCCAGCGAGCACACGTTTCTGACATCGCACACGCGGTGTTTGCCCATCCAACTCTTGCCGAGGTCATAAAATTTGCGGCAGAGGTTGCCACAGCAAAGCTCAAAGCGTGATGCGTTTGACAGTGATGCAAATTGACAAACAGTAATACCTTGCCTTTTGACCGCCACGTTTCAGGAAAGGCAGATGCAATATGAATAGTAGTATAAGGAACGACATGGGTTCCCCTAGTTTGGAACACAACAGTAGCTTGAAGCAGGGGGGCAGTGCAGGGGGACTGTCCGTCGAGCAGGCGCAGGCGCGTGCCGAAGAGCTTCGCCGTGCCCTTGAACAGGCATCGCATGAGTACTATGTGCTGGATGCACCAATCTTGAGTGATGATGCCTATGATTCGCTGCTCAAGGAACTAACGGCTATTGAGACTGCCTATCCGCAGCTGATTACGACATCGTCCCCAACACAGCGCGTGGGCGCTACTCCCAGTGATGCTTTTGCCCCTGTCAGGCATGCGACACGCATGTATTCGCTGGGTAACGCTATGGATTTCGAAGAACTTGATGCCTGGTTTGACCGCATTGAGGCAGCTGTTGCAAAACTAGAGCTGCCAGACATCGATGCAGAGCACGTCCAGTACAGTTGCGAGCTAAAAATAGACGGCTCATCGATAGCGCTCACCTACGAACAGGGAGAACTGGTTCGCGCAGCTACTCGAGGAGACGGACATTTGGGCGAGGACATCACTGCAAATGCGCGTACTGTACGTGACATTCCCCTGCGTCTGGCTGATGGTGTTTTGGCACAGATACCCCAACTGGAAGTGCGCGGGGAAATCTACCTGCCAAAGGCCAGTTTCGAGCACCTGAACCAACTGGCAGAAGAAGTAGGGGAAAAGCCCTTTGCTAATCCTCGCAATGCTGCTGCGGGTTCCCTGCGTCAAAAAGACCCAAAGGTAACTGCAGGCAGAGAGCTGGCAAGCTTTATTTACGCACCGTCTGAGGCGCAGAGCGACCCATCCTTTCCTCGTACACAACATGATTTTCTGGGCGCACTCCGCCAGGCGGGCTTTCATGTTAATCCTGATGTGCAGCGCAGCAATACGCGTGCCGATATTCATGCCTTTTGTGCAGCGGCGATGGAGAGGCGCTATGACCTGCCCTATGAAATCGATGGTGTTGTTGTCAAGGTCGATAGTTTGGATCTGCAGCAGCAACTGGGCTATACGGCAAAGGCTCCGCGCTGGGCTGTTGCTTTTAAGTTTCCGCCAGAAGAGCAGACGACGGTTCTGCGCGAGATTCGCATTCAGGTTGGGCGCACGGGCAATCTAACCCCTGTGGCAGAGTTTGATCCTGTGCTGGTGGCGGGCTCAACTATTGCGCGCGCGACCTTGCATAACGAGGATGAAATCAAGCGTAAAGGGGTTCTGATTGGTGATACCATCATTGTGCGCAAGGCAGGTGACGTAATTCCTGAAGTTGTCACCGCGATTCCGTCATTGCGCGATGGAACTGAGCGAGAATTCCATATGCCAACACGCTGCCCGTCCTGCAATAGTGCTGTTCATCGTATACCCGGAGAAGTGGCGCTGCGCTGCGAAAACATCAACTGTCCTGCCCAGGCCCTTGAACGTCTACGTCACTGGGTCAGCCGGGGCGCAGCAGATATTGAAGACTTGGGAATAGAGACTATTGTCGCGCTGGTTGATGCGGGGCTGCTGCGCAATGTTGCAGACTTTTATGCTCTGACGTATGAGAGTCTACGTGATTTGCCTCTGGGACGCACCAGGCAGGATGGCAGCGCGCAGGTCTTTGGCGACGTAATGGCGCGCAAGGTGCTAGCCAATATTGAGGCCTCGAAGCAGCGTCCTTTTGCCCGCCTGTTGTTTGGGTTGGGCATCCGCCACGTTGGGACAACAATTTCTGAGCTGCTTACGGCGCGTTTTGCAACGCTTGCCGACCTGCAAGTTGCAAGTGTTGATGAGTTAAGTGCCATAGACGGAATCGGCCCACAAATTGCCCGCTCTGTGCAGAGCTTCTTCGAGCTGCCAGAAAATCAGATGGTTTTGCAGCGGTTACAGGACGCGGGACTCAACTTGAAGAGTGATGTTCCTGACGCTACCGTTCTCCAAAGCCTTGCGGGACTAAGCTTTGTCCTAACGGGTACTCTTGCAAGCCTTACGCGCAGTGAGGCGGCCACGCGTCTCAAGCGCCTGGGTGCACGGGTTACAGGTAGCGTGTCTGCAAAGACTGCCTACGTTGTTGCAGGTGAAAATGCAGGTTCTAAGTATGACAAAGCGCTTAGCTTAGGTGTTCCCGTGTTAAGCGAGGATAACCTCAACCAGATCATCGCAGATGGTAACCTGGATAACATAGCAGTTACGACAGACAGTGCAGATAGCACTCCTGATGAAGGGGCAGAGGACATCCATTAATGGCACGTAGGTCAGCACGTCAAAGCGCAAAGCGTGCGCAGCAAAAACCACAACCACGCAAGCGCATTGCAAGCGTGCGTTCCTGGAACTGGGTTGACGTTACCTGGGTAGCTACTGCTTTGTTCGTCGCAAGTGTGTTAACTATAGTGATACTGGGCAACCAGCTCACCGCACTCATGCCAGAAGAGGGTGTTGTGGGTGTACGCGCAATCATGCTGATACTGTTCTACTTGATGTTACTTGCGATTCTTGCCTATCGTGCACACAGTCGAAACCTGAGCTTTTCTGAAGCCTACCGCCTGAGAAGGATAGATGACGTACATCTCGCAAAGGAACTCGATAAAAGCTTTGCGGGGCAGGCAAAATCCTCTGAGAAAGAAAAGTTCTCTGCAGTAAAATCCATCCTGCTGGTCATAGGTCTCTTTTTTGCCCTCAGGCTGTTTGTCATTGCCTATACTTACACAATTCAGCAACTAGGCTGGGAGGTCCCTCCACCTGAACGACTAACTGATCTCTTTGGCACTACGCTTTTCGGGCTTGTAGCTGTAATCATCAGCATAGTAATCCTAGCCCCCATCATCGAAGAACTTGTCTTTCGTGTCATAATGTTCGAAACCTTCACACAAAAAATGTCCTTCATAGCAGCAGCCCTCCTCCAAGCACTCATCTTCAGCATCTACCATTTCTCACTCTGGGCAGCCATCCCAAACTTCCTCCTGGCACTCGCCTGCGTCTACCTGGCCAGACGCAGCAAAACAACAATCCCCGCAATAGCCCTCCACATGGCTTATAACGCAGCTCCCGTAGCAGCGGCATTTTACTTAACGCTGTGATTTGAAGCAGCCTTGCTGGCTGTATGCATTATTCCGCTCACCATGTTGGTGTTGACAACAAGATTCTACACATGTAGAATCTTAAGTACGACACTTGTAGAATAATCGCGAAATCTACATGCACATCCCGACCAGGAGTACCAATATGACAGACATTAAGCGTCTGCCAGACGCAGAATTCGAGCTAATGAAGATCGTCTGGCGCAACGAACCACGCATCACCACTTCAAAGATCATCGATGCTCTGGGCGATGGCAGTAATTGGAAACCGCAAACCGTGCTAACCATGCTGACACGCCTCATCGAAAAGGGATTTCTCACAAGTGAGCGTGTAGGCAGGCAGCGCAATTACACTGCCGTAGTAAACGAAGCTGAATACATGAATGTAGAAACAGGCGGATTCATGGCTCGCTATAGAGGCAATTCCATTGGCAGTCTGGTAAAAACTATGTATGACGGCAAAGATCTAACAGAGGAAGAAGTCAACGAGCTGCGTCAATGGCTAAAAGAGAAGGAGCAATGATTATGTCCCAATTCTTCCTCTCATTTGTAGCAACATCGCTGTTTATGGCAATAGCAATAGCTGCTGTTTTAGCAATTCGTACATTATTTCCCAACGCCTTCAGCCCCAATATGCGCTACGTAGTATGGATGATCATACTTCTTGGTCTAATAATCCCCATCAGACCCCTGCTTGGTGACGGGATAATTGCCCTCCAATTGCCCTTTGCTATATCTACTGAAAGTCAGGCTGCATCGATACCGTCCAGTACAGCCAGCGCAGGCATCGCAGCCAGCGCAGATTCTGTCATAGCAGCTCCTGCGCAAGAACCACTTGCCTCTGCTGCTTCTGATATGGGGATAAACGTACTGTCTGGCTTGCAGGCGCTCTCTGCAATTGAAATACTTGCAATCATATGGGCAACAGTAGCCCTTGTAGTATTGTTCTATCATGCAGGGAAGTACGTACGCTTCTTCAGGCTGGTCAAAAGATGGGGTAGTTCTGTAAACGATGAGGAAACCCTGGCTGTGCTGCAGGCAGTAAAGACAGAAAAGGGAATCAGCAGTAAAAAGATTGCTCTAAAGAAATGCGGATTCATGTCAACATCAATGATTGTTGGCTTCTTTCGTCCCCTGATACTTTTACCAGAAAAGGACTTCAGCACTGAAGAACTTGAAATGATTTTTCATCACGAGCTAGTCCATTACAGGCGTGGCGATTTATTTGTAAAGTTACTTTCTGTCATAGCACTCTCGCTCAATTGGTTTAACCCGGCAGTGTATGTCATGAACTCTGTTATGCAAACAGACTGTGAAGCATCATGTGACCAGTCAGTAATCACAAGCATCGGCACGGAAAACAAGCACTTCTATGCAGAAACAATCATGGAGATGATTGGCTACAGGTCAGCAAGCACAACAGTACTTTCAACTTGCTTTTACGGCAGCAAGCAGGGAATAAAAACACGAATGGAGGCTATTATGGGCGCCACAGGCACTACCAACAAAATCGCGATTGCCACCTTAGTCACTTCAATCTTTACGCTAGTCCTCGTAGGGGGACTCGTAGTATTTGCAGGTTCAGTCTTTGCTTTTTCTGGACAGGCTCAAGCAGAAGTAGCGATTGCAGATGCATCAGATACCTATGCTGCTGATGACGATTTTGACTACTTCTATCCATCTGGATTCTACTTTTATCAGGGAGAAGATGACGAAGTTGAGACTGTTTTTCAATTGGAGGACGGGACAATTGTTCGTGCATTCGTCAACGAACTTGGTACGATTTCAGTCATTCATGACGATGGATCAATCAGCTCGACGATACCTAGGTATCCTCCAGGGGGCACCAACATTTCCTCAGATCAGGCAATCCAAATTGCAGAAGAAGGCCTTGCAGCTCGCGACATAACAGCAACGCTTGATGGGTATGATTATGGCTGGGGTGAGGGCATAGACATATCTTGGGAATTTGATGAGACATGGGTGTGGAGAATAAAATTTAGCGTACAAGATGAGCGCATGCCCTACATCATGTACCTCATTTGCGTAGATACTGGCGATGTTATACATTACGAATGGATATCACCACCATGGGGTTAATGTCAGACCTCATACTCCAACAGGATCTCGGGTCAAGCCCGAGATGGCGAGGATGGGGTGTTGCGGGGCTTACGCGCAAGTGATGCTCAGCGTCAAGATCCCGGATCAAGTCCGGGATGACGGGGTGATTAAAAATCCCAGCTGCCAAACATATGGTAGCTGGGATTTTGTTTTGCTTTGTTGGCTATACAGTTGTTACGTTGAAGGTTGTTTCTGTGGGGATGGCTCTTGTTGCGTCTACTGCGTCTTCCAGGGCGCGGCGTGCTGTTTTTAGGGCAGCCTCTGCTGTTTGGATTTCTGCTACTGCTACTCCTGCATGGCCTGCTTGATGCTCAAGTTCTTTCATCCAGCTGGCAGACAGGGCTACCTGCTGCTGTGCCATTTCAAGAGCTAGTTGTAGCTGATTGCTGTTTATTCCGCCACCACACATGGACGTACTCCTTATCCTTTAAGCGTCGCGTAGGGTTGTGAGCAGCTTTGCCTTTGGCATGCCGCCACTGATGCGCTGAACCATTTCTCCGTCTTTGAAGACGACGAAAGTGGGGATTGACATGACATCAAAGCTTTGTGTTGTTGTGGGATTTTCATCTACGTTGATTTGTGCAATAGTGAACTCGGGGTGTTCTGCGGCGAGTTCTTCGAGGATTGGCTCCATGGCACGGCAGGGGCCACACCAGGGCGCCCAGAAGTCGAGGAGCAGCGTACCCTTGCTTTCCTTGACATCACTTGTAAAACTTGCGTCACTTACTTGTAGTAAATCGGACATTCGTAGTACCTTTCTTGTTGGCGGTGCCTTAGTTAAATACTCTACAAACTATAGCACAATAGCAGCTAAAAAATTGCTGTATTCATATCTGCTGTTTCTGGATGATTCTGACGCATGCATAGGCGTCGTTTCGAGTGGCGAAGCGTAGAAGCTATGCGTGAGTCATCCGAAACGGCGGCTAGGTGTCGTCAGAATCATCCAGAAACTTAAGAGCAGAGAAAGCAGCAGTTGCACCACTGCCTGCAGCGCTGATAACCTGCTTCAGAACGCTGTTAGTCAGGTCTCCTGCAGCAAACAGTCCTGGGATGTCTGGAATTGACCCATTGCTTTCAACAGCAATGTAGCCCTGCGTTTTGCTGGTGTCAATCAGATCAGCCACAAGCTCACTTACAGGATTGACACCAACAAATTCGAATATTCCTTCAATGGTGAGGGTCTGCTGCGTATCGTCAGTGGCTGACTGCAGGCGAAGTCCCGTGACCTTTGCTCCGTCACCGATGACCTCAAGAGGGATTGCACTTAACGCAAGCTCAATCTTGTCGTTTTCACGTGCACGCTCAACTAGCAGGGGAGTCGCACGGAATTCGTCACGCCTGTGTACTAAGTAGACCTTGCGAGCGAATTTTGTCAAGTACAGTGCTTCTTCTACAGCGCTATTGCCGCCTCCGATGACAGCAATCACCTTGTCCTTGAAAAAACCTGCGTCGCAGGTGGCGCACCAAGAAATGCCCCGTCCCGTGTATTCTTCTTCGCCAGGGATACCCAGCTTGCGAGGAACGGCACCACTTGCTAGGATGACGGCACGTGCCTGCCAGGTGTCTCCGCTGTCAGCTTGCAGCTCAAAGCTCCCGTCGCTGTTTTTCGCAAGGGAGGTCACGGTGACAAACAGCTCGACCTGTGCACCGTACTCCTGTGCCTGACGGGTCATCAGTTCACTTAGGTCAACACCTGAAATTCCCGTAGGAAAAGCGGGATAGTTCTCGACCCAGGAAGTAGTTGCTATCTGACCACCTGTAGTCTGCTTTTCAAAGATTACCGTATCGACCAGTCCGCGTGCAGCGTAGAGGCCTGCCGTAAGACCTGCAGGACCGCCGCCAATAATAGCAATGTCACATGTCTTTTTACTCATGAGGTCAGCACCTGCCTTAATCGTTTGAGTTTTTAGTCTGTTGGTACGGGCATGTTGAAGGGATCATCTAGGCTACCTGTTTCTCCATCGCGTACAGCTTCCTCATGCTCAATTAGCACAAGGGACTGCTGGGCGAACTCAAAAGCCCGTTGGTGGGTGAAGTCATTCTGGGTAAGCTCTATGACCTTTTCCATCTGTGCGCGTGCGTTGTCAAGGTCGCGAACACCAATCCCAAACAGGTAAAAGGTGCCCAGGTTCAAATTCGCAGGAACGTTATTAGAGTCCTCCTCCAGTATTCCGTGTACTTCCTGAACAGCGCGATCTATGTTGCCAGAATAGAACAGCAGCATTGCCAGTTCATTTCGTGCCTCAAGGTCAGCTGGTCGCAAGCTTAAATAGCGCTCAAGGTACTCAATGCCTCGCCGTGCATCACGCATCATAGAGGCATCATCGCCAAAGCTGCGCGCGGCTTCTGTTCGATTGACATAAAATTCTGCAAGAATCTGCAAAGCAGATACGTCTGCGGGATTGCTGTTCAGCGACTCGAGCGCATTAAAGGCATTTTCCTGTTCTGCAGTAAGCAGCGCGCGAAACTCGCTTGTTAATGTTGTGGGATTAGCGGGATTATTTGTACTGTTGTCCTGCCAGACCCCCGCTGACCAAGCAACAATAAGAACTGCCAAAAATACTCCCAGCGAGACCCCCAGAATCCCCAAAGGAATACGGTAGCGCTGGAAAGGGCGCACAATATAGCGCTTTGAAAAGGAAACATCATCACCACTGCCATATTGTTTAACGGCAATATCATAGGTTTGTGCTTTAAGCAGCAGGTTCAAGTCATTAGTGACCAGGGTTACCTTGCAGTCTTCGCTCACAGCAGAGCCGCGCAAATCTGCATGGTTTTTCAGCAGGTAAGCAGTGGCCAGAATCTTGTCATCAGATGACCGGGTAGTAAAGCCATCTGGCAAGGGAATTCCCGTAATGTCCAAAGGCGCAACACGCAGTCTGCCACCATCAGGTAAATCAATACCCTCAATCAGTGAGCCATCAGCAGCCAGATCAAACATCAGGCGGCTAACTTCACGCCCCCGAAAACGCAAATCGGTATCGACGCGGGCAACCTTCAGCTTATCGAGTTCTGACAGAACAACCTCAGGAATGATGATTTCAGCATCGGGGTATTCCAGCAAAGCAGTAGGCTTTGTCAGCAAGACGTTCGTATCAAAAATAACAATGGTAGATAGCTTGCTCATTGTGATGGGTACTCCTTCAGCGGTGGACAATAGACAAGTAGTCAATAACAACATGATATTCGTGCCCTGCATTGTCATCAAAGGACTTGTATAAAACCAGTCCATAACCTACTATTTTATCAAAGCCCATTTTACCAAAGCCACTCTAATCAGGCCGCAGACAGGCCATAGACAGGCCGCGGTCACGCTATGAATAAACGATGGATTTAACACCAGACATAAAACTTTCCCTGACCCAGCTGAACCAGCAAATGCGCCAGCGTGCACTTGCGGTACTTGCGAATGCAGGAATCGACTCATCTCTTGACGCGCTGGGTGCTGTGGGTGGTGCCTTTTGGGCAGATATACTCTATGTCACCACCTGCAAGCGTGCTAGCCTAGACACGCAGCAAAACGACGCTCTGGCAAAAGCAAGCGCTGGCCTCGGCTACCAGGCGACCCAGTACGCCCTCCTTTGTCTGGGCGACATCCTCGCAGGTGAGGAAGCTCAGGACAGGGCAACCCAAATAGAGGCCTTCCGGCAAGCCCTAAGCGCCGGAACCATAGTATTCCTGGAAAAAGAAGCAACAGGGGAGTACATCCAGCACCCAGAAACAGACGATACTTTCGTCAAGACAGTAATCGTGACAGATTTCTTTGCATCACTTGAAGAAAGCACAGACCAGCTAGCAAAAAAGAAACAAGCCTGGCAAGAACTGCAACCCGCAAAACGAATACCCGTAATGCGATAAGGTGAGGAATAAAGCGTGAGCGACAACAAAAAACAGGATATAAGCAGTCCAGCAGTCCAGCAGTCCAGCAGTGCCAATCCTTCAATCTCGTCGTCCCGGCCCCCGAGCCGGGATCTTGACGCTGAGTATACCCCTTCGCGTCAGCAAGAACAGGCTCCCCCCACAGACTACAACGCACTAGCCGTAGAACTTCATCGCCACCACGGTGGTAAGATGGCAACCACCCTACGCGACACACAAGAATTATCTCGCCACGAACTATCTGCCTACTATACTCCAGGCGTCGGTCACATATCATCCCTAATCGCAGACGATCCCAGCAAACTACGTGAGTTCACCTGGACCAATAACCTGGTAGCAGTCATCAGCGATGGCTCGGCTGTACTGGGCCTCGGCGACATTGGACCAGCTGCGTCACTTCCCGTTATGGAGGGCAAAGCGCTCCTGTTCAAATACTTTGCAGGACTTGACTCAGTACCCATTGTGCTTGATTGCGATACAACAGAAGAAATCATCGAGACTATCCAACGCATCGCCGTAAGTTTCGGTGCAATAAACCTTGAGGACTTTGCAGCCCCGCAGTGTTTCGAGATCGAGGACCGACTCCGCGAGAGTCTGCCCATTCCTGTTTTTCACGATGATCAGCATGGAACTGCTGTCGTGGTTCTTGCAGCCCTAATCAATGCCTGTAAGGTAACGGGCAAAGATATCGCAAACCTCAAGATAGTAATAGCGGGCATCGGTGCTGCAGGAACGGCAATTGCACGTCTGATAAAAGAGTACACACCTACTACAGAGATAATTGGCACTGGTCGCGATGGTGCTCTCAGTTTAGAGAGGGGTCCAAATGGTGCCTCGCTCAACGCAGCAAAGCATCGTCTGCTTGCCGAGGGAATTCTAAAGGACGCACCAAACACAAGCCTGGCAGATGCATTAGTGGACGCAGACGTGTTCATCGGCGTGTCCGCCCCTGGCATTGTGACGCAGGACATGGTGCGCAGCATGGCAGCAGATCCCATAGTAATGGCACTCTCAAATCCTGTTCCAGAAATCTATCCCGATGTTGCCCGCGCAGCAGGTGCAGCAATCATCTGTACAGGACGCAGCGATTTTCCCAACCAGGTAAACAACGCACTGGCATTTCCTGGCATTT
>Ga0123355_10020802_pt1 | contig 10488 bp, 10 predicted proteins | sample TergutEmb28metaG_3_FD_89872 | JGI IMG/M metagenome (GOLD analysis project Ga0123355, IMG submission 89872) | Embiratermes neotenicus P1 segment gut microbial communities from Petit-Saut dam, French Guiana - Emb289 P1 | ecosystem: Host-associated > Arthropoda: Insects > Digestive system > Gut ... | reverse complement strand
TCGTGAACCCTTCGATTACACCAAATGGCAACAAGACCTTTACAACGATATGCCCCTCGAAGAACTTTGCCAAAAAGCTGATGCGTTTTGGCAGCAAACACACTAATTATCGACCAATATTTTACCTTTCAAATTACCCTTTACAGAATCAAAAACCAAAATATACAGCTTTATTGCATTGTACAAAAACGCCGCAAACACTGGCATTTGCGGCATGTCACGGTACAAGGTTTTGCTAGAAAAACGGACATAGAGAAATTCTTAGCCTCTCGTTTGCATGGGGCTAATTTTTTTCAAAATCCAGTGCTGAACAATAGGTCAATTGGTTATTTTTTTCACTCTCCAACCATTCCTGCATCCATTGGTTGTCGCCGTATAGTCTAATCCTATAGCCTATATTGGCAATTTGCGCCTCCTTTGGGTCATAGCCCTTTGGTGCCAGTGTAATTGCCGCGCTTTTATAAGTTTCCTCTCCAAAAGAGCTAACTTTATTTGACTGAAAATAAAAGAGGTTTTTGGCAAAGTATTCGATATTGCTTTTTGTGCTTTCCTCTGTCCAATTTTCATCATTGTACTTTGCGCCGTCATTAAAAAAGACCGGCTCTTGATTTGCAAGATGCCATCTCAGTTCAAGCAAACTCAGGTATTGGCCGGTACTGTTTTTTATTACGGCATTATATGTTGGATCCAGCATTACCCATTTACTAAGTTCAGGGATATATACCTGTGCCACACAATGGTTGTCACCGTCATATGGGGAGCACGGCATTATAAATACAGTTCTTGCTTTTAGCCCAATGCTCAGCAAGCATTCGGTCAAGACAACAGACAGGCACACGCAATTGATACCATATTCACTCCCCTTGCCAAAGGCATAATCTAGTAGCGCAATGGAGTTTCTTTCGATGGCGTTATTAAAGTCACCCTTATGATAAATATTGCCAGAAACCCAGCCCAATAGGTTTAATGCCTTTGTCATATCGCCGCCACTGCCCGCTACCGATTCGATTGGATATTGCTTTTTAAGTTCCGCGAACATTGGCGAGCTGCTTTGATAAGAAAAAACATCATTTTCGTTTTTTTCTTCGGGTAGTGGGAACATCTTTAGTAACCCGGTGTATACGTTATAGCTCATGGGATTTCCTCCTCGGTGTGTAAATGGGGTTGTTGTCCACCATAATACATAGCAATTTTGGCACTGTCTACAAACCCCAACAAAAAAAGCCCTCAGGCAATGGGATACAACCCCAATGCCCAAGGACTCTCTTACAAAAGCCTCTATTTATTCAACAACAACACGAACATCACCAAGTAAAACAGCAGTGACAGCAGCAACATCAACAGGTGCATCCGCCCTTGCAAAGCCATTGATAGTGGCATTCTCGCCATACATCTCAGAGAAGCCTACCCCTGGGTTTTCTTGTAGAAGGATGATGCCGTCAGGTGTTTCCAGTGACACGCTTACCCCTGTCAAAGCGCCTACACCTTGGCTTATACCGCCGTTAACATGCCCAGAGAAACTTACGCCAAGGGGTGTCACCATTACGGTTTCTATAACAGCAGCCCCAATGGTTACGGCCTGGGTTGATGTGCGTACTTGGCCGTAGGTTTCGTCGGTGTAGATTGTCATAGACCAGTTGCCTGCTATGCTGTGCTCAAACATACCAAGAAGTGTTAAGGTGTAGGAATCCAGCGCAGTTACATCTACTGGGAATACAACCTCTATGATATCGTAGGCGTAAGTGTCAAGCCAGGCTACTATATCCTCAAGCTCCATATTTTGTTGCTCGTACATACTTAAAGCCTGTAGGTCTGCGTTGACTTGTAAGAAGCTGTGATCAATTGGGGCTACTATTTCCCCATTCGGCCCAATCAGCTCGGCCCCGGATATCATATTGCCAAAGGCAGTGCGACCGCCGTCTTCTGTTATAACGGCCCTTGGATTTGCAAGCTGAACATGAAGGTTTCCGTCCATGATTGCCGCGTTTGAAATCCATCCATCGCCGGGTATGCTTGGGAAGCCTTGGCCCATGGTTGGAGCTAGAATATATTCAGCGCACCAGGTAGGGAAGTCACGATTTGGGATATAGCTAGGGTTTGGTATAACCGGTGCCGCTGTTAGGCTTGACAGAGCAATTGGGAAATCCAGATTTGTGCTGCGGGAGTCAAGACTTATGGAGAAGATAATAATATCCATGATGTCTGGTATTAGGAAATCCTCTTGAAGCTCTATTTGGAAATAGGCCGTATTGGTTTCGCTATCAAAATACAGTGCCTCTTGCCCACCCATAACCATCGCAACCGATAAGCGGTCATCGTCACGGGACATATCAAGGGATGGGATTATGCTGGCATATGGTGTGATGCGGTTTTGCCCACTAACATCACTTACAGATAGATACATAATTGCGTTGTAGCCAAAGGTTTGGGCTGCAATTACCTCTACCCGGATGCCTTGGTCAACTACATAGGTTTCAACTGGGTCAACTACCGGGACAAAGGGTGCATATTCTTCATGTCTTTCTATAAATCTGTCAAAGGCTCCTACGCTGGCGGCGTAAACGGTGCCCCCTAGCATTGCTACTATTAATAATGCCGCGGCCAAAATTAGGCCTAGTCTGGGGCGTGGTGCTGGTTTTCTTGTATTATATCTCATATGGTTTTCAATCTTCCTTTCAAGGTTTTTTGTGTCTACTGTTATTTCAGAAAATGCGTTTAGTATACGCAGCTCGTCTCGGTCCAGCATTCTTTTCATGAGCATGTGCCTCCTTTATGCCTTAGGGCTGTATGTGGCATGTAATATGAATCTGCCACGTATTCATAGTCCTCCAGATACTTAGCTGCCTTTTTCTTGACCCGTTCGTATTGCTTGCGCAAGGCGGCGGGAGATGGGCCTAGAATCTGGGAAAGCTCGTCATAGCTTTGCCCGTTTACAACCCGCCCAAAAAGCAGCGCCCTTTCCTGTGGTTTTAGTGGCTTTAGTGCATCCATGATATCTGGCATATGGTTGAAGCTTTGTTCATAAACGGCAGTGTCTTTTTTTATGTCCTCTAGGAATACAGCTTTGCGCCTTTTGCGTTCTTTTAGCTTGTTGAGGCTATAGTGGTACGTAATTTTATATAACCATGCAGAAATATTTTTACCGTCGAAACTGGCCCGGCTTTGATAGGCCGAAAGAAAAGCATCTTGTACTACGTCTTCTGCGTCTTGATGGCTGTATAATATAGAAGTGGCGTAACGTAGTAGTTTTTCGCCGTATTTTGTGATTAGCTCGGAGAGTTCTGATTCTCCGCCTGTTTTGAAACGCTGGTCCAGTTCCATGTTATCACCTTCCCTTTTGTGTTTTGCAGTCGACTGTACCCCTTATAACAACGGAAGTTTAACGTTTGTGACATTGCGCCACAAATCCCGCATGAGAAGGGCCGTATGGCCTTCCACCGCTGGCTCCGGCTTGTGCTCGCGCAGCCCCAGGCTTGGAAAAATGCTGTTTTTGTTCGGGCTTTCGCCCGCAAAAACAGCGTTTTTCCAGAGCCTGGGTCTGGCGAGCGCCTACGCAGGCGGTGGAAGGCCATACGGCCCTTCTCATGCTGTTGTCGTGGCTTGACTGGTTAAAGGCGTTGAGTTTGTATAAGGGCTTTGAGTTTGTTTATAAAAGCTTTGAGTTTGTTTATGTGGTTGGAGCTTCGTCTACCAAGCATTAAAAGGTTTACCAGAAGTATCAAAACTGGATTGGCTTATTTTCTTGCTAAAAAATATAGCATTTCTTGGCCTACTTGTTGCTGGTGTATTGGGTGATAATTGCCTAGTTTGCCTTCTGCTTGTGCTTTGCTGAATGCTTCTGTGTAGTGTTGGGTCATGCCTTTTTCTCGGCCGCTTAGGCTTTTTAGGGGGTATGTTAGTAGTAGGTGCCTAACATCTAGGGCCCTTATTAGGTGGTAGCCGCTGCCTTGGGCTTGGGCTTCTAGTACTGGTAGTAGCTTGCACATTAGTGCTAGGTCTGCTGTTTCTTTGGGGATTTGTGTGGCTAGGTCTGTGCATTTTGCTTGTGGTGGTAGGTTTAGGTGTGTTAGGAAGTGGTTTATTAGCTCGGCTGTTTTTGTGTCTATGTCGTAGGCGTGGTAGGCTTTGATTTTTGTTGGGATTAGAGGGATTGAGAAGGGGTTGTAGCCGCAGCCTATGTCTAGGATAGACTCTACTGGGCCGGTGTGTTTTAGTATTTGGTCATAAAATTCTGTGTAGTGGGGTAGTCTTTCTTTGGTGGAGGCGTGTAGGGATAGCAGGGCTTTTGTTGTGGTTGGTAGGTTTCCTGGGTTTATTGCCAGTTCGTCTAGTAGTCTTTTTGCTTTTTTGTGGGCATTGTCTTGGGTGTATGCGCCGTATGCTTGATGGAGTTTTGTTTTAACTGCTTTGATGCTGCTTTGGGGGTTTTTGTGCTCTTCTTCTTCCATAAACCGCGTAACTAGGGGGGGATGCACTGTGGCATATTTTTTTGATATTGCTGTGTTTTTGTTTGTGCTCATCTTAGTATCTCCATTAGCATTGTGAAAAACCGCAGGTTGTGAATAGTAGCTAGACGGCTGCCTAGTCCGTCTCCTATGCTTAGCAGATGCCGTAGGTAGGCTCTGGAATAATTGGTGCAGGTGTGGCAGTCGCATAGGGGGGATATTGGTCTTGGGTCTCGGCGGTAGTTGTCGTCTAGGGGGTATAAATAGTTATAAAAATTTTGGCTTAGGTCTATGTTGGCCTTGGTTTCGTAGTCTTCTTTGAATACATATAGGCGGTTGTGGCGGGCTTCCCTGGTTGGGATTACGCAGTCGAATAGGTTGTATCCCATTTTTACGCAGGCTACTATGTTTTCTGGCCGCCCTATGCCCATGGCGTATTTTACCATGTGGTTTGGGATTAGCTCTGCTGTGTAGGCCAAGATTTCCTCTGTTAGCTGTCCGTCATCTGTTAGGGGCCAGCCGCCAAAGCCGAAGCCTGAGTAACCCATTTGTATTAGGGCTTGGGCGCATTCTTTTCTTAGGGCTTTAGAGTTGCCCCCTTGGATTATGCCAAATAGTTGGGGGCTATCTCCTTGGGATTTTTTTGCCTTTGGGCGTTGGTTAAATGTATCCATACACTGTTTGCCCCAGCGTATGGTTATCTCTACGGCCTTGGCCTGTATTTCATGTGGGTCATTGGGGTGGGTGCAATAGTCTAGGGCCATCAAAACATCTGAGCCGTAGGATAATTGAGATTGGATGCATTTCTCTGGGGAAAGTATGGTCTTCTTGCCGTCTCGGCGGAAAATAATTTCCCCTGGTCTAATCTCACCTAAGGCAGCGTTTTCCCTTATTAGGGAAAATACCTGAAACCCGCCAGAGTCTGTAACAATGGGCCTATCCCAGCCTGTAAACCTATGCAGTCCCCCTAGGCTTTTGATTGTTGCGGGGCCGGGCTTTGTCATCAAATGATAGGTGTTCATTACAAGGCCCTGTACACCGCAGCCTGTAAGGTCGGCGCTGTCTACAGTGCGGACTACCCCACGGGTCGCGTCTGGGAAAAAGGCGGGTAGGGGTACCGTGCCGTGGGGTAAGGTTAGGTTTGTCATGAAATTGGCTTCCTTTCGATTTGAATACAGCTTTTACATAAATAGTTCTTTTATGCGCAGTGTGGCGGCGTATATGGCTTTCTTATTTGGTTTTGTGGGAGGGGAGCTATTAGAATGTTCCCCCTTGCCGGATATATTTTGATGGAGGATATTTGCGGCATCCTTTAGTGTGCATTTTTGTTTAGCCATAATATCTACAAGCTGGGCCTCAAGGGACAGCTCTTCCGTAGCTTCTTCTATATCTGCGTCCCCGGCGTTAAGGCGAACCACACATGTATACTCGCCTTTTAAGGCGTTGGGGTTTTCCTGTAGCTCTGCCAGAGTCTTGGCAGGTGTTCCGCGATAAACCCGTTCAAACTTCTTGGTTAAATCATTACATAGGCATATGTCCGCAGTGGGGTAAGCCTCAGCAAGCCAAGTTATTGTTTTTGTGATACGAAGGGGGGATTCATAAAATACCAGAGGCCAGTTATTGCCATCCAGCATATGAAAAATCGCTTTTTGTTCCTTTGGCACCCTGGGCAAAAACCCAAGAAACACAAACCGGGTAACGTCAAAGCCGGAAACAGAAAGGGCCGCACTGACTGCATTGGCCCCGCATACAGATATTACCTGTACCCCGGCTGCTGCTGCCATTGCAACCAGTCTATGGCCAGGGTCGGAGATACAAGGGGTGCCCGCATCTGAGATAAGGGCAATGTTCTTCCCTTCTAGTAACCCATTAATAAAGAAATCTCCACGTTTTTCCTCGTTAAACTTATGACAGGAAAATAAAGGCGTGCGTATTCCAAAATGTGTAAGCAGCGCTTTGCTGTGGCGCGTGTCTTCGGCGGCTATCATATCTGCTTCCGAAAGGGTTTTTATCCCCCGTGGGGTCATGTCTGCTAGGTTGCCTATGGGGGTTGATACGATGTATAAGTTGCCGGGCATTTTTGCCTCCTTTAAATGGGGGCGCTGCCCCCAAACCCCCGCCGCTGCGGTGGGCAAAGCCCATCCTCGCTTCCTCGCTGCGCTGCGGGGGCGCGCTTTGCGCTTGGTTTGTGTTAAATTATAGTTTGGATTAGGCCACATGTGGGGTTTGACACATCGGCATATTTTCAATATTATCATGGTAATTTTTGTTGCGGGGTGATATTATGTCTATTTTTACCGGGTCGGGTGTCGCGATATGTACCCCCTTTGATAAAGCGGGGGCCGTCAACTACCAGACCTACGAGAAATTAATCGACTTCCAGATAAAATCCGGCACAGACGCCATTATAGCTTGTGGCACCACTGGTGAGGCAACAACTCTTTCCAAAGATGAACATATTGAGGTAGTACGGCAGGCAGTGGCTTTTACGGGAAAAGCCAACCAGCTATACAACCGCAAAGTACCGGTTATAGCCGGTGCCGGGGGCAATGATACGGCCCTTTGCATGGAGATGGGCCGCGCCTTAGAAAAGGCCGGTGCTGACGCACTAATGTATGTTACGCCCTATTATAACAAAACTTCCCAAAAAGGGCTTGTATTACACTATACGGCTCTTGCAGGGGCTGTGGATGTGCCGATTGTGGTGTACAACATCCCCTCCCGGACAGCACATAACATGCTGCCAAGTACTTTATACGAAATTGCTAAGCTTCCAAATGTAGTGGGAATAAAAGAATCCAGCGGCGATATTGTACAGGTAGCCGAGATGATAGAGCTATGCGGCGATGCAATTGCCGTGTACTCTGGCAATGATAACCATGTGGTACCTATGCTTAGCCTTGGAGGTAAGGGCGTGGTTTCTACCATAGCCAATATTGCCCCAAGCCAGATGCACAACATGGTTATGGCCTATCTTAAAGGGGACTTGGAAACTAGCCGTAAGCTACAGCTTGGTATTTTGCCACTGGTACGGGTGCTGTTTTCTGACATTAACCCAATGGTGGTTAAGGCCGCACTGGGCCTAATGGGCTTTGATGTTGGCCAGTGCCGTATGCCCCTTACTACCATTGAAGACAGCTTACTGGAAAGCCTAAAGGAAGAAATGACCCGGTACGGGCTTCTATGACAAAAACACCTATGACAAAAATAATAGTATGCGGAGCCTTTGGGCGCTTAGGTAGCGCTGTATGTAGGTTGGCAGAGGCAAACCCGGATGTGGAAATAGTTGCAGGGGTGGATATAGTGCCCCCCAGCGGCGGGTTAGAGTACCCGATATTTTCGGATATAAAGCAATGCCAAGCTGCTGCCGATGCGGCCCTGTGCATTCTCCCACCATCTGCAACTGTGGATTTGGAAGCAATGCTAGAATATTGTGAAATCAGGCAGATACCCTTGGTGCTGTGCACCACGGGTCTGCCTGCTAGTATCTTTGCAAAGGTGCGGCAGACAGCGGAAAAGGTAGCGGTTTTCCAATCTGCTAATATGTCCTTGGGGATAAACCTCCTTGCCAATATGCTGAGTCGTACCGCGAAGTTGCTATACGATGTAGGCTTTGATATAGAAATAATAGAAAAGCATCACAACCAAAAGCTAGATGCCCCAAGCGGCACGGCCTACTTACTTGCGGATGCCGCAAATCAAGCCCTAGACGGTCAAATGACCTATGTACATGACCGCAGCCAGCACAGCAAAAAACGCAGCCCCAACGAGATTGGCATACATGCCCTGCGAGGGGGCACAGTAGTAGGAGAGCACAATATAATCTTTGCTGGCCAAGACGAGGTTATAGAGCTGACCCACATTGCCCAATCCCGTGATGTGTTTGCGGTTGGGGCGCTAAAGGCAGCGTTATTTATAAAGGATAAGCCGCCTGGGTACTACGGTATGCAGGACTTAATAAATGCCGTGCAATAGGAAAATAGGCCAACTGGTTTAGATGTTTTGACAAAAAGCGATTAATATGTAAATAACCCAACCAGTTTTGATGATAATGGTAAACCTTTTTCATGCTTGGTTGGTGAAGCCGGGCCTTAATGGCCTGTTAGGAGGAAAAAATGAGCTATCTAAGAAAATCTATCACCGCAGCTATGCTAATCGCCCTTTGTGTTGTGTTTCCAATGGCGTTTCATGCGGTAGGGCCCATTGCAGGGCGGACATTGTTGCCTATGCACATCCCTGTGCTACTTGCGGGGTTAATTTGCGGTCCTATTCTGGGGCTGATTGTCGGCCTTGTTGGTCCGCTGCTTTCCAGCTTAATTACGGGTATGCCCCCTATGGGCATTGTTCCCCTTATGATGATTGAGCTTGGCACCTACGGCCTAGTGGCTGGGATTGTAATAAAACTGGTACATACCCGCCGGTTATCGGTGGATTTGTACATTAGTTTGCTTGCAGCAATGCTGGTTGGGCGGGTTGTAGCTGGTATTGCCCAAGCTGTTTATTTCTATGGGGGAACATATCTTATTGGAGCATGGATAACAAGCTATTTTGTTACATCTCTTCCTGGCCTTGTTATTCAACTGTTATTAATACCAAGCCTAATTATTGCCCTCGAGCGTGAGAGGGTTATACCGCTGCGGTATCCCGCCAGTGCCAACGCTTAATGGATTTAACTAATTATTTATTGGAAGAGGTACGGCGGCACCCTTCTGTCACCCCACAGGATATAACAAAGCTTTGCCATCAGGTCGCCTTTGGTGCGGAGCATATGATATCTGATTTTGTACAAGCTCATTCATATTTTATGGAAGAGTATGAGGCCACCTCATCAGATGATAGGCCTCTGGCAGAGTATATCGGGCCAACCACTTGCCGGGTAAATCTTTCCGCGTGGAAGCGGCTTGGCCTAAACCCCAGTTGGTTGTGGGAATTGTTTATTATGTCCATTTCTTACGACCCTGATAATAACTATGAGCTATATTACAATTGCACTAGCCAGGCAGGGGAACTAGCACAGGCAGGGAGATTTCCATTCTCATATGCCCAGTGGCTGGAGTATAAAGATTACTATGGTGGCCTGGCTGGCTGCCCTCCTGTCCGGCATAGTGAGGGTTATAGGGAAAAGGAAAAGCCCGCATATCGCATATTAACCGATTTGTCTGTTGCAGTGCTTCCTATAATTGAAAAGCTAGGCGGGTTGGGCAAGGGTGTAATTGCTATTGATGGGCGGGCTGCCGCGGGCAAGTCAACTATGGCCAGGTATTTAGCATGTGTTTTAGATATATGGGATCTCTCATGTATAGAAATGGACGATTTCTTTCTCCCATCTGAAATGAGAACAGCAGAAAGACTGGCTAGACCTGGCGGCAATATACATCATGAGCGTTTTGCTGAAGAAGTGCTTCCGCACCTAAGGAGCGGACAAGCCTTTAAATATCGCAAATACGATTGCACCTGTATGGATTATGGGTGTAGGTTAAAAATAAACCCGCACCCATGGCGTATAGTTGAAGGGGTTTATAGCTGCCACCCGGCTTTAGGCGATTATATGGATGTGCGGGTATTTCTGGATGTGGAACCAGACGAGCAGCAGGGGCGGATAGAAAAGCGGAATAACCCGCAAATTGCAGCAAACTACTTATCCAAGTGGATTCCTATGGAGGAGGCCTATTTTAAGGCATATAATATACGGGAAAGGGCCGATGTGGTGCTAAGTGCAAATTAAAATCGCTTTTGGCAAAAACATCTAAACCGGATAGGAGGTCGCATACATGCTATACCCCCAAGAAGTAATCCAAGATGTACGCGCCCTCAACGATATAGTGGAAGTAGTTGGCTCATATGTACAGCTAAGGCTAAAGGGCGGCAGGCATTTTGGCCTATGCCCCTTCCACAACGAGAAATCCCCATCCTTTAGTGTAAGTGGCGATATGCAAATGTTTTACTGTTTTGGCTGCCACGCAGGGGGCAATGTGCTCAGCTTTATTATGCGCATAGAGAATATGGACTTCCTGGATGCCCTAAAGCTGCTGGCAGACAGAGT
>Ga0123355_10020801_pt1 | contig 10488 bp, 6 predicted proteins | sample TergutEmb28metaG_3_FD_89872 | JGI IMG/M metagenome (GOLD analysis project Ga0123355, IMG submission 89872) | Embiratermes neotenicus P1 segment gut microbial communities from Petit-Saut dam, French Guiana - Emb289 P1 | ecosystem: Host-associated > Arthropoda: Insects > Digestive system > Gut ... | reverse complement strand
TGGTATGGCGTGTTCGCTGTGTACTTATCGTCGGACGACATAAGACTAAACAGCTTCTTAAAAAGAACTGCCGCACGGAGTTAGTCTGTCGTGGAAATTTGATTTTCATGTTAACTTTGCCACTGTCCCGAGGCCCGGTGGACCCGTGATTCCCACTGTACAGTGCACATGGCAGTTTACAAACTTAATTCTTATTACCACGTCGAAAGACTTTTACTTATCGTGCTGAACAACAGTGCGCCATTTTAAAAGCCAATGAGACATAATCATCAGCTGCATAGATCATTCTCGACTACGGTTATGTGCGCGGATGGGAAAAAATTTTTCTGGAAATTGGCGTATGTAAAATTTGAATGGCGAATGGGTCTAATCATGGTTCAGTTACCTGGAGCCTAATTCAGACTGCACATTTCAGATGCTAAAATTAAACAATAATGAGAGAGGAGTATGCAGTTGTAATCGTTTCCTCCAGCTACGTTAAATCATACCGTTAACATTGATCAAAATTTACGGGCCGCCATTTAGCCACGGACCACCAGTGGACAAACACTGATCCACGATAACCTTGAAATTTTTGCTGGAATGCTTCTTGCGACCTTCAGGTGAGATGGCTGGTGTACTAAGTGACATCACATCGGCATGCAGCAGCTGATGGCACTTTGTGTGGGTGGAAACTGATGGTTGTTAGCATTAGTTTTGCACCACCCATCAGTTGAATACATACCGTGAAGCCAGCCGATTCAGGTGCTGAAGAGGTATGCAGATGAGTAGGCCTACTGGAGGTTGAAGACCTCGGTATTAGCTTGCTATTCGGAGACTGGACACATTTAAACCAATTTCACTGTCGCCGTCTGCGGCTCGCTTCTCTTCCCAATGTGACCCATAGGCTAAAGCAATAAACGAAATACGCTGTAGCGGTTGTTTACAACCCCCCCCCCAACATACTGAAGTTGACGGCCAAAGAGTGCTGCCAATTCATGATCTTCAGTCCATAAAAGATAAATAATGCTGTGGGATTAACTTCTTCTGAATGTATTCTTTATGTTTTTTCTGTGTTACTCAGGGACAGTTTTTTGGCTCTTATTGCTGATAGTACAGTTCCCATCTCACTACAGCTACCACACTGCAGATGATTGCTTTGTAGACTACAGTACTGTCATAACGAAACATTCTTTAAATAAAAGTTACAGATCGAAATGAATTATATATTTTATTCCGTATACCAGTGTATTGTGCAGACAATCAATAACTTTGGCTGCACAGCACTTCTCCTTACTTTGAAGCATGGGTCTACATTTTTTTAATGGCAAAGGGCCACACCCTTATGGTGGGCTGGTTCGCGGGCCGCACGTGGAAAAAAACAGTAATTTACTTAATGACCTTAATTATTGTGTAATTTTTATAGTATATACACAATTTACAAACGTGGCCGCGGGCCGCTGGTTGGAGACCCATGTTTTAATGTAATACTGCGACATGTTTTGGCTGCTGCATGTATGTATATATGTAAGAAGTTTGTATGAAGTTACAACCACACAAACGTACAATCCGTAGTTTGTACAGCTACGATGTTGGTGCAGCGGTGTCCTCGGGAAGCTGATAGTTTCACAGCCAGTCAAGAAATTTGTCGCGTTTTTTGGAACCCGAAGGTTCATTGCCCTGTTCAAAAGGGCTCGCCACTTGTCACTGTTCTGAGCCAGATCAGTCCAGCCCGCGCCTATCAACTGGTGTCTTTAAGATACATTAGAGTGCTTTCCACTCATGCCTAAGTTTCCCAAATTGTCTCTTCAGGTCTCGCCACCAAACCTGTATGTAACTCTGCGCTCCCCCGTCTGTACCACATGACCTGACCATCTCATACGTCTTGGTTTTATCACCGGAATAATATTTGCAGAAGCGTACAAAACGTTACGTTCGAATGTGAGTGTGCTATGTGTATATAAACACTGACAACAGAACTGAGTACATTGACTTCAGTCCATATTGACGCAAAAGGATGAACATAAAATTAACGATAATCAGTTGAGGGTTCAATAACAGTACACAAATAAAGGAGTGCGATTGTTTTTAAAACTTATATTCCAGCTTTAAGAACAGTGGATTTTATATATAGAGAAAATTTTAAAGTTTAGCAAATGTATGTATGTCCCTTGGAAAAGCTCTGGGATTCCACTGCTTGTTTTATATATGACTTCTTAGATTTAAAAGACGTGGCGTACATTTGTACACTTTTCTTATAGTTTTATTCTGACGGCTGAAGATGGAGGTACACAGTGGCCAGACAGGGTGTGGTTGTGCTTACATAGGTCCGTAACAAGTAGTCGCCACAGTGTAACGCCCGAAATTACTGTAGTATTCAATAATAAATTTTGTTCCTGTAGTCTAACTGTAGTGTACCGCTGAAAAATACGGAAGTCAGTATGCCTAGAATACCGGCAGGCTGCGTACCGCTCCTCTATTTTCAGGCATAACGTTATAAGCAGATATCGTAATGGTGCAGTTATTACAATTTTGTACATAATTTACACTATTTCAGTTCTCTATTATTACGTTACAATTTGGCAAATACGTCAAATGTTCATTACAGTTTAGTGTTGTAGTCTTTGATCTGTCGCTGTACACAATTTAACGCAACTAATTATGACGTTTTGTCAGTTATTGCCTTAAAGGTCAAATGCTACATTTGTGCCTGCCATGTTGTTTTATTGTCCACAAAAAAATCATCAGAAGCCGCCCACAGAGTTTCAGAAGCTTGACACTACGTGGCGGTACTGTTTAGCTTGAGGCAAGTATGTTGAAACCCGCAGCAAAGGACGTTAGGAGAATGGGAAGGGGGATGGGGATTTAAGGTTCTCACAGCGATTCTGATGAAAATTTTAGACTTTTCTAGAATATGGCGCCTCGTGGTTTGGTATGGAGTTATCAATCTTGTACTACCCCGAAGATGGAGGCATCACATTTCTCCGAAACGCCACCTGTATACCAGGACACATGGCATCATATTCCAGAAGAATGAAAAGTTGGTCGAATTAAGCGGGGACGTACATGTTCTTCATTACGAAATACGTGTAATAGTTGCAAGTATGTCTTGTCCATTAAGGGGTCCACGGTGTCACAGCTGTATTTCCGCAATGAAACAGGTCTTAGAAATTGTGGTTATCTGTTCCAGTATGTAACTGTTTCATAACTACCGTGGAACGAATTCGGTAGAATGTTACTTTTACTACAGCGCTTTCCCGGGGAGGGGGTGGGTGGACATGGAGCGACGGTGCGCCCCCTCGTCTGTATTGATCGTTCCCCAGAACCTGGAATGGCTTTCAGTTTCTCCCCATCTCCCATGTCTCACCGCCCAGGGTTAAAACTCTCATTCTTTGAAACTATATTTGTCTGGGGTCAGGATCACGCAGACTGTTCTACCGACATACTTCCACAGATTGTGTTTCGGAATAAAGACGATGTTCTGGTAGGGATTTGTGACGCCTGCTGGCCCGCAAGTGGGCTTTAGGCATGTCTGGTAGACTGTCGAGGTTGCAAATTATACAGTTCAGTCAAAATATGTTTTGTAAATGTCATTAGTAGATACAGAACGTTAGAGTTGTTGCTGTTACATTTAAAAACTTCGCATTTACCCCACACATAGTACATTTGTGTATCGTATGATCGTCACAAGGAGCAGCAGGTATTTCCCTCGTAAGCATAATACGGTTGGTCTTTTCGTTAGAGTCGCGTTGTGTTTTCCGTGACGTAGGAACTGAAATTTTAAACTGCGCGTGCATTATTCTTAACCTTAAACGTGCCGGACTTCCCAGATGTAGCCACAAAGTTTTGCACTTCTCCATGTTTCTGGCTGCCAAAATATAAAATGCCATGCAGTACGTTTGGCTGAATGTGTACGAACACTGCGTAGTTTTGCGCGTAACTTAGCACAGGGACCGTAGTTATTCTGTAGAAGGGAATAGTTGCTTAGCTAGTCAAGGCGTTTTGCGAATTTTATGTAACCTTAAGTTTATTACCTTGGGCTCCATTGGCCGGTATCCCTATCCAGAACCAGTCAATCCACGTCTCCCATCTTGCGTAACTTAGAACAGTTTAAATATATTTCCAAGCACCCCTAGGTCTTCAAAGTGGTTTAATCCGTATCTTCAGTGATTAATTAGTTTTCACTTAGAACACACGCGTAATTGAATAGAGATTTGATGTGGCCACCTTGTTGCTTTTCATTCTACAAAAAAAATAAACCTAAAAAGGGGTTTCATTTACGAGATTTAAGGCTTCCGCGGTGTATTGGAGGCATTCGCGCTTCATAGGTGTTACGCTGCATGTTTTCCGAAGACCTGTTACAACACAAAATTTGAGGCCATTTCATTACGTGGCGCAGGTGTCGTCTCAGTTTCAGAATTGGCACGACAGCCTTTTTGGTATTTGGATTTGTATCAACTGACGTATATTGGTGTTGCATTTTTATGAGGCTGCATGAGAACTAGTTTATTGTGAGGAAGGGCCGAGACGCGGACATCATGTCATGTGGCTATGTTTTTAGTGTTAAGTAAACGTGTACCCCGTCGAAGAAGAGACAGGTTGGTTTTACGAATACCTACATCCTTAGCTACGACATGATTAGTAGAATCGGAATATGACTGGGTCATCGACCATTTTGTGTGGTTTTTATTAGTTTCTCCAGGCATTTTTCAGGTTAGTATCGTACCTAGATGCCGTTCAACCATCGGACACTGTATAGGTCCTGAGTTACTGATAGCATCGCAAAGTTACAGGAAGTAAATCTGCAAAATCTCGCTACGAGGACGCTGCAGTGCCCAGTTTTGGTCCCACGGCTGTGTCCGAAAGTGCAGCAGCTGGGTTCTGGTCTTATGGCCGTGTCCGAATATATTGTGATAGGTTTCAATCTCATTCCTCTGGATTTGTGTGAATTTCTCTTTGAGGGTACCAGGTTTTCAGGAATTTGTTTTTGCCACATTTTATAAATTTGGACCCGAAAAGCTTTCGGGTTGGGCAGGTGTTCGTTTAATTCCGCTCCTCTCTTTGTAACTTTTCGATTTTTATGACGTTGAATAAATGCAAGTCGTTGGTCTGTCCACGGGTAATCGTATCTCCGTCATGTTGCAGCTGCACGTACGGTGTGTGTATACCGCGATTCATTGTAAGGGTTGTCGGTCCGTAAGTTAATAGAAGTGGTACAGTCATTTGTTTTGTGCTTACCGAAATCGGCCACGACTGCAGCTGTCTTCATCCTTCCCGATTCATTTATTCATTATAGTCGTTGAGTGATTTTTCTGTACTTCCAGTTTTCATATTCAGAGTGTGGAGGCTGTGTATAAAAGCCATATCATCGGCGTGAAGATAATGTAAGAGCTCAATAAGTCTTTGCAGCTGGTGGGAAGTGAGCTGCAGTTGTTCACATTTAGATGGGGATTGAAATAAAAGAATAGCAGAATTCCCGGAAGTTTGGCAACGTGTTGAGTTGCCGGGAAGAGATCTGCTGCAGACATCTGTATTCAGTGTGCGTGAATGCTGGACCATAAATGGAGAGGCACTGAATGTGGGAGGGAAGTAAGGAGATTAGGGTTCGAAATTGGTCGTTTGTGTTTCGCCTACCAATTTTGGTCACTTATTCCATTTTACGGGATTTCCACTTGGGAGATCCTGAAAGCAATGGGATTAAGGAAGGCTGGCTTCAGGTATCAGCGATGTTGAACCCTTGGTCTCTCACACCGCGGGAATAAGATTTAATTTTAAATTCCAAAGAGGCAGTGTAAGTATTACGGTTGGGAAAAAGTAACACGCTTGGGAGAAAGGGAACGTTCATAAAATGTTCTTGTTCGCGAACCTAAAGGGGTAAGACCACTTTGGACACCTAAGCATATTGGAGAGGATAATATTAAAACGGCAGTTTGGTAGGGTGTGGACTGGATTCACTTGGCACATAGCGGGAACCAGCGGCGGGCTGTTGGTAACATGGTAATGAACCTTCAGGGAATTTCTTCATTTTCTGAGGAACTGTTTATTAGCTTCTTAAAGTGTGCGTTTCGTTGGAGAAAACTGAGTTACATATGCACGTGTAAACCAGATGGAAGCGTTCTTTACAAGAATGTAACGAATCTTGGGAAGATCGCGTTTGTCACATACCCGGAAACTTAGGCGGGCGGGTTTTGGGTGGGATGGAGGGTTGGTGAAGTAGCGTCGAGGCTGGAAGTCGGGCGCCGAACAAGTTCGGTGATTTACTAGTAGTAATGTTTAATAAGTAACACAGCAAGTTTTAAAAGAAAAATATGATGTGTTTAACATAAATTCCATGTGATAAAGTAATTTATTCAAACACAACACACACACACACACACACACATATATATATATATATATATATATATATATAGTGTTTGACTGAATACTTTACTTTATCGTACTGTAACACAACGGGATGGCTCCTATCAAAAAATGAATCCAATAGATTATTTAAATAATGTCACTCTGCCACCATTTTTGTTCGTTACAAACGAAGCCACACAAAATCACTAAAAATTGAGCCATAATGGTTGCGTTCAAATTAGGGTAGGTTTTGAAGGTCGTAGGCGTTGAACGCTTATGCTGTGTAATTGGACGAGGACTTGAGTGTACTGATTTGATAGGATGGCAAAAAAATACGTCATTGCTTTGCCGCCCGGCATAAAGATCGGGGTGTAGACCACATACGTTAATTTATTTTGCAGGATTGTAGGAATCGCTGCATGTTCTAGTATGCCTTTTGGGAAAGTATTATTTTCTAAAAGGCTTATCAGTGTACAGAACATTAATACCAGGTGTCACCGAAAGTTTTCTCGACCGAAATAAATTGAAAATGATTGTGTAATCCTCTGTGTCATCTGAAGTGTAATATAGCTTTTTTGGTTTATGTTTATATGTACACAGAGGTGCGTTCCTACCCGTGCTTGGGCTCCGATTCCTTGTGCCTAGTCTATTGTGGGCAGTGTAACGAACTCGGTACCGAAGCGACGCGATCCATACAAACTGGCTGCAGTGCGTTGGCACAAAGGCGATACTCCAAAGAGAGGCTCAACAATACGCCCAGCGGCTCGGTTATTTCAAACCGCCGGACGAGTTTGCGGTGTGATTACACCAGCGGCACTTGCTCCACTGCCAAGAGCGAGAGCGCAAAGCCGAGCCCGCGCACGAGTAGCCGGGACTCAGGTTTGTTCCAGCGTATGAAAAGAGCTGGAAAGCAGCAGTGGACGCATTTGGAAATTGTGGCATGTAGGGAAAAACAAGTTTCAACACTTGTCAGAAGCCGTATTCTTAGTATTTGAGTACTCTGTTTTGTAATACCGGCTAACCTTCTGGGTGTGTACCCATCCTCCAGATACGATGTCAACGTGGAAGACCGCGGTGTGTCTTCACCACAGTTACACCTCATCGTTTACCACGCTTACGTTGATATGGGAATAGCCATAAATCTAGACTGTTTATTATTTGTTGAGTTACGTGTGTGAGGGCGCGCTGTGACGTGCTAGGCGGTGCAACAAATGCAGCCTACTCTCATGCGTTGTGCTCGGTGTGGTTCGTTAGTTGCCGCAACAGCCCAGGTGGCGTGAATCCTCGAGAGGTTCACCGGCAGTCATGGTTGTACTCTCCGGGTATGCAGATTCACCTACTTTCGCTGTGAAATCCTGCTTTGTAGTTGGATTGTTCCTGGTCCGAGGCCAGCTTTCCTAACAGGTTTTCGTTGTTCACCGTATTTTTCCCAGCGGAATAATGGGTTAACTGAAGGTTTAACGCCATAATGCTACATCCTGCCAGACATTATAATTTTGAGCCAGTTGACCCATCCCGCACATTCACAAGATCCTTGATATGAATAGTAATATCCATGCTTCTCCACTTCAAAGAGAGACCAACTTGATGTCACTTGCTTTATTATTTCTTTATTTAATGCTCAACATGTTTCTGATATTAATACATCCATCCTCAGGAGCTTGCGACTTAATTGTTATTTCATGGGTTGTATTGATCTGGTTCGATGTGTATCCTGCATACGGATACCACACCACCACAGCCAAACCACAACGTAACACCAACACACATCGAACCAGATCAATACAACCCATGAAATAACAAATAAGTCGCAAGTTCCTGAGGATGGATGTATTAACATCCGAAACATGTTGAGCATTAAATAAAGAAATAATACAGCAAATGACATCAAGTTGGTCTCTCTTTACTCAACTATCAAGATGATGCACGGTCCAATAAACATAAAGATTCCCCAAGATATTTTCGTGCCAAATTTTGTTCTTATTCGTTGCCTCCTCATACTCAGTCCATCATTATATCCTCCAGTTGATGTTATCTTGACCTGTTACGTCACGTATACACGACGACCTTACTCGTGACGTAAACCCACCATTGCCTGCTTCGCCCTTGTTGGCTCGATAAATTCTCCTGCACACTGTGTTTACCGAGTTCGATAATTTGAGTTGCTGTCGTAAAGCCAAGAGGCCGCTCTTCATTCCCACGAAAAACTGGCGAAATAATTTAATCTGATTCTATCTTCGTAGTTTTGGAAAAATATACCAGAAGTTAATAAGTAGTTTCCAGGGTTTATACTTCCGAGTTTCACCATGAATTCCATTTATGTTTGTTGTTAGTGTTCCCAGATAGTGAAGTTTTGACATTCACATATGATACGTCGCAGTTGTGTAGGCTAGTTGGAAAAGGTGGGGAACATGCATGTTTTTGAGTCAGTAGATGTTTTCCCTTTCCGAACTAACCGTTTCAGTTTTGTATACAATTACCACGACTTCTGTTCTGAGTTTGGTTTCGTTTTTTGTTATAGTTTATTGGTTTGTACATGGAATCGTTGAGGTACTGTTTATTGTATTTATATTCACCCCAACAAACGACTGCGACTGCATCCATCGTTTCCCGTCGCTCAGTCATCCTCCCAACCAGTGCTACATATAACTGGTAAGAACAAGAACTAACCTCTTTTCTTACACAGTAGATAAGATTGAATGGACTCGGACTAGGCGTGGTGACGAATTTGCTCGTGGAAAATTCTGCTCCTGAACATTTCCCAGTACTTCATTTTTATGAGCTGTTTTGTTTTTATAGTGTTGAGATTTTGGGGCCGGGATAGCTCAGTCGGTATAGCGACTCGCTACGGGCTGGACGGTCCGGGGATCGAATCGTGGTGGGGGCGAGATTTTCCGCACCCGTCCAGACCGGCCCTGAGGCCTACCCAGCCTCCTATACAATGGCTGCCGGGTCTTTCCCGGGGGTAAAGCGGCCGGGGCGTGGCGCTGACCACCCATTCCATCTAGCGCCGAGGTTAAAGAAAGATTAGAGCTATACCTCTAGATTTGCTTTGGGTTAGAACCCTCACGTTCCCGACGCACCTAGACCATATGGCCCTTTGTGCCCGAACTCTAACTCTACTCCTCCTCTGGGCCTTCGTGGCCTGTTCTAGGGTGAAATTTACCTTTACTTTTACCTTTTAGTGTTGAGGCTTTGTGTTCTTCAAGCACTGACAGTCTTTCATAAAATCTAGCACCAGTGGTTTGTCGTCGTCTTTGCCATTGGACACCCATCTTCAAACAGAACGGTAGAGGAAGAAACCAGTCAGTAAACAGAGGAAGCGCCCGACATTCACTGCGGAGGAACATGTATTGAAACGTTTGTTTACGTTATTCACTTTCAACGATTCGTCCAAATTGAACCAAAGTTGGCCACTGCCAGCTTCTTTTGGCGTTCATTTTGGATGATCGCGTTTGCTGAAGGGACTGTGCTACACATCCAACTCATCCAGCTTGAACAGTTTAAAGCGCCGTTAACTCAGATAAGGTACAGTGGACTCTATTTTTCAGACCGCGTGAAACTATGAGATGAAGAAGGCCTGTGCACTGACATGCCGGAATCTGAGGTGCAGAACTGTACTGTGACCCACCAAGGCTTATTATCTTGCACAGATGTTCGGGTTCATCCTTTCCCCGCATGTATTGTGGAAGTGCCTAACGCTCTGCTGAGTCTGTGATGTTAGCGTGTACAGAGTTTTTGTTCTTGAAGAGTAAAAGCTTATCACCCACTTCGTGTAAGAGTACGAGTACGCAACGCTTCGTATGGTGGTGCCTGTAAAATGTTAAGCAGGGGAATTTCTTTACATACGTTAACATTTTTTTTCCAAACGCTTCACCCCTTCAATTGTCGGTCCGCCGATGCTTTATTTAGAAAGAGCAAGAGGCATGTGTTATTTCACAAAGTTCTAAATAGATTGTCATATTTTTATGACACGTTATGGTATCTTGATTTTTGTCTGGTGCATACCACTGTGTTTATTAATACAAATTCTTTGTTTTTTTGTACAAGTTACAAAGTGGACTGATTCTTCGAATGCGTTACATGCAGTATATTTTAACTTGAATGTTTGGAATGGGCTGACGAGTGGCTGATATTAGCCGAAACATGCATCTGTTGGCCTTG
>Ga0123355_10020800_pt1 | contig 10488 bp, 9 predicted proteins | sample TergutEmb28metaG_3_FD_89872 | JGI IMG/M metagenome (GOLD analysis project Ga0123355, IMG submission 89872) | Embiratermes neotenicus P1 segment gut microbial communities from Petit-Saut dam, French Guiana - Emb289 P1 | ecosystem: Host-associated > Arthropoda: Insects > Digestive system > Gut ... | reverse complement strand
CCCACAGGAGTCCCCAAAACCCAAAAATTGTTTCCCTTTTGTTTTATCCTCCTTTTCTATTAAAAAAAAAATATTTACCCAAATTTTTTTTGTTGGCCCTTCAAAAACCCCCCCCCCCCCCCCCCCTCTCATAAGTGCTATGACCAACTAATACATATGAAGCATGCCCACAGGTGAAGGTATAACATCTATCAGAAAAAATGCAACAAGTATTTAAACAGGAGTCCCATTGACACACGCTGTCATAATATTCTGTTCGCAAAGAATTCCTTGGGCAGCTACCTAAACTGCTACACCACAGCCTCCTGCTCATTGTCTTCCAACATGAATGTACAGTCTTTGGGAGCTTTCAGTAATAGTTAAAAGACTCAAAAAATTATGTGGCATTAAATTTGGGCTGCATGCAGGATGTCTGAACATCTCTCACTGCATGGCATTCAGTTGGTCCTGAGCTCTGTGGGCAACATAGGGATGTGAGCTGTCATGGAGCATGGTTTGTTTACCCTGTTGTTTGTTCTTGATCCTGTTATACAGATTTTGAAGAGCTTTACAGTAACAGTTGATGATATGTCTTTATATTATTTGAAGTCCAAAACAGGGGTCTCCTCAACTTCAGAGAACATGGTCAACAGCACCTTGCCATTGGATGTTTGTGATTAAGTTTCTTGTCCAGTTGGAGTAGAGTGTCACCATTGGTCTTCGTGTGGGTACAAAATGGTGACACCAAGTGATAGCATGTGCCACAATGTCCAAGCAGTGGCATACCGAGGGGGGGGGGGTTTCCGAACACTCCCCCCCTCCGAAATTCCAAAGGCCCTCGAAACTCAACCCGATTGTGAAAACTGTTAAAAATTGCTGAATTTAGGATGCCAACACCCCAAGATGTTCAGAACAAAGGCAGTAAAATTCTAAAGTTCACAATTGTTTTAAATCAGCAATGAAAAATAAATTGGTTGTCATCATAAATAGTCTTAAAGTACCAAAGATTTAAGAAAATTTTACTATATGAAATGAAATTTCTTGTACCAAATTACGGCTGCCTCCAGAACCCCCCACATCCCCATTCTCTCTGTCCTCAACTGAATTTGCTGACCCCCCCCCCCCGAACAAAATTCCTGGGTACGCCACCGTGTCCAAGAAACGCATCACCCTTAGCATTGGTACTGTGCATGCAGTCATATGGGATGCTGGATATCACAAGGCATGCTCCTTGTGGGTCCCACATCCACTGACAGACACAATGAGCACTGCATGTCAGTATTGCTACAACATTTATAGCCATAAAATACTGAGGATAATTTTTTTCCTAACAGTTTTAACACCTTCACTTGTGAGCATCCTTGGATGGGCTTTAGTTGTTCATGCCTCATAGTATCATTACTTTGTAGTCTTCATGAATGCATAAAGTTAAAGACTCTAAAACTTATGTTTATTGGACCATGCATCATTGTGATAGTTGCAGAATGAAAGACCAACTTGAAATCACTTGCTATTTTATTTCACTTCTTATGTGCTCAACATGTTTCGGACATTAATATATCCATCATCAGGAGCTTGCGACTATTCTGTTGAATTCCCACATTGGTCGTATTGTTCTTGGTTATATTAATGTCCGAAACATGTTGAGCACATAAGAAGTGAAATAAAATAGCAAGTGACGTCAAGTTGGGCTTTTATTCTTCAACTCTCTAAAGCATTTATAACTGTCAACCAAAATACACAGCACTACTTCCAGAAGACTACTCTGAATGCAGAATTAATCCTTTGAAGCCTGATAGTGATGTCAGTAGTTCTATAAAATTCATATCCCATGGCACAGAAAAACTCCAGCAAAGAAAGCCAGTAAGTTAATGCTGGTAATGAAGTTAGTAGTTACTTATTCAGAGATGCACACAAAACCCACAAGTACACTGTGTGAGTAAAATGCTGAGTTTCATAGTGTTGAAGTGTGGTATGTAATATTAACTGCTGTGACCTTATTCGTTAATTCCTAGTGGGAGAGAACCAGACTGGAACCTCCTGCGTTTGATCGTCCTTACACTCTTGTGGAGTAATGGGGTTGCAGGGTCATCTGACTGCAGTTTGTCTCTTTGTACTGACTTGTTAGGAGCTGGGGCAGCATAGTATATCAGCTAGGCTACAGGCTTGACAGTCCAGGGTTTGAATTTTGGTAGGGGCAAAACACACTCCTCTGTCCAAAATACATCTAGACCCTCTGGGGCCCACCCAGCCTCCTCTTCATTGGGGAATGGGATGCTTTCATGGGGGCAAAGGGGCCAGGGAATGAGGTTAACCACTCACATTCATCTAACGCTGAGGGTAAGAATGAGTGGAGCTATACCTCTAGTCCCCATTTATGTCTTCGTGGTGTGGATGGGGACAATTCTTTACAGACTAAAACATTATTGTTGATGTTAGTAATGATGTTTGTGTGAAGACGGTTTGGTCTTGTAATGTCAGTACAGTTTGCTGAGCAGTTAACTTGAATATTATGTCACACATTGTCCATTACTTGGTTTGTATCTGGTTTATATTTGGAAAGCACATCTTAAATGAGTTGGTTGTACTCCAGTACTTCACACTGGGGTCAGTTGAGTGTATTAATGTTGGTACAGTGGTTCACCCATTGTCACAAATCTTAGTGAATAATATGAAAACTTTTTTGATCAGCCTGTTGAGTAAAGTCCGTCACTGATCTATGTACACACTGCATTTAACTGATGAATTTACTTGCGAGAACTGGCGTCTAGTGTATAGGGCAAATGTGACATCCCCCTTTCGGTTTCTTACCACAGACCTAAAATACTGTATATGAAATTTACGGTGTGTTCTCGCCAGAAAGTACAGTAGCCACAGCTGTTTAGATCAGTAGTGTGTTTAGATGAGAATCAGATTCTCATTTCTTGTCCTTTTGTAATTGCATGAGGAAGCTTTATTCTGAAATGTGTTATTCAAGCTTTAAATTGTTAGGTCCTGTACACTGTGATATTGACAGTGAAAAAAAGAATACCCTGAGCAAAGAGCAGATACTTCTACTTGTCAGGCATAAGCACCGCATATCAAGTTAACATGTTGACATAGACATTTAAGGAGAAATATCTGCACCCATGTTACCTAACACATGTGGAAATTCTATTGTTGTATTTAATGCACAATAGAATATGTATAAGGAGTGTTTTAAAAAGATGTGAGACTGCTTACACCGTTCTGTGTCTCCGGCATCTCAAGACTTGGGCATAGTTTCCTCTTCCAAGTAACACCCATCACAAGCTATGCATATTTTGCAAGGCTCTGCACACCCAAACATGTACAGTAGCAGCAAAGACTTAATGTCAATGTCAGAGCTGAACTTTTCCCATATAACTGACATTTAAACATTGGAAACACCAATAAATCACAGGGGACAAGGTCTGAACTGTCAAGTGGGTGTTCTGTAGGCGTGCCACCAATGTCTGCGAACACTGATATCACCAATTACGTAATATGTGGCTGTTAACTGTCTGGAAGAAAAACCACCCTTTCATCACTCAAGTTATCTCTCTTTCTGAGGTACCCAGTGCTGAAGAATAATGTCTTTGGGATCAAAAGACAATCCTCATCAGCAACCTCTCTTTCCTCTCCCTCCCTCTTAAAATGCTTTCACTACCTAAATACGATGTTTATTACTCTTGTTCTATAATCTTTCTGTAACATCTGATGTCACTTCAATTTATCAACCAACAAATGCACATAATTTCACCTAAAACACTTTTAAACCACTCTAAAACACTCCGACATGTTTCGATCTGACAAGATCGAAACATGTCGGAGTGTTTTAAAGTGTTTTAGGTGAAATTATATGTGCATTTGTTGGTTGATAAAATGAAGTGATTCTACAAAAATGCAAGGTGCTACAATATAATATTTATATCTCTGATGTCCTTTCCCATGTTTTCTTACCTTCATACAACATTCCTGCCTTCGGGCACAAGACATATCCTTCTTGACCACCACTGAAAAATTGTTCTTGTCAAATATCTTGTATAAATCGTAGAATGGTACAACAGTGCTTTTCACAATAAAACAAAAAATGATAAGTTAAAATTTTATAGACGTCAAAAGACAGCTACATGTTTCAGTTACTACAACGACAGCCATCCTCAGGCTGTACACTAAAGAGAGTAAAAAGGCAATATTTACAACTGCAATTGATATATAAGCACCATTTTTATACATTTTACCCATCTCATTTTAATTGCAATATTCATGTATAAAATTTTAAAATCCATGTACTGTAAAGTGTCAGACCTCAAACTATAAATAGTAGGTGTAAATATTGTCTTTTTACTTTAAGTTATGTACAGTGTGATGATGTCTATCTTCAGTAGCCAAAACATGTAGCCTTCTTTCAACATCTAAAGAAAAATGTACGTTGTGTTGACTGATCATTTGTTGGTTTTATTGTGATAGTATAACAGGGAGAATGAATCGCCATAAAATTAACAATGCTTTTTGTAGCTGTGCACATTGAGGAAGACAGGTAAGCTGAGGGTGTTCGAGAATAGGGTGCTAAGGACAATATTTGGGCCTAAGAGGCACGGGGTAACAGGGCAGTGGAGAAAACTGCATAATAAACTTAATCTGTACTCCTCACCAAATATTATTTAGGTGATAAATCAAGGAGAATGAGATGGACAGGGCATGTAGCACTATGGGGGAGAGGAGAGTTGCAGACAGGGTTTTGGTGGGGAAACCTGAGGGAAATAGACCACTTGAAAGACCGAGGCATAGATGGGGAGGATAATATTAAGATGGATATTCAGGAAGTGGGATGGGAAGGGGGGTATGGACTGGATTGTTCTGGCTAAGGATAGAGACAGGTGGCAGGCACTTGTGAACGCAGTAATGAACCTTCAGGTTCCATAAAATGTGGGGAATTTCTTGAGTAACTGAGAACCGGTTAGGTTCTATAGAAGGACTCTGCTGCATGGAGTAAGTTTGGTAGCAGTGACTAGTATAACAATGTTGTTTTGTAGCTGTGACTCACCACATTGCGGACATGCAGCATTCTCACTCTTACTACTTGTCAGACACTCCTTGTACTTACAAACTGCTGATACTATGATGTAGCAGTACTGAATGCTGCAGGCTGACATGCACATCATTTGAATATCAGCTGTAGTCAGCTGTCCTAGCTTGAGACTTCCAATTCCCAGAAAGAAGTGAAAATTACTGTGTTTTAAAAATTTTAAATCATACTCCTGTACCGAATTACCAAGTTTCATGTACACAAAACCTGTAATTACCAGCACCAAATGATATTTGAGTTTGTACCAAACATGAATACAGAAAAATGAGGAGCATTAGAGTAGCCAGTTATGCTGTTTAAATCCACATCTCTCATACAGAGGCTTGGAACAGCATGTGGAATTGTCAGAGAATGGCGTTAAAGGTGTCATTTGTTGCAGGTACAATATGAGAATGAGAAGAGTGAAGAAAGTGATGAAAAAGAAGATGAGCAGAAAGATGAATTACCAGGAATGGAGTTAAAAACAAGAAAGGATGTCAAGAAGATAATAAAGAGGCAGGCCACTAAACAGGTGCAGCAAAGTAAGGCATTCAAACTGAAGAACAAGTTGGAGAGGCAAAAAAACAAGAAGGAATCACTTAAAAAGAAGAAGAAACGGATAAAATCTCAGTCCAAGTCCAAGAAGGGCAGGAAACATGGAAAGAAACAGAAGTGAGACATCTGACTGGATCTACATGGGATGCTGTAATTATTTATTGCTCAATAAAATGGAGTTATTTCTTGCCCCTGCACTGTGAACGACCAAAAGGACAAAGAGTTCTGTTCAGGCAGGTCATGCAGAGAGGACTCACAGGTTTGCATAACTGCTGACCAAATCCAACCATCAAATTATTCACCTCATCCCACAGTTCTGTTGGCAGCCATGATTCCAACGCAGCACGTGTTGCTTCAGGTGTCTTGGTAGCTTTCAGGACCCAACCCAGTCTGTTTGAAATCCTGTGCACATGTGTGTCTACACCTGAGAGCATAACAAGATTACAGTAACAAAAGCTGCCTGTTAGTTAAGACAATTTTTATTTCAAAAAGGCAAGTGTTGCTCACCACCTGTAAATATAGAGGGTCCTTATTTTATCTGACAGCTATTGTCTCTCACTTTCTGTTAGAGTGTGTAGACATTTGAGCAGGCTACATTAATACCATGAAGTGGCAGCCAGTAGTTTTCATAAAAGAATTATCCTCTATTTTGTACATACGGAGTATTGAAATAAAAACTATACAAAGTTCTTTTACATTCATAAGCCTCTTAATTATGAAGTTCCTACCTCACAGTTGTAGCAGTGCTAGAAGTTGTGAACACACTTCCACTATGCCATTTCGTATTGCCTATACATTACGGGTGGGCAAAAGATGGGCGACACATTCACTGTATATCAAGACTAGAATAAAATATCACAACTAGGTATTTTCTATGTACAGTTACATTGTAAATGCAATTTAATTACTCTCACAGTGTCACAGAAAGAACAAGTTTTAACTGTATATTGTTTTGCAGCATTTAGTAATTCATGTTATTTACACTTACACTTTACATTTATTCTATGTGCAAATGGGAAACATACCAAACATACACATTGTAACAGATACAGTACGTAGAGTAAGCCTTACATAAGCCAGTGGTGCCCACCGCTGATTTACATGCAACTTCCAAAGTCAATGATAAGATGTAAACTTCACAGAGCATATGTTATAAGATATGGCAGATATTGCAGCCCATTTTAAGCCCTGACCATATGAAGGCATAGCATAGTTACTGTACTGACTTACTTACCCAGCCATTGGCATATTCACTGTACTAACTTGGTGCCACGGCCCTCAGCATAATCACTATATTGACTCACCCAGCCACTAGCATAGTCACTATGCTGCATCTCCCAGCGACTAAGCATGGACACTGTACTGAGACACCCAGCCACTAGCATAGTCACTACACTGAGTCACCCAGCCACTAGCATAGTAACTATACTGAGTCACTCAGCAACTAGCATAGTCACTATACTGAGTCACTCAGCCACTAGCATGGACACTGTTCTGAGTCACCCAGCCACTAACATGGACACTATTGAATCACCCAGTCACTAGCATAGTCACTATGCTGAGTCACCCAGCCACTAGCATAGTCACTATACTGTCACCCAGCCACTAGCATAGTCACTATACTGAGTCACCCAGCCACTAGCATGGACACTATACTGAGTCACCCAGTCACTAGCATGGACATTGTACTGAGTCACCCAGCCACTATCATAGTAAGTATATTGAGTCACCCAGCCACTAGCATGGACACTGTTCTGAGTCACCCAGCCAATAGCATGGGCATTGTACTGAGTCACCCAGTCACTATACTGAGTCACACAGCCACTAGCATGGACACTACTGAGTCACCCAGCCACTAGCATAGTAAGTATACTAAGTCACCTAGCCACTAGCATGGACATTGTACTGAGTCACCCAGCCACTAGCGTGGACACTGTACGGAGTCACCCAGCCACTAGCATAGTTACTATACTGAGTCACCCAGCCACTAGCATAGTCACTACAATGAGTCACCCAGCAACTTACATGGACACTACTGAGTCACCCAGCCACTAGCACAGTAACTATACTGAGTCACCCAGCCACTAACATGGACACTGTACTGAGTCACCCAGCCACTAGCATAGTAACTATACTCAGTCACCCAGCCACTAGCATGGATACTGTACTGAGTCACCCAGCCACTAGCATAGTCACTATACTGAGCCACCCACCCACTAGCATGGACACTGTACTGAGTCACCCAGCCACTAGCATATTTACTATACTGAGTCACCCAGTCACTAGCATAGTCACTACAATGAGTCACCCAGCCACTGGTATGGACACTACTGAGTCACCCAGCCACTAGCATGGACACTACCGAGCCACCCACCCACTAGCATGGACACTACTGAGTCATCCAGCCACTAGCATAGTCACTATACTGAGCCACCCACCCACTAGCATGGACACTACTGAGTCATCCAGCCACTAGCATAGTCACTATACTGAGCCACCCACCAACTAGCATGGACACTGTACTGAGTCACCCAGCCACTAGCATAATCACTACACTGAGCCACCCACCCACCCACTAGCATGGACACTGTACTGAGTCACCCAGCCACTAGCATAGTCACTATACTCAGTTGCCCATCTCTTGATTTAGGAGAATTTCCTGCACTGAAATTAAAACAAAGACACACACAGTTACCAACTTGCCACACTCACCTATTCCAGTAAGCACTCCCCAAGCTGTCTTCATGCATAAATGAGCCATTTTTGGTCCAACACCTGGCAACTTGCACAATTTCTCCACACTGTCCGGTATGTCACCATTATACTCATCATGCAGAATCTGGGTTGTCTTTTTGATGTAATTCACCTTACTCTGGAAGTGTAAAGTGCAATAACAATAAAGACTTCAGACTCCAACATATTTTATTACAATGCAGTACAATCACCACTTTTCATAATTTTTTATTTCTTAAACATGTTTTGTCCTTCCCCAGTTGTGCAGCCACGATATAGTCACCACACTGACTGAGGTGTCCCAGCTCCAGTGGATAATGGATAAATAAGATTCTTGTTAGTGCTGTGACATTATGTCCTAATGGAGAGGGATACAGACATTACAACGGTGCTGATAAGTTCTTAGCCCGACCAGAAAGGAAACAAGCTACATTCCCTGCATTTTATGGAACTTGTAGGTTCATTACCACATTCACAAGAGTCCACCACCTGTCCCTACCCTAGCCAAATCAATCCATTCCTCTACCCATCACACTTTTGACAGGCGCAGCTTGTTTTCTTCCTGGTCGGGCTAAAGACTTATCAGCACCCCAGTAATGACAAGCTTGCTGCATTCAACTTCAGAGTTGAAGTGATGAATGTGAGAATGCAGCTCATTATATAGGCAGGGGAACTGAAAGTGATAATTCACAAGGGGTTTTCTGTTGCAATATTCTTGTTAAGACAGAGTTCTCCCTCACATACTCCAAGGTCTAAGTAACAAAAATTTCATGTAACTGTACCTAACTTGGACACAACCTTACTCTAAGCACATCAATTCTGAAGCTGAAGGCTTAAAGTTCGTCCAAGATTTTAGTACCCATTCACAAAATTACAGTGTCGCAACTGAGAAGTCCACAAAACCCAAAAACATCTACATGATATTTCTTGCTGTGGGTCACACATTTCTAAGGTAAAGTTCAGCCCATGACATACCTATGAAGGTACAGAGGGGAGGTCGAAGTATTAGCACCTCATTCACAACCCAGCATTAGAAGGTGGGTGGTCAGCACCATGCTCCAGCTCTTTTACCACAGGGAAAGACCTGGTACCCATTGCACAGGGGCTGGTCAGACCTCAGGACTGGTATGGATGGCATGAAAAATCTCACCTCCAAAGAAATTCAATCCCTGGACCCTCCAGCCTATAGCAAATTGCTCTACCGACTTCTAACTAATCATAGTAACATGTGGTTCTGGAATAACAATACCTTCCAAAATGAAACTGGATATATCAGTTCTCCAAGAGTTTTGTCATCTGTGTTGAGAATATTTTGCACTGTTAGTCCATGCTGCCTTAGTTTCTGCATAGCTGAATATGTCACTGCATCTTTTGTTTGACTAGACAACATAAGAGATACTAACGAATGGTATCTTGTTTCCTGCAACACCACATAAAAGCATTATTTTTACACTGATATTCTTGTGGCAAATATGAACACTAATAAGATACTAGCAGAATAGAAAAGTTGAAAAGCCTACTCCTCTATCACTTACCTTGAATTAACATTAAACACTTGGTTAAGAAAACAACAGTGAACCCCAAACATTTCACATATGAATATAAAATGCCAACCCCCGAACATGTTTGTTGGCAAATCCTATACAGTGCTCACCTAAGCTGTTTTTGTGTAATTTTATTTCTACGACTTACACCTAAGTATTCCATAGGAACATCCAATATTTTGCATCACAACTCACTTCTACATGAAGTGCACAAGAATTTCTATATTGCAGTCATCACTTTTTACCTGATATTGGCAGCTGTGCATTCAAAGTGTGACATAACTAAAGACAAACTACATACCTGTTGCAATAACTAAGCAACCCAGTAACTCCATGGAGCAGAACACTTCTTCAGAAGCTATTAAGCCTTCGACGCCTAATGACCACTATAGTGGTCGTACCGCACTGCTAACCTCTAAACGTTGCATTTTATATATTTATTCAACGAATATAGGTACTGAATATTTTAAACATGGTATACACTCTCCTTTTTTTCTCTTCAAAATGCAGTTTGTTTCATAATTCTAACGTATTTGGTTCCTGTTTTATTCACATTTTATATACAGAATGTGCTAAAATTTAAAGAAATAATTCCGGTGCCAAAAGGTT
>Ga0123355_10020799_pt1 | contig 10490 bp, 9 predicted proteins | sample TergutEmb28metaG_3_FD_89872 | JGI IMG/M metagenome (GOLD analysis project Ga0123355, IMG submission 89872) | Embiratermes neotenicus P1 segment gut microbial communities from Petit-Saut dam, French Guiana - Emb289 P1 | ecosystem: Host-associated > Arthropoda: Insects > Digestive system > Gut ... | reverse complement strand
CCGGCGTTGTAGAGATTTAATCGAAGACAGTACAAAATGCAAGGGGGCTGCGTCATGGCATCATGGGGCGGCCTCTTTTGAATCATCAGACTTAATCTCACCATTGTCGTATATATGTTAAGGGCTTTTGGGGCCGGCACCCATGACAAAAAACAGCGGAAAGTCCTAGGATGTGTGCTGTGGAGGGTGTAAATAACGCAGTGAGGATAGTTTCATTAAATAACGTTGTCATTTGCAATTGAAGTGAAAGGAGGTTGGGTAATGCGCGTATTTTTATTTGTATTTTCAATTTTAGTGCTAACGTTCGTAGCTAGTTGTGGGCGCACTGCACCGGTATATGACGAAGCACTGCAAGAGTCTTCTGTTGAAGAACCCTCCCGCAGAGAAAACTGCCCGGCGGAAACCCCTGCGCCACCGCCGCCCGAAGAAACCTGGTACGTCATGCCGGAAGTATCGCTACCTTTTGATACGGTGGCATCGTTCTTGGCACACACGCAGGAAATGTTCGACAATGACGGCGGTGCGCTGTGGGGCTTTCCTTTCCATGTTCCAATTTTGATAGTTGACCCTGTGACACGTGATGTCATAGCCAACCGTGCCGACCCGTCGGAGTATCTCGCCCCTGCCGGGCATGTGTTCTACGGTACGCTACCGGAGGATGTACGTGTGTGGGCGGCGGGTGTTCTTACAGCGTTGGACTTCGGTGGCGAGCAGTGGGTGGTTATGTCGTGGCCGTTTTTACGATCTAAGGACCATATACATCGCTTAGGCCTTGTAGCGCATTACGCCATGCACTGGCATCAGCGTTGCCCGGATTTTTTCGGCGGATTACTGGCATTTGACAACAGCCATATGAATGAACTTGAAGCGCGAATGAGCATTCGCCTGGAGATGAACGCGCTGACAAGGGCTTTCCGTACCACAGGCGATGCACGAACCGCATATGTAGCCGATGCGCTGGCCATTCGCGCTGAACGCAGGCGCATCTTCGACCATGCCGAGGACGAAAATATCTTTATGAACATTGAAGGGTTGGCACAGTATACGGAGATGGCACTGCCCGCCAATTCTCCGCAGGATATTCGAGCGAGAGTGTTAAACGGAATGGAAAACATGGCGTTTCAAGTTCGTGATATTGGTTTGGAACGGGCGTTTGGATATTTTGTGGGTGCGATGTACGCATTTTTATTGAACGAAACCGATGCTGCTTGGGAGCAAAACATAAATGTTCGCGCCGACTTGGGGTATATGCTAAAAGATGCTATGGGCATCAGCGAGTTGCCACCCATCGAAACAATAAATTTGATGCGCTTTGGCTATAACGCGATTTCCCGTGAAGAGCATGAATGGGCAGATGCCCGCGCAAGGATGCTGGCATGGCTGACAGAAATATTCATCAACCAACCCACGTTAATTATTTATGGCAATGGCTTAGACGATGGCATATCTCTTGGCTTTTCCGGGCATATGTCCAGTTTCACGGAGTTCGGTACGATTATCATTGGGAACACGGATTTTTCCGGCAGTTTTGGTACACTCAACTTGCGCAACGGGTATTTTCGCAGAGATGAGGCGGATTCCGATAGTTTCTTCATTATGGTGACAGCGCAAAGCCTCGTAATTGACGGCAACCGTATAACAGCACAGGCCACGGACGGCAACCGCCGTCATTCGGCCTGGACAATGTACCTAAACGAGGGTTACACCTTCATAGAATACGGGAACGGTTTTCGCGTGGTTCGCTGTATTTAACGTCATTTCTTTAGGGCGTTTGACGAAAACATAACGGAGATTGGCAAAACATTCCATCGCCGTGCAAAGCAGCTTGTAACCAAGGGGCGCGCTGTGTGGCAGGATGGCGGCCGAATGGCCATTTGTCTGACTCCGAATGAAAAGGAGATTGTGACAATGAGATATGATGAAGATGATTTGATGCACGTGGCAAAGGCCAATGTGCGGCTGAAACGTAATCTGATGCGGCATGTTATTGCTTTTGTTATTGCAGCACCCCTGATTTTGATACTGTTTGAGGGATTTTTGGATGAGGCGCTTGTCAGCCATGATGTTATGCATTCCCATAATCCCACAGTAACAGGGTCTTTAAGCGAATTGCGAATGATGGCCTTTCAGTTCAGTTCGGCGGGCGACACAGAAGCGTCTGCAATTGTGGCTCAAGCGGCGGCGGACTTGGCGACTTCTATTGCCGCAATCGAGCCTACCGTATATGCCATCGCATACAGCATCGCCGCCTACGATGCCGCATGGTTTTTCGCCTGGGGCGCGTATTTCGCCTGGGGGCTGTTTGTGTTAAGCCGCCTTATCATGTATTTTCGACCGAAAGTCAGGCAAAAAGAGCAAAAACAGGTGTCTGCCGAATATGCCCGTCTAAAAAAAGGCACGCTTGACGTTGTGGACATAAGGGAGAACGCCTGATTGCATCAGACCCAAATTGAAGATTGTTCGCTAAGGGATAACATTTCAACCGCCTAACTTTTGTCTGCAAGGCGGAATGTTATCCCTTTCCGTCTTTGTGACAAAGTTGTTTCATGAATTTCATAGAAAAATGTAGACGCATGGCGGTAAATTTGATATACTATAACATAAGGGGAGATGGGCGGATGCTTAACAAGCTGATGAAAAAGCTGAACATCAAATCGGTTTTGGTCATGAAGCTGTTGCTTTTGGCACATTAGGCGTGCTTGCCCTTTTTGCCGTGCTATACATCAATCAGCAGCGAAATACACCTATGGTGCTTGTTGGCTTGGATGCATCAACAGAAACCGACATCCAAGCACCCGAACCTCCGGTCTTGCGGCGGGAGATTGTGGTATATGTCAGCGGCGAGGTACACAATCCCGGAATAGTTGAGTTTTGTTGCCATGACGGAGCCCGCATCGTGAACGCCATCGAAGCGGCCGGCGGCATGACAACTTATGCGGATCCAAACGCGATAAATTTGGCGGCGCGGCTGTCCGATGCACAACACATCGTGGTCTTTAGCTTGAAGGATAATATGCCGCCTTCTGCCGACGCAATTGCTTTGTCGGGTATAAGCGTGGCTACCGGTGGCCCCATAAACATCAACACAGCCTCAAGCGAGCAACTTCAGACTTTAAGTGGCATAGGTCCGGTTACAGCTGCAAATATAATCAATCACAGAGAGGCTCGTGGAGGCTTTGCTGCCATAGAGGAGATTATGAACGTAAGGGGCATAGGAGAAGTCACATTCGAAAATATTATGGACAGGATAACTGTCGACTAAGGGGTCGGAAGGGGTGCGAGATGGCCAATAGGATACTGGTTGTAGATGACGAAAAAAATATTGTCAAGGGCATAAAATTCAGTCTTGAACAGGATGGTATGGAGGTTTCCGTGGCTCATGACGGTGAAGAGGCCTTGGAATTGGCCCGGGTCGGCAATTTTGATTTAATTGTGCTGGATGTTATGCTGCCAAAGCTGGACGGCCTTGAAGTCTGCCAAAGCATCAGAGGGTTTGCGTCAACACCAATTATAATGCTGACTGCCAAAAGCGAGGATATGGACAAAATAATGGGTCTTGAATACGGCGCGGATGACTATATCACAAAACCCTTTAATATACTGGAGCTGAAGGCTCGAATTAAAGCCATAATGCGCAGGTCAAGCAAAAAAAACGAAAGCCACGGCCCCTCAAAAAGTGTTCATTTTGTGCGTGGTCTTGAGATAGAGGTGGATTCACGGCGGGTAAGCATTTCCGGCGCAGAAGTAAACCTTACCGCCAAAGAATTTGACCTGCTTGAGCTTTTGGTGGAAAATGCCGAAAAGGTGTATACCCGCGATGAATTGTTAAACACCGTATGGGGATATGATTATCCCGGCGATGTGCGCACAGTGGACGTGCATGTGCGCAGGCTGCGGGAGAAAATTGAAGATATGCCCAGCGAACCTAAATATATCCACACAAAATGGGGCGTGGGGTATTATTTCAAATGAAAACAACATCAAAGCTGCTGGCCGGTTTGCGCTCTCTTCGCTGGAAGTTGTTTTTGTCATATATTTGCATCGGCATAATCCCTATGTTTATCCTGTGGTGGATTGTCTTGAACAGCCTGGAAGACCATCTGATGGAGCAAAGGACACAAGAGTTGCGCTCTCATTCCACCCAGACGGCCTTGATGCTTAACGCCACAAATTATATGAGCGGACCCGTCATGCGAGTCATACCCAACCAGCATTTGGCACTTCTGAGCAGAAGCCAGCAAGCGCGTATTATTGTGGTGGATGACATGGCCATGGTGATTTATGATTCTTTTGCGGCATATGAAGGAAACACGCTGGCAAGCTCTGGTGTGATCTTGGCTTTGCGTGGCGCACACTATAGTGCGATACCCGAAAGGGCGACTATCATTGAAATCGCACCCGTCTTTGATGACGAAAATAATGTGGTGGGTGCGGTTATGATGACACATTATGTTGCGGATTTGGACATATTAACTGACGAAATATGGAGCCGAGCCATCAACTTCATATTTATGCTTGTGGCAATTGTTGCGGTTTTAGTCATGATAATTGCACAATGGTTTATGCGGCCCATGCAACGCATTCTGTCCGCCACAAAAAAGATATCCGAAGGGCAGCTGGAAGAGCGCGTAGTGCTTAGGAACAAGGACGAATTTGGCGATTTGGGCTTGGCCATAAACGACATGACGAATAAACTGGCTAAGGTGGAAACAGCTAGGCAGGAGTTTGTTTCCAGTGTATCCCATGAGCTTAAAACGCCGTTAAGTTCTATTAAGGTGTTGTCTGAATCCTTGCTACATCAGAACGATGTGGCAAATGAGGTATACAAAGAGTTTCTGGGCGATATTACCTCGGAAGTAGACAGAATGACCGATATTGTCAACGAATTGCTCAGCCTTGTGCGACTTGACGAAGTGGAGTTGCCTCTTAATGTGGGTTTATTCAGCCTCAACAGGATGCTGAAAGGGGTTGTCAGGCGCCTAAATCCCCTGGCGTACCAAAAAGATATTACTATTGAATTTGCAGAGCATAGGAAAGTAAACATAGAGGCCGACGAAATGAAATTAAGCTTGGCCATAACTAATTTAGTAGAAAATGCCATAAAATATAATAAACGCGGCGGACATGTTAAAGTTATCCTGGATGCCGACAATAAAAGTGCCCTTATCACCGTGGCCGACACCGGCGTAGGTATAAGCGATGAAAACCAAACTAAAGTGTTTGCCCGCTTTTTCCGCGTGGACAAAGGACGCGACAGGCAAACGGGTGGCACGGGTCTGGGGCTTGCCATAACTCACAAGACCATTTTGCTTCACAAGGGCAGCATAAAACTGACAAGCAAAGAAGAAGAGGGGAGCACCTTTGCCGTGCGAATCCCACTGTATTTTAGATAATTTGATGGGGGCGAAAGTATGTCAAAAAACAAACGGCTTAATCGCAAGTGTATACTAAGCTTATCTGCTTTGGCGGTACTTTTGTGTGTGGGTCTTGCGGTCGCCTTGATTTGGCAATTTGCTATCAGAGAGGCGACACCTCCGGATGATACCCTCGACTTTGTTACGGTAAGTTTTTATTTTCGTGATGCGGGCGGTCACTGGGGTCAGGAGGCAAGGCAAATTGAAATGAACGATGACAGCACCGCCGTCATTCAGGCCGTGCTACTGGGACTGCAAGCAGGTCCGAGAACGACCACATTTTTGCCCAGCATACCCGAAGGCGTATACATTCTGGTGGCAGAGTTTGACGCAGATACAAGCACCTTGGGAATTAATTTTTCATTGGCCTTTAACGACATCTTGCCAATTGAGAGAACTTTGGCCACAAACTCCTTGGTTCATACCTTAACCAACCTAGACTTTGTGGATCAATTGAGATTCTATGTTGATGGGGAGCCCATGCTTGACGGCGATGGCAACCTTTTCGGCTTGCGCAATCCCTATAACACCGCGCTGGGCGACCCCGTAGGTCTTTTGGTTGCAGACACCGTTGATGTTATCCTTTATTTTCCTAATGACCAAATGACCGGTCTCGTTGGTGAGACAAGGGCAATAGATACAAGCCCCTTCGGAGTTATCGAACACTCCATTTTGGATGCGCTGATTGAGGGGCCGCAAACCCCTGACCTTTACCCGATTTTTGCTTCGATTGCATACAACAGGGTAGAGCGCGTGATGGACGTAATTACCGTAGACTTTGCCCAAGATTTCTGGGATCGCCTGACAAGCGGCGGCTCTGCCGCAGAAGAGATGATGGTCTTCTCACTGGTCAACACTATGACGGCGCGAGCCGGAGTACGCAGGGTACACATCCTTATAGACGGGCAGCGGCCGGAGGACGTAAGCAATTTGCACATGGATTTAAGCAGGGCTATCGAAAGGGACGAGAGCTTGATTGTTGGATATATAGGAGATTAGCATGGCAAGACCAATGGTTGCGATTGCCGCTTTTCTTGCGGGCGGCATCATCTTTGGACGATACGTTGACGCAAGCGAGCATCTGATAATCCTTGGCCTCGTCTCAGTTATTTTGTCAATGATTTACTTTTTTGCATACAAACGCAAAATCGCCCTTATATTTCCGGTATTTGCGGTGTTAGGGGTGGTCTTAATCACAAATATGCTGACACCCAGTGACGCGGTGCTTGACGAAGTTGCCACACGCCACGGCTTTGTCCGCGTAGAAGGCACCGTGGAGGACATTTCCACAACACGTGCGGGCAGGCAAAGGGCTGCCGTCCGTACTTTGGCCTTTCGCATAGGCCCTTCCGAAGACATCCATAATGCCACATTGGGTATCATGGTCTATCTGCCGGAAGATCAGGAGGTAGCCTTGGGACAGCGCATTTTGGCCTCGGGGTATCTCTTGCCCCTGGACACAGCCCGCAACCCCGGCGGCTTCAACGAATTTCAGTTTCTGCGCTCTCGTGGGATAGAATACAAAATATTCGCCGAGGCAGTGACGGCGCACGAAATCATCCTCACACCCACAATGCATGTCAGAAATCTTGGCATCAGGCTGTCGGGCGTGTTCGATGAAGTTTTGCCGCCCCAAGCGGCGGGCATAATGCAGGCCATGATAGTGGGCGACAGAACCGCCCTCGACAGTGATGTCCGCGAGGCATATCGCTCTGTGGGCATGTTTCACATACTGGTAGTTTCCGGTCTGCACGTTTCCGTTTTGGCTATCGCCATCGAAAAGGCTCTGAAATTCCGCGGCGTGAACCTAAAGCGGCGGTCGCTTGTCACCATAATCTTCATCGTGCTGTTTGTCATCCTCACGGGCGCAGGTGTAGCCGCTGTCCGCGCTGCCATAATGGGCATTGCCCTTATTGCCGCCGGACTTTTGGGCTATGAAAACGACACACCAACATCACTGTCCATTGCGGCCATCCTGATGCTGTTGTACCAGCCGTTGTATCTTTTCGACCCCGGTTTTATCTATTCGTTTTCGGTGGTAGTTGCACTGTCCGTTGGCACGCCGCCAACGGATAAAGCGCTGGCCATGTTGGCTGCACGATACAAAAGGCTTATCCCGATCCTAAACAAATGGTATGTGAAAAAATATTTGGCCGGTACCTTGTCTGCCAACGCCGCCTATTTCGTGGTCAATGCCTATTTTTTCTTCGAAGTTTCGCCCATATCGCCCTTGGTCAACTTCATATTGCTGCCCAGCGTGTTTTTTGTAATCGTCTTGGGCTTCACCGTCGCAATCATCGGACTTTTTGGTGCATTCGGCCTGTTTTTGGCAAATATACTGGCCTTTCCCCTGTGGATTTTGCTGACCATCTATGATGTTGTTATAAACGCATCCCTGCGCCTGCCTTTTGCCACCATGATAACGGGCCGCCCTAGCCCATTTCTGATGATCCTAATGATTGGCGCAATCATCTTTTTCATCCACACCATGCATCATGGAAAAGGCGTTGTACCAAGGCTTCGCCTGCTGTGTTTTGTACTGGTTGTGGGATTTTCGGCTTCGGCCATAACGACGGCGGCAAGCCCCTATATCAACATCACATTTTTGGACGTGGGGCAAGGCAAGTCCACCGCCATTTCACGGGGCAACAGTGCCATTGTGATTGACGGCGGCGGGGTTTTCGGACGTGACATCGGCGAAAACACCGGGACATTCACTGTCATTCCATACCTGAATTATCGCGGCATAAACCGCGTCACTGCCATTGTCACCCACAACCACCGTGACCATTCTCTTGGCATAGTCGAAGCTCTTCTCGCCGGCCGCATAGACCATCTGATTTTGGCGACGGCCGCCAGTGATACAGATTATGAGATGTATGCCGTGTTGCTGTATGCCGCCAAGGCCGCGAACGTCCCCATTACCTATGTTGCCGCCGGGGACGTGATTGAATTTCACGATGCGCGGCTGTACGTGCTGTTTCCCTATGCTGAGCGAACTTTGCCACGGGAGAACAACGCCTCCGTCGTGATTCGTTTGGTGCACGGCACCCAATCTATCCTGCTTACGGGGGATATCGAGCGCGAGGCCGAGGGATATCTGGCCGCCAATGTCAATATTTCAGCGGATATACTGCAAGTTGCACACCATGGCTCACGCTCATCTACCACGTCGGAGTTTCTCGCGGCGGTAGACCCACAGGTGGCCATAATATCCGCCGGACGCAACAATCAGTTTGGACATCCACACCCATCTGTTGTAAACCGTTTGTATCGGCACCCCGTGGATAAATATCTTACTGCAACCCACGGCGCAATACTGGTGCGCAGTGACGGCCGTCGTTTTCAAATTCGCACAATGCTGAATCCATAGGAGGTACCCGGATGAAGGAGTTCAACAACCAACGCTGCTGTCTGTTTTATGGCAAAGAGGGCTTTCTACTTAGCCACTGGCGCAAAAGTCTTGTTGAGACGGCTGTGCCGGAGGATGCACGGGATATGAATATGGATGTCTTTGAAGGCAAGGTGGATGCGGCAAGGATTATAGAATCCGCCGAAACCCAGCCTTTTATGGCGGAGCGTCGCCTTGTGGTGGTCACAAGTTCGGGGCTGTTTCAGAGCGGGCGCAAGGATGATGCTGAAAGTATGGCTAATTTTGTGAAGGACATCCCGGAAAGTACCGTGATGTTGTTCATCGAGCAGGATGTTGACAAGCGCGGGAAGTTGTATAAGAGTGTTGTTGAGCATGGGCTTGTTAAGGAAGCCGCAACCCCCAAAGAGGCGGAACTGGTCGACTGGGCGGTGAAGTTATGTGCATCTTTTGGCGCAAAGCTTCCAAAGCCAGTGGCCGTATATCTGATACGCAATATTTCCGCCGACATGCAGTTGATATACAATGAGGTGGCAAAGCTGGCCTCATACAAAGGCAGCGGCGAAATTTCAAATGCAGATGTAGACACAATCTGCACAAAATCCCTTGAGGCCAAAATTTTTGACTTGATGAAGGCCATTGGCAATCGCGATGCAAAGCGGGCCGCCGCTCTGTATGGAAATCTGATAGCCGCAAAAGAAAGCCCACTGATGGTGCTGACTATGATAGCGCGTCAATTTCGATATTATCTGCAATGCGCCCACCTTTCACCCAAAATTTCCCAAAAGGACATAGCGGCGCAGCTTTCCCTGCACCCCTTTGCCGTGAGGGAGTTTGTGGAAGGCACGCGCAATTTTTCCCAGTCCGCCATGATATCCGCACTGGAAAATTGTCTTGAGACAGATTTTGCCATAAAAACCGGGCAAATTGGCGATGTGTTGGGCGTTGAGGTGTTGCTCATCAGAATTTGCAACGAATAAATCACTTCCCAAAATTTCTCCCTGTTGTTTCCGCGTCAACGCGCCGTAATACTTTACAGATACGGAAACAATCGAGAGGAGAAATGCCATGAAAATCAAAAAAAATAAATTGATTGGAATTTTTTTTGTTGCCGCCATATCACTGGCCGCAGTTTACATATTTTTTGGCGGCGGGGGTTACGAGCCGCCACATGTACCATACGCTGAGTTTACGGCCATGGCTGAGGCCGGGCAGGTGTCGCGGGTGATTTTGAGCGATGCCGCAACAATACGCTTCTACACTTATGCTTCCGACAGTACATATGCTACAAACAATCCCAGAAATCCCGCCCTTAAAGAACAACTGCTGCTGATGGGCATAGAAGTTGAAGAAGGTGCAAGCTTTGCCGCATCGAGCCTTGTTTCTTCGGGCATGTCCATCATATTTATTGGTGCGATGTTTTTTATGGTGATTCGAATGATTGGCAAGTCTTCGGGCAAAAATGCCATGTCCCTTGGTGTGGCCGCCACGGACGAAAACACTGTGAACGTGGTCTTTGAGCACGTGGCCGGTAATGACGAAGCTAAAGAATCCGTGCAGGACGTGGTGGACTTTATCAAAAATCCTGCGAAATATGCCAGATATGGGGCGCGTATGCCCCGCGGCATCATATTTTATGGGCCGCCGGGCACGGGCAAAACCCTGATGGCAAAGGCCATTGCGGGGGAAGCAGGCGTGCCGTTTTT
>Ga0123355_10020798_pt1 | contig 10490 bp, 6 predicted proteins | sample TergutEmb28metaG_3_FD_89872 | JGI IMG/M metagenome (GOLD analysis project Ga0123355, IMG submission 89872) | Embiratermes neotenicus P1 segment gut microbial communities from Petit-Saut dam, French Guiana - Emb289 P1 | ecosystem: Host-associated > Arthropoda: Insects > Digestive system > Gut ... | reverse complement strand
TTGGTATCACGGTACATCGTACAGTAACAACTAATTCCATTTCACCATTCTGCCCAGGGGATGGATTCAACAGGTTTCTTCTTTTTCAGAAATTTGGTACACCCATTTACTATACACCATATAATCAATTACGCCGTAATTTCAGTGGTAACATTTAAAGTGTATGATCCTAATGCACGTCACTAAAAACAAGGGAAAGGACGTGACATACAAGCAAGTGTTGGCCGAAGTGCCTTTGTGGCTGTGCTGGTATCCGCTGCTTTCTACTCAGGAAGTAAGGATCCTTTGTTAGTAGCCCAGTTATTCCGACGACGGCTTTTTTCGAAATGCAACCCTCTGAAGCAGAAGTACAAGACAAATCTCCAGCAGCAGTTATAAATCTGTCCTCGTGCTTCCTTCAACACGACAATATGAAGACGTCGGTGGGGGAAGAGGTATAGCTCCTTGTATTCAAAACTTTGGCACAGGGTAGGCTGGCTCCAGCGGTAAAACTGCTGATGTTTTCGGGAGATGCCAGGTCGGAATTTCGGCCTGGGCTGTTCCTATCCTTTCTGAGGACCTTTGCAATTCCCTCCTTACCTCCATGTAATTGCCGGGCAAATCCCTCATTGTAGGTCATATCCGTGTCCATCGGCGTTTTAGTGTTTCGTTATTTACTGTTCACGCTTTCATTCGAAGCAGTATGGTCGCATTTACTGAAGATGTCTTTAAGTAAACTATAGACTTTATAGACAGAAATGGCTCTGTTGCAGCCTGATATACTGCAGACTTTACTCGGGCATTTTTCCCAATAGAGCCTTCCATATTAGTAGCGCAACAATGGCACTATCACTATTACTACTGCTGACAATGCTACTACTATCACTTCTTCTACTGCTAATTTCTTATTACAGTGCTTGCCAGGAAATATATATAAGGAAAAGAATTAATAAAACACATAAGCTTAAATAGCGCCATCGAAAAAATTTTAAGAGATTAAAAACACCAGGAAAGATGAACACGTTCGGCAACAGAGGACATTTCGAAGACGGAGTGTTTCGTGTGCATAAACATAAAAATGTGGGTTGAAGCACTGTAACACCTAGCTGAAGAACCAGTTACATTCAAGATTGAATATTTTATGGTTAGCTTTTCAGTCACACAGATGGCAACACTGTTTGTAATGGAAGGGCAAGTAATTTATTTCCTAAAACATTAATAAGAAAAGAAGCTTCCGGGCGTCCGGAAGGAAGTGTTCCGAAAGCTAAACCATTTCAAAATTGAACTACATTAACAGAAATTACATTGAATGTATAATTGCAAATATATATATATATATTAACAATTATTTATATTCTTTTTGATTTAAGTCGAACTTGACGAAGATTATCTTGATTATTACAGTTTCATTATCTGTTAAACTACTTGCCGGCAGCCGGAGTACAGTAATCATTACAGCGATTAAGCCGGACGGTCCGGTGTTTGAATTCCGGTAGGGGCAGGAGACTTTTCTCCAAAACGCCCAGACAGGCTGTGGGTCTCACTCGGCCTCCTATTTAATAATTCTTTCCCGGCGGTAAACGGCCGGAACGCGAAGTTAATCACTCTACTCCATCTAGTACCGAGGTTAAGAGTGAGTGGAGATATATCTCTACTGTCACTATACGCCTTCATGGCGTGGACAAGGAAATTGTACCTTTACCTCTTTCTGTTCGAGTACTTGCCGACAGCTCTAGGGATATGAGGGAAGCATTTCAAATACGGAATAGATAAAAAGAAAATTATAACGTTGATAATGAGCGCAATGATCATAACATATATTGCTTATTTGCGTTCGACTTACAATGAAATATACATAATAATGGGAAGACCCAATTTTGCTTCTGTCGTAGCCGGCAAAGAGACGGCAATTTGAAGAGTCTTTGCTTCGTGTTCCTTTAATTACGCCTACAGCATCCCTACTCACGACTTGTCCTCGTCATTCACTTCCTTCGCGTTACAACAATAAACTGAGACAGTGCATGTAGCGTCTTTACTGCGAGCTGTACACCTACGATATTTGGTTCACGTTAGAGGCAGGTCATTTCCTTCTCGCCTAAGACCAGACCCAATCTCGCATTCACTGGCTGCTGTCCATTTGTTCTCCGAGGTGAAGCAGATGGGTTGTGAGGCTGAACAATTACCACTATCGAATGTTGCTGCTGGGAATACGGGGAGTTATACCGTCACTCCGGCATATATCTTCAAGACCTGGGGTTTAATTCAGCAAATCTATATTGGTCAGATCAATAATATCTTTTCCAAAGTGTCAAACATTTATCCCGTGTCGACGCAGCTTCTTGTTTCAAATCCGTGAAGGCTTATTTACTATGATTTAAACTTACAACTGGTGCCATTTGACAGACGTCTGTTCTTTCTTTCTTTTACCATTTCGTTTACGCTACTGGACTGGTCATATCTTGCATAGAAACTGCCTTCTAAAACGCATTATTGAAGGGATAATAGAACGGAGGGCAGAAGTGACGGGAAGGCAGTGAAGAAGAGTTAAGCAGCTACTGGATGACCATAAGGAAAAGATACGATAATGGAAATTGACAGAGGACGCTCTAGATTGGACTTTGAGGGAAAATAAGTTTTGAGGCGTCTACGGATCAGTCGGAAAACAGACTGCGGAATGAATGAATGACTATCTAGACCAGGGGTGTCAAATATAAATAATATGGGGACCAACTGGATATTTTGTATTATAAGGTGTACCGTAAGACATTTTAAAAAAGGAATAATGTAAATATTTTCATGAAAATTCACCACACATTTATGAATACTTTATACATTTAAAGACTGTAATAAAATATGTCATCATTAATTAATTTAAAATTTCGTGGCTTTTGTATCTCTCCTAACGTATGCTTTACGTTACTGTCCAGAGACAGAAAATATTTTTGACTCTTCAGCCAAGCGACGAAATACGAGACCGACCTGGGCAACATGGTATAAGTAAAATATCAGTGACACAGGGCCGTACAGATTGGTATGTATGAGAACAATGACATAGGCATCATAGTAGGAGAACAAGTTTGGATATGAGTCTGAAACAGAGGTGGATTAATGTGGACAGGAGAAGAGGAATCTCTCACAGTGTCATGTTATCCAAAACAAATCTCATGAAAACCTTCATTAATGATTAATACTGAATTCTATGCGGTTGTAAAGATTAACTTGTTATAAACAAGAGAGGCAATGTGCATATAAAGTATCATTGTGGCGCGTTGGTGCAACCATTGTTGCAGGGGAAGAGTAATACGAATTACATATTCTGAGTATGTGTTTTTAGTTTTAGTTATCCAGCATGCAATGCGTTTGCGTCCTATTGTCATCTGTGGCCTGTCCGGCTAAACAATGGTTTTCAACATTATTTCATAAACGGCACGATTTTCGAAAACAAGTTAATTCAATATGGTGTGTGTGTTTTAATTTTCTCTATAAATTATGTAGGAAGTTTTTCTCATTCTAACAAGAATTGAGCGAGATATGATTAAAAATGATGTATCGTTCTTCATGTAAAAGTATCCGTTATTTTTATCAGATTGCAACGGAACTTGAGTTATCTGTACAGATTTTCGAAAAATACAGAAATATCAAATTTTTATGAAAATATGTCCAGTGGGAGCCGAGTTATTTCACGCGGATGGAGGGACGGACAGACAGAGAGACAGACATAACATGACGAAGCTAATAGTCACTTTTCGCAATTTTGCGAAGCGAAAAGCGATAAAAAAAAAGGGGGAATGCAAATGACGGGACTGACTTTTTTTTTTATCTAAGTGAAGGGTGGGACGCAGCTGCAAGGGAATGAGCGTCATTGTTCTGTTGTCAGGTAGAGGTCTCTGCGACGGGCCGATCACTCGTGCAGAGAGGTCCTACCGTGTGTGTGTGTGTGTGTGTGTGTGTGTCATTGAGTGTGATCAGGTGCAACAATAACCCTACACACGTAGAAGGGCTAGGTAGAAAGAGGTCAGCATAAGAAGAAGAATTATAGCACTTACTTTAGTTCAGCTTGTAAAGCTTCTAAGCAAAGTGGTAACCATGTGTACCACATACATGAACATTTACAAACTTTGCGTTTTGCCCACACAATGTGTTTGTGTGTTCCGCATATTTCTTACAAGAAACAGCAATCGTTTCGCTAAAAAGTTCTAACCCAGGTCTTTATGACGGAGACGAACTGTTGATCTCTATGAGGCAGGAACAGCTTCTCTATACATAATTCAGATGAGTCTAATGCTTCATACAGACGAGCGGGTAAACCTGGGAACCCTCAGAGCAATACATTTTGTTTTAATTCTGCCATAATAAGTTCAGTGCTGTTAATGCTTCAGAAGAACGAACGGGCAAACCTGGCAACCCTCCGAGCATTACACATTCTGTCTTCATCCTGTAAAAATAAGTGCAGTGCCTCTCACTACCTGTTCTTATTCTAGTTCCTGTTCTTTAGTTGTGCTTACAAGTTCAGTAGAATGTCTTATTAGGCTCATAATTTAGTCGTGAATGTAAACCCATGAAAGTTGTCTCTTTGCATCATTAGGTAGATCGAATCAAGGGGAATGAGCCTGGAAGGCTGAGAGAATATGTAAGAAAACATGAACGAAAGCGACTACTTTTTAGACCTAGACGTGGATGGAAAAGTAATATTCAATAGATTTTAAATAAAGAGGACAGGCGGACGTGTTTTCCAGTATGCATTGTACTTTCAATGTTATTGTTTAAATAACTCAAGTATGTATAGTGAATTTTTTTAAAGTCGTGTCGCTTTAATTTAGCCATCCTCGGCTGTGGACTTGCCCGGGGACCGACCCAAAGACCCACTCCACCCTCTCTCTGTTACTCTCTTTCCGCCTAAGCAGACCAGACTCTCTCGGAGAGAGCGCGGTGGACTGCAGTGTGCCAGCACATGCAGAGCGAGGCGGTCTACAATCCTCGGAGCGTTGGTGCCCGCGCAAACACGCGTAGCTTGAGGGTGGACAGTGTCGTCAATCGCGCGCCTGCAGTGGCCCCGATCGTGAACAAAACAACAACATAAACTCTTCCGTTACTTCACCGCCCACTCCCGATACTTGCCTCGTCTGCTTCATTGACATTCAAGCATTAAGCGGAAAACAAACTGATTGGTGATAAGTGCAGAAACATTAAGGCGATATTACATGGCCGTTTATAACTATTTCTTGTACTTTGTGTGTTTTGCATGGTTGATCGTTGTGAGTTAATGGCACTCATTTCTCGCGCTTCAAATTAAAATTTCGCGTTTTTTTTTAAATGTGTTCGGAATTATTAGAAGAAACTTTTGAATGAACTGTCTGTGATCTGTTTAGTGGTGCTGTGTTGAATGTTTATGGACGCAGTAACTTCATTCACAGAAGGAAGAGAAAGTTGTAAGACAGATTCAAATAAATCACCGCTAAAATAACGTTCACTATTTCACATGTGGTGTAGTGATTTCACGACAACCAGCACAGTGCGGTAAAGCAAGTTGCCACAAGCTATCTACACCGTATGTCTGTTACACCAGCAGTGTTCCATCGATGTCTCGTCTCAAGTTACATTTGACAGCAGTGTTCAAACAGAAGATAACACCATGTCAGTTATCAAATGAACTCTGAAAAGCATGTTGCCTTAAAAACTTCTTTATTCTACCCTTATTAAACTCTCACTAACGGTAAATGACACACACAGTGTTATTTTTATCATTGTGATTACCGTCAACAAGATATTAAAACAATTTTCGGCTGTGTTCGTGGAATGTATGTGGTGGTTTGCTTTAGGTGATGTATGAATGTGATCTTGTATCATCGATTGATAGTGGCACGCCTACCGGTGGTTAATAAAAGAGTGTAGATTTGTAAACCAAAGATAGTGCGTTACGACTTGTGATACCTCGTTGTCAAGGAGTACATTATGTGAGTAATTATGTGTACGCCTACTGTTGATGAAAGAAGAAAGTCATTGAAGTACTCGAGTTAAATAACGGGTTGGCTCGTTCTGTCTTGCCGTTACGAAAGTGCACACGCGGTTTCTGTTACATTATAGGTTACTGAGTGGGGAATTATCTCTCGTACGTAAACACTATCCAGAGTGGAGGGAGGAAGTTGATTGCGTCATTAGTAGTGTCTTGGGAGTTGGAGGTAATATTGACTGCTGTGTGTAGCTATTAACCATTGCAACGGAAATGTAAACAAACAGTTGTAATCTTCCGCTACACGTAACAACAGGGTAGTTAAGAACAGAAACAAATGCTTGTAGCGCGCATGTCACGATACTTTGATGCCCCCTTGCTCTACCAAAGGAGAAAAACTTAAAAAAAATAAAAACAGAATGACTATTGTAGAGTGCCAACAACTGTGTATCTTTTCGCGTTTAGTGGGTAAATTTACTGCAAGATTATAACAAACACGATGAAGATCAGGCAAGAATTGATTTCACTAGTGACTGTAAGGGAACTCTTGTATAATTCCTTAGGCAAATCCATTCGCTCATTGATTCTGTTGCAGTACACGCTATCCTGTGTGTGTAGCTTAAAGTAGATATGTCACTAGCCTTCTCGCTGTTCTTATTTCTAGAGCGGGCCTATAATATAATTTATAAACGTATTACATGTTATCGACGCTTACAAATACAAACATCGTAATGGGTTAGTGTGCATAAATACAGACATTTTGTCTTCGACGCTCTGAACTGAGGAGCAACCTGTTTTAATGCTTTAATCATGTGTTTGTATCAGTATAATGATACTATGATTGAGAAGTGAGCTGCTTGCAAATGGGGTGTTTCTGAGCGGATTATGTGTTCTAAAGTGCAGTCTATGTTGTGACCTATTTAGGTGTTCAGATTATAGTCATCGATACAAGTCTGTTATTGCGGCAAATTATAAGTTCAACCCTTTACTACTGGTGCTAAAACAAGTGCTACTGAAAAGATTACAAGTAATTAAAAAAAGTGAGAAGATTGCGTGCTTTGTCAGTAGTCTCTCCCTTGTGTGAACGACAGCGATTCAGTGCTCGTTTTGTTTTATGTGCAAGATATTACAAATCGGATTTACCACAATCTGAACTGCAATATGGACCGCGGTGACTCGAATTAGACCTCTCTCCAGGGAAGTTATTCCGAAGGCCTTTCCAATGTTTGAAATGTGGAGTTCGGTCACCTCAAAACTTGAGGCGAGTCAGCAACAACAACCACACACCTCGTCTGGCTCAATCAAAGGTGCGTTTCTTTTTCATATTTTGAGACTGCCTTTGTCCTTTCCTTTAAGAAAGTAGCAGTAAATCTGACTGTGAAGAATGCTGTCTTGGGCACGTAACATATGTGTATTCTAGTAGAAATTTAGCCACATTTTGAACGAACCAACCACATCCGTCTTAAGAAGGATGCGGTTGGTTCCCACGAAGCTCCCGTAAATTTCTAAAAGTCCATACTACGTCACATCCAAGATTATGTATAGTCTCTGCCCTGATAACATCACGTCTCTCAATATTCTTCAAAGTCAATGTATTTAAAATTGCATGAAACATTCAAATGTACTTTACATAAAGCGCAGTTTTAATAACGATTAACCTGTTTTTTGAGGTCCAGGATAGCTCAGTCGGTATAACGACTTGCTACGGACTGGACGGCCCGGGGATCGAATCCCTGTGACGAGATTTTTCGCACCTGTCCAGACCGGCCCTGGGGCCCACCCAGCCTCCTATACAATGGGTACCAGGTCTTTCCCGGGGGTAAAGCGGACGGGGCGTGGCGTTGACCACCCACCCACGTCTAGAGCTGAGGTTAAAGAAAGAGTAGAGCTATACCTCTACTCCCCTTATGGGTCTTCGTGGCCTGTTCTAGGGTGAACTTTACCTTTTATTTTACCTTAACTTCTTTTTAGTCAGTTACTTAACTAACCAATACTGTCCATAAGTCCTTATAATATAAATTTTCCATTCCGCACGTTGTAATTCTGTTGTTACATCGTGACCAACACACTTCGTTACAATTACAACAATGTTTCAACTCCCAAACTCCTACATGTTTCGTGCCTTACTGACACACCATCAGGGAGTGCACAGTTGTTTGAAACAATCCCTCAACCCTGCTATCATTCCCAGTATGTAGAATAATCTCAACATTGTCAATGTATGAATATAGAATAGGATATGTGCACAGTAAATGGAGCATCCTGTAGGTTTGAGTGTGTTCACGGTTAAATGTGCAACACCGTGAATACGACGCTGGGCTGGCTCTGTAGGCAACTCAGCGTCCTATTCTGTGGGTACTGAGGCATTTCCCCCTAGAGTAAATCGGCCGGGGCGTGAAGTTAACCAGAATACCGACCGAAGCATGTATGCCATCCGAATGCTTCTTAACGACAGCACGTTTTAGCAGTACTGGCAGCTGGCGTAAGAGTTATTGAATAGGTTTATGTACAGTGTATTGATTTATTGCGACCTATGCATTATTCTTTAATAAGTCATTAGTTCTTTGTATTAAATTTCAAGGTACATTTCAACTGTAATGAAATCTGAAATTTTCGACGCCCTGTCGCTTCTGTTTTTATACCTGATTGAAATACAGGTCTTTTCATAATGTACTCCGGGATTACAAAATTTATTATGGGAAAACCGTAGGACACGTATTTACGAAACCTGTACAGATAGAAAGAAAAACTCAGATTTCTTTTTTCCCAGTAAGTTGTTTTTCATCGTAGTTCACATTTCTGCCGCTAGGCGATGCGAGTTTATCTAGTGAGAAAATGGCGGCTCCGGGAGAGAAGTCGTTTTGTGTGTTGGAATATCACACTAGTAAGTCTGTGGTTACTGTGCAACGTGCATTTCGCGCAAAGTACACAGAGTACTATTGCCACGTGACCTCGCTGACTTAAAGGCACGGATCATTGCAGCAATGAAGAATTTCGATGCACCCATGTAGACGCGTGTGTGTGGGGCAAGAACTTGAATATCGTATCGGTGTGCCGTGTCACCCGTGGTGCACACACCGAACATCTCTAGTTGTCAAAAAAAAAAAAAATCAGTTTTCCTGTGGCTGTGAACAATTCCATTAAGGTAGGTCCTTTGGTTTTCTTGTTATAAATGTTTGTAATCACTGAGAACATTATGAAACGCCCTGTATATTCAGTGCAGAAACACGAATAACTCATCTGCGAGAGTGTAGAACGCAGTCAATCATAGGATCGCGTGATCCGTGACTCACTGTCTGGAATCAAAAACGTTGCGGTCAGTGAAGTCTTGAGGAATATTACCGGGGTGCTGATAAGTCCTTAGCCCGACCAGGAAGGAAACAAGCTCGGAAGCATGTCAGGGACGCGCGCGATTTGAACAAAACCGAGACGCGAGTTGTCATCAAATTTCTTTTCCTGCAAGGCAAGGAGCCGAAGGAAATTCACGCCATTCTGACAGAAACATTAGCTTGTTTCCTTCCTGGTCGGGGTAAGGACTTATCAGCACCCCTGTAAAATTTAGCTAGTTAACGCAGCCAGCAGTGCGTCCACTTCACAATTAACTGAACAGCCTTGACTTAGAAGCCTCAAAGTCTAATAACGTTTTAACCACTTCACGAATTTTCATGAAAACCAGTACCCTATTCTGAACAATACAGAATTCTTTAGTGTTCCCTTTAGAAACTCATTGTGTTCCGGCTTTATACTCTGCTTGCTCTAGTTAAGAAGAATTACTAACTTAATTGCTGACTACAGTCGGACCCGGTTATAACGACATCGGTTTAACCGACACCTCATATATGACGTCATATTCTGTGGTACCAGTTAATTTCTCACTGTTAACCATGACATCCTCGGTTAGAGCAACACCCGTTTATAATGATACAAAGATATTCAGCCTATTTCTTGACATTATAACCCAGTTCAACTCTATTTGACCTACCTAATTTAACACTAACAAGACTGTTCTTTTTGGTTTTGAAATTCATGTGTTTCATACGACTTTCAGAATAAATGAAAATCATGTGCTTCTACGTCATTCACCGGCTGGTCTTTGTAGTGGGGGCAGAATGTGTGTTTAAATACGATTTATAAAAGGTAATTATGCAAATTAAATAATGAAGCCTTTGTGATATTTAGGATTATATCCTACGATCCTATAATTAACATGTACGCTACTATGTTCGAAACCTCATGCTATATACAGGGTGTTTCTGAAATAGGTAGTCATATTTTGTTGCTAATTGTTATTTATTGCGGTTGTAACGAAATGACCCTTCAGTCGCGTAAAGAGAAAAAAACCAACTTGATGCCACTTATTTTATTATTTAATATTCATTCATTACTCAACATGTTTCGGCCGTTAATACGACCATCTTCAGGAGTCTGCGACTAACTGGTCTGAAGCTTCAGACTGCATAAAGACACCACACCGCCATAGCCACACTGAATCGGAACGCCAACACACACCAAACCAGATACCACCCATGAAATAAAAACCAGTTAGTCGCAGACTCCTGAA
>Ga0123355_10020797_pt1 | contig 10490 bp, 9 predicted proteins | sample TergutEmb28metaG_3_FD_89872 | JGI IMG/M metagenome (GOLD analysis project Ga0123355, IMG submission 89872) | Embiratermes neotenicus P1 segment gut microbial communities from Petit-Saut dam, French Guiana - Emb289 P1 | ecosystem: Host-associated > Arthropoda: Insects > Digestive system > Gut ... | reverse complement strand
CATTGCCATTACAGTACCCATACACATAAACCATGTCCGCATACTCTTCATGTGTGAATGTACGCGGCATTTTGACGAACCGTTCCGTAACGCGCCACTCGCAATTAAACCAGTCAACTATTTTACACCTCACACAATATTGTAAACTGCTGCAGCATCAGCTTGTAGCCAGGCGAATACCCACCCCACCTTCCCCTTATTCACCAAGAGTCGAGATACGGAAATTGGACTGTCTGTGGCTGGGTGGGCGAGTCAGCTGGCAAAAGTAATGCTTGCAACGCAAACAGTAAGCCACCAGACACCAGCTGTTCTGTAAGTGCAGTTCACATGAGGGCGTGTACAGGAATTAAAAAATGCCCATAACTCCGTAAACGTTCAAAATCGGATCCATGTTTGTATGAACTTTTTTGCTTAGAATCACTCATACTATCATATCCCAAAGTAGTGCAGATTCCTCCTGAATCACCCTGTATATGTGTGTGTGTGTGTGTGTGTGCGCGTGCGTGTGTGTTTGTGTGTGTGTGCGGGTGTGCGGGTGTGTGCGCGCGCGCGCGCGCGCGCAGGTGCTTGAGCATCTCAGACTGGTGTATTTGTTTATTTTTATTATTCCTGCATCTCTCTCCCTTTATTTGCAACTGTACTTGTGTTTGGTTGGTGATATTAACTTACACCAGCCAAAGAGGAAAATACTGTTCCATTAATTTAAATGTCCTCAGAAGAAGAAACGTGAAAACACTGTTCCACAATGCCATGACATTCCTAGCACGTTCTGCTTTTATAAATAGAGGTCTTAGGCTTTTACAAGCAGGTTGTTTTACATGATTTCTTTTTGCATGATTTTGCTTCAACACAATTTGAAGATTTATACCACTCTTTGAATTTATACGATAATTTTGAGTTTAACATGATTTGGCATAGGTGATATGTGATCTTTTTTGCTTTAATGTGTTTTGGCGTAGATTGGCCCTGGCCGCACTAGTCTGGTGTTGGAGGCTAGTAGAAAGTGACGTAACTGTACACCGTCAGTCACGTGTATGAATTGATTACATTGGTGATATAATCATGCAGTTGATGTAGTATCCTCTTCAACAGCATTGGTTTTTGTTACCCAAATGAGTGAGAAGCGTAAATGTACATCACCAAGTGCAGTCAAAGTGAAAAATCGGCAGAAGACAATCACTATTGAAGAGAAATTAGACATAATGAGGCTACTTAAAAAAATAAATGAATTGTTGACGTAAGCCATAACATTAGCATATGTGCAATTTGTGACAGTGTTGATAGAATTACAGAAAGTGCTAAGTCAGGAACTGAAGTGTTTGTGTAGCAAGACTACCACAGCCCTGTCAGAATTAACTGTACCAAAAACTGTGGATGTGAGTCTCTTACATTTTTATCATATTAGTTATAAATAAATATGTTGTGTAGAAGGGTATATATACTGTATGTACAGTAGACCTACATTACAGGTCCGTACGTTCACTAATGGTATAGTCACACTGTATAGGATGAAGATGTCAAACCCCTATCCCCCAGGATATACACTGTTTTAAAAGGGAATTTTGTGCTCAACTTGCACGACATTTTTCAGGAACATAACCCTAGTGTAAAATGAGACCTGCCTGAGTAGGTATAAAAGTTTGTCTGAAAAGTAATTCTAGTTAAAATTTCTGCTTATGAGGGATGATTTTTCTTACTGTCATCCTTATGATTATTGCAGGACTCATGAATTATTGACAAATCATCTCCTAGTAGTCATTCTTATTTTTTTCCCCTCAAAGTGAAAAACTAAACATGTGCACATATAAATGCCCTTCTGACTAGTCTCACCTTTCATGAATGAAACATTTTTACAATCCAAGTATTGTCGTCTGTGGTTGCTTTGCTTCTCATGGTTACTTACTTACTTACTGCATGGTGCAGAATCCTTCTTGAGAAGCTAACTGGTTTATTTCAAAGGAAGAAGCAGTGAAAGCTTTCTAAAAAGGTGTCATGAAACTTGTCTAAACTTCTGAAAATTTGGGCTCCTTGTGGTGGTGACTGAAGAATTCTCATTTCCAAAACACTGATAAATTTTTATGTGGCTATACAGCATGACATCCAAGAAGGTGGTTGTATAGGGTGTCCCAAAAAGAGTGCAAGATATAAAGTGTGCGCCATTGTCATTCTGTTAGGTTGGCAGCACTGAAACTTTAGCAACTATTTGTCATTTTTATGATAAGTAGTCATGGAACGCTACACTAAGGAACAACACATTATTGTGAAAAATTCATTACAAAATTTATTACAAAATTAAATCTTGCGCTCTTATTGGGACACCTATATTTGTGGTCATAACATGTGGTTTGTTTATTTTTCAGGTGAATGCATCTGTGAATGCGATAATTGAAGCTGACTCTGCTACTAAGCTTGCTGAACTTGAAGCATTGGCTGGAACGTGGGATGGCGAAATTCGTGCTGTCACAAAGTAAGTGGCATCGTATTGTATTATTATGTTGTAAAGGAAAACAGTTGAACTCGGTTATAATATCATCAAAGGGACCCAATAAATTGTGTCATTATATATAAGTATCACTGTAAGCAAGGTGTTTGCTGGAAGTGAAGGAAGCATATCTCGAGACAAAATACTAGCTTGTAGGCATATTGTTTAATGTTAACGCTATCATCTACTTGAAACTAAAATTACAATTAAAACTAATCTTCTATAATAGTAAATTTCCATACAGGATTGTAGAAACAATACATTAACTTAAAATTAAAATTTAACAAGAACGAAGTTGTCATCAGAAGAGGTCCACTGACTGAGACAGTCACTACTCTCTTGCTTAAACTGCTGAAGCAGTGCCTCATTGATGTCACTTCATATGGGCTTTTGAAAGTGTGCACTTTTTATATTATTCTTGATCTGTTCTGTTCAAAAGTGCTAGGTTCTGTTTTTCCAAAACCTTTGGGTCTTAAAATTTATGAGACAAAATTCCTGACACTTGTAGTTTCATGCCCCCCCATATTCTTTTTCTCTAATCACTTTAACGTTTTGTTTGATGCTCAGAACCTTTTGTTGGTGAATGTAGCCATTATACAGTGTGTCCTACTCGCTACCAAACCCGGCATTTCTTTAATAATTTTGCCACTAATGAGGATATTGCAACAAAATTTGAAGTGGACTACAAACACATTCCTCTTCATTTCTCACACAACGAACATACTCCTGTTCAAATTTCGTTGCAATGTCTTCATTGGTGCTACAGTTATTAAAGAAATGCCGGGTTCGGTAGCGAGTGGGACACACTGTATTACTTTACCAGTCTCCTGTTAACTGCATGAGTAGTAAAATGGAGGGATACTTAACGCACAAAGTGAATTACCATTACTGTTGTCATTTCCTGGCTTGGAATTTATTTAGCTCTCTGAAAGAGTTAGACAGCTTGCCATCTCAAGGACAAGGAGATATTAGAATATTCAAAATAACCAGCTTCTTGGAAAATTTTATTGGAACCAATGACTAAAACTGATGTTATATCTGAGGTAGATGCTCTTATGTATGTTCTAACAAGCCTTAAGAACATGTGCCTTATGGTGAATTAGTTGGTACTGAATGTATAGTATAGTCAAGGTGTTACACTGACAGAGGTCATTTTAATGGAGGTCAGCTATATAAAACTGTTTTAAAGTCAACATGTGGTCTTTCAAAGTATCATGTTGGCGTGTTTGGTAGTAGTGACTAAAGAGTATTACAGTTTATGTAGTCAGTGTGAAATCAGAAATATCCATTATCTGCTTTGATCAGATACTTTTGGTAATGTCTGTCTATGACCGACAAATATTTTCTCGAAGAAGTAATGTGGTAATTGTACTGTTTATGGAAGGACTCCCAGTTTGTGTCAGCTTGCTAACCCTGCAAGTGAGAGTGTACAGTGTTGGTTGGAATGCGGTGTTTGTATGTGACCTATCTGCTGAAGTGGCTACCAATCCTACTGCTATTTCCTCTGCCCCTCTCCTTCTCTTTGCTGACTGTCTTTTTCAGGGTCAGCATTCTTTACTTTGTTTGGTGTGCATCAGATAATCAGTGCTGAAAGTTAGTTGTATTGCAATTACATCATGAATTCTCATTTTTCAATTAGAAGCCATTATTGAAATGCTGTACCCTTTATAGGAAATAAAGTACACGTAGAACCCAGCATGTCACTGTATGAGTTGCTGGTATGAAATTATGACTTAATGAGCAGCTAATGTAGCTTATTGATGACACATGTTCTCTTGGACTAAAAAATAGTTGTTTGGCATGTGTCATTGACCTTTTGGGGGAAAAAAAACATATTTTTCTACTCAACTTGCCACAAATTTCATCTGTTTTACCAGACTGAGTTTTGTTATTTGCAGAGTAGAAAAGTCTTGGTATTTGAAAGAAACTGCCATATTTCAGTGTTTCTCTGCAATCAGCTGTTGTGTGGTCATAGCATGTCCATTTGGTCATACATCATCTGCACAAATAAAAATATTTTAAAGTAATTCACTCTATATCTTTGCACCTTAAACAGTGCTCATTAAGTACACACATTATGTGATGCAATTATATTTTCTAGGCTAACATTATTTCCCCATTAGAACAAAATTGACCTTTTAATCAAGATTGTCCCTTCAAAGTAGTTTCCTTGTGATTTAACACAGCAAGCCCAGCAGTCATGCAACTGTTCAATATGTGCTTTGTTTGAAACTTTGCAAGTGCGTCTTGCAGTTTTGCTTGAATGATGGTGATATTAAATGCACCTTCTTTTGGTGCCATCTTGCTGGTTGGGAAAAGACAGCAGTTGCACAATGCTGAATCTGGTGAGTTGGGAGGGTGGAGAACAGTGGTCTTTTTTAAATCAAGAAATACACACACAGAAAAAGTTGTGTGAACAGATGCATTGTAAGGTGGATAAACCAGTCTTCCAGGCTTATGAAGGGGAGGAATTTAACATCTGATGATATGGTAAACTGGCAACTGTGGTGACTGAAAACCAGTGATTGCTGGACCACTGGAAAACATATATATATATATATATATATAAAAGGTAAAGTGATCCTGTTACAGGCCTAGTGTGGCCCAGAGGGTGGGTAGAGGTATAGCTCTACTCTTCCGTGACCGCGGCACTAGAAAGGGGTGAGCGTCAGTAGCACGCCCCGGCCGCACTTTACCCCAGGGAAAGACCCGGTACCTGTTTTACAGGAGGCTGGGTGGGCCTCAGGACTGGTCTGGATGGGCAGAAAATCTCGTCTCCACCTCCCAGCAGGGACACTATATTTTTATCTTTTCTGCAATGTCCAGACCAACTCTGGGGCCAAACCAGCCTCTTAGTGAATGGGTACCAGGGTTCTTTCCCAGGGTAAAGCAGCCAGGGTGTTCAGTAGACTGCTCATCTCCATCTAGTGTTGAGGTAAAGAATGAGTAGAGCTACACCTCTTCTGTCCCCTGTATAACTACCAGGTGGGAACAGTGACAACATACCTTCATCTCTACATGTACAAGTGCATGTACGTGGGTACGCACGCGTTTGTGCGTGCACACACACATGCACATGCAAATTAAACAGAAAAGAATGCATCATAATGAATGACAATACATGTTACAAGTTTTTAAAAATTGAAAATTTGTAATACTGTTCTTTACTAATCACTGTCTGGAGGTTGCAGAATTTAGGGAAAGATTTGCAGTAAGGAAACAAGCAGCACAGAAGTTTGATGTGGAAAGATTTAATATCAGGAAGCTATATGAGCTGAAGGCTAGGAAACAGTATCAGATTGAGATCACAAACTGGTTTCCAGCTTTGGAGAACTTAAGTGATGGCAAGGACATAAATATGGCTTGGGAGAACATTACAGAGAATATCAAAACCTCATCTAAAGAGAGTCCAGATCTGTGTGAATTGAAGCAGCATAAACCATGGTTTGATGAAGAATGTTTGGGTTTTTTAGATCAAATGAAGCAGGCTAAAATGCAGTGGGTACAGGATCCAAGCTAAAGCAATTTAGATAATCTAAACAATGTAAGACATGATGCTAGTAGGCATTGCAGGAACAAAAAGAAGGAGTATCAGAAAGCTAAAATTGATAAACTTGAAACTAACAGTAAGCTAGGAAATATCAGAGCCTTGTCACAGACCCCCACAGTATTTTGGCTAGGTGGAGGAACAATTTTTCTCAGCTTTTTGAATGTACATGGGGTTAATGATGTTAGGCAGACAGAAATACACACAGCAGAACCACTAGTGCCTGACCCGAGTGCCTTTGAGTGTGAGCTGGCTATTGAAAATCAAATCACCAGGTATTGATCAAATTCTAGCTGAATTGATTAAAGCAGAGGGTAGAACAATTCGCTCTGAGATCTGTAAACTTACTAATTTTATTTGGAATAAAGAGGAATTGCCTGAGGTGTGGAGGGAGTTGATCATTGTACTTCCCTGTAAAAAGAAGGGTGATAAAAAACAGATTGTAGTGATTATAGAGGCATATCACTTTTCTCAACTACATACAACATTTTATCCACCATCATTTGGGAACTAGCTTAACGAATAAAAGTCCTATTCAGGAAGAAATTAAGAGCAGATTGAAGTCTGGGAATGCTTGCTATCATTCAGTGCAGAATCTTTTGTCTTCCAGTTTGCCATCGAAAAATAAAGAGATTAAGGTATATGGAACAATAATTTTGCCTTTTGTTTTGTATGGGTGTGAAATTTGGTCGCTTATGTTGAGGAAGGAACGTAGGCTGAGGGTATTTGAGAAGAGCGCGCTGAGGGGAATATATGGGCCTAATGGGGACGAAGTAACAGGGGAATGGAGAAAACTACATAACGGGTTGCTGAATGAGCTGTACTTCTCACCAAATATTATTTGGGTGATAAAATCGAGAATAATGAGGTGGGTGGGGCATGTAACATGTGTGGGGGAGAGGAGAGGTGTGTAGAGGGTTTTGGTGGGGAAACCTGAGGGAAGGAGACCACATAGAAGACCCAGGCATAGATGGGAGGATAATGTTAAGATGGATCTTCAGGAAGTTGGATGGGGGTCATGGATTGGATTGATATGGCTTGGGATAAAGGCAAGTGGCTGGCACTTGTAAGTGCAGTAATGAACCTTCAGGTTGCATGAAATGCGTGGAATTTCTTGACTAGCAGAGAACCAGTTAGCTTCTTAAGACAGACTGTGCTCCCTGAAGTTAGTAAGTAAGTAAATTCAAGTATGATTGACTACTTTGGATACTACTGTAAGGTTTTTTTGCTACTACAGGCATACCTCTATCTTTCATTTCACAAGGGACTGCTGGGGGAGAAAAGCATAAGTACAGGAAAATGAAATTTTGCAGGAAAGCATTGTGTTAGAATCCTGAGAAAACAGTGGCAAAAAATGAAAATTTTACTTGTTGCACTTACGCCTGAAAAATAATAAGCAAATAAAAAATTACTGGAATGTCTGTGTGAAAACCATTTTGACCAAAGAAATCTCTGATTGGGTACTGTGTAATAAAACCTTATGTTTAAGATGCAAGTGCACCAATATCAGGTTCAAAATGTTCTGCTTTTTACACTCACAAATATTGTGAACATAAGAAAATGATCTCACAATTGTGTAATAAACTAACATATCTTTAACAATGCTGAATGAATGCTGCCCCACTCTGTGTGCAGTGGCATTATGTTGCTGAGGAATTTAATCCTGATAGTTTTCTATGATTTTCATCAGTTGTAAGTGTAATTTCAAGGTATAAATAAATTGTGGGGGTGCATAACTTGCACCACTTCCCTTCACAGAGGCCTTCAGCCAGTGCGACTTCCCTCACCTCTTCCAGGTTGCAACCTCTATGACTGGGTCACTCTGGGCTCATGCACCAAACAAGTGTTTTTGCCCCCATGTTGCCACTTGTCGCTAATGTTCTTACTGAAGAATGTTGGGGCAGGCAGTCTGTTAGTGTAAATGTAATTGCCGTTTTATAGGTCTGAGTTCTCCACATTATAGCCCAACATTGTGTTGTGTATGCAGGAATGGCTAAAGCACAAGTCTTCACCCCTAGTTTTTGGTTTGCTGCTGAGGAAATAAGTTTTGTGAATTAGGAAATTTGCCATGAATGTGATATGTAAGGTTATATCTTTTGATTTTGTTGGGAGTCTTAGAGGTCGTTATTAGCTATTATTTTCTGGGTGCTAGGTACTAGGTTTTGGCCTAGGTTTTGATTTTCTAACCAGATAATGACTCCAAAGAAATGTTGTTCACACATTTATGTTAAAAACTGAAAGCATTGTGTTTTGCTGAAGTACTGTATAAATTTGTACACAGACATGCTGAAAACCTCCTTCAGCTGGATAATGGAAAGAAAATTCCTCCATGTGGCTGGAAATGTGAGAAGTGTGACCTCACGCAGAATCTTTGGCTGAATCTCACTGATGGGTCCGTCCTGTGTGGCCGCAGGTTCTATGATGGTTCTGGAGGCAATGACCATGCCGTTGAGCATTACAGATTGACAGGTAACAGATTGTGCCTGGTGTGTGCCTATACAGGTTCAGTATAAACTATCACTTGTTATGTCTTGCATTGTACAAGTTTATGTAAACACTGGGCTTTAGTTAAGTTGGTAGAGTGAATTTAAAGTACTGAATTTGGAAAATTCAGAATTTCTACATAGTAATGGTTTAGGTAAAAGGTAAAGCAATCCCATTACAGGTCTGGACAGGCCCTGAGGGTTCCAGGAATTTGAGGCTTCCAGATTTCAAGACAGTCGGCACATGAGGGTGGTAAGATTGTGACCCTTACGCACCGGATGCCTTTACCTGCCAGGAAATATTCCTGGTACTCATTTCTGTTACAGGCTGAGTGAACCCAATGGCCATAGTCTGGCCTGAAGGATTATGTCAATGATAAATTCCAGTGACACCATTGAGAATCGAACCCGTGACCTTCCAACTTGTGGCACAGTGTCTTAACCAACCGCGCCACTGCGTACCCCAATGATTTTGGTGGTAACCATTTATTCTTAACAAATGGCAGGCTTTGAACCTATGTTAAGCAATAGAAAAATAAGTGTAGGTGCCAAGGTATTAGGTTACTTCATGTTATCATGTACTTGTAAGTTTGGCAATTCTCTTTCATATTATTAATTTCAATAGACAGTGTTCAAATGCTATACACATGCTTTGCAGGTGTTCAGAAAGTTTTTGACATTTTTTACTGTTAAGTTTGACATGTCAAGGAATGTGATTTATATCAGTTTCGAAATCTGTTCGTGTTCATAAATTCTGAACATCTAGTGCCAAGGTTTAGAATATGTGGGACTATATCAGTTTGCTTGCATGGTATGAAGCTTAGTTAAGCACATTGGCAGACTTACTTTTGAGCTAGTAGAATACTGAGTATTGTTGGAATTATGATTAGCAGAGGAAAGGGGCTTAGAGAAAATCTTGCTCCAGGGCTGTAACCTGTTAATCTAAAGTCTGAGAGAGAAACCTGGATTCTGTGCTGAGGTACCAAGCCAGTGCATGTGACTCCTGTTCGGTTTGATTGTTGCAGTACACTTGTCTTGAAACATTTCCGTGTATGTCATCTTTGCCACATCGTATCACCCACCCTGATCCAGACATGTGTTGTACACAGCTTCTACCCATGTTCTGTACTCAGATTTCATTCATTTATAATTGACACTTTATTATCTTAGCAACTGTCAGAGCCATTAAATAAAATACAACCCCCGCCCGAAACTACTCTGCAAGTTGCGGATGATTGCGGGGCGCAGAGGCTTTAGGTGAAGAGCTGTGGACAGCTTCATCCTTAGCCACTTTGTGTGTGAAATGCTGGACAAAAGAAGCTGGTCTTGACAAGGTAGTGAGGAGTAAAACTTGCCACTGCCATGAATTGACCCTGGTTATTCAGTCCACATCTGAGTGGGTTCTCTGTTCCAGTGTTCCTTTTTAATCCAGTGTCGATTATGTATTTGTATTGTCTTTCAGATTATCCATTGGCTGTGAAACTGGGTACAATTACAAAGGATGGAAAGGCAGATGTGTATAGTTATGATGAAGACAATATGGTGGAGGATCCAAATCTTATTGCCCATTTGGCACACTTTGGAATCAATATTGTACAGATGGAAAAGGTAAAATAGCTGGGCAATGTATCCAGCTCAGAATGTTTGTTTGATGTAATGAAGTTGATCATCACTAACCAAATTTATTGGTATCTGTGGATGAATTTGGAAATAAATGTAAGGGAATGAACTTAATTTTGAGGATAGTCTGCCGTATAAAACAGAAAATTCTTTATCTTCATGTGGGATGTGCTGTTGTGCTTTTTGTATACAAATAGGTGGTATGGACTGTCAAACAAGTATTATAGAATAGGTTATTTTCCTTGTGGATAAAGAGACCAACTAGATGTCACTTTTAGTATTATGTTTATTTCTCCTTTATAGGTTGCTCAACATGTTTCGGGCCACCTTGTGCCCATCTTCAGGAGCTGACGACTTG
>Ga0123355_10020796_pt1 | contig 10490 bp, 5 predicted proteins | sample TergutEmb28metaG_3_FD_89872 | JGI IMG/M metagenome (GOLD analysis project Ga0123355, IMG submission 89872) | Embiratermes neotenicus P1 segment gut microbial communities from Petit-Saut dam, French Guiana - Emb289 P1 | ecosystem: Host-associated > Arthropoda: Insects > Digestive system > Gut ... | reverse complement strand
TTCTCTAGTGTCATATTTCATGAAAGTGAATTTTTCTTCTAGAATAATTTGTTTGAAGATGTACTAAAGGGCAGAATGCGACAGACTAGCTGGAAGCTTTTAACCTTTTGGCGCCGGAATTATATTTTAAACTTTAGCACATCTTGTATATAAAATGTGAATAAAACAGGAAACAAATATGTTAGAATTATGAAACAAACTGCATTTTGAAGAGAAAAAAAACGGAGAGTATACACCGTGTCTAAAATATTCAGTTCATATATTTGTTGAATAAATATATAAAATGCAACGTTTAGAGTTTAGCGGTGCGGTACGACCACTATAGTGGCCGTTAGGCGTCAAATGGTTAATGGGTGACTGAAGACATGAGAAAGCGCCTTAGAAAGTGTATAGATATATTTATCTTTCGCCCGGGATGATATTGTCATTAAAAATCAGCATAGATATTATTAAGTAGTTTATCACTTACAGGTCGTATCACATATCTTTAATGCACTGTTAATTAGTGTTGGTTAAATGCATGTGCGTATGTGAGGAATTATATCTGTTTATCGGTAAGCAGTAGTATATAACGGTACCAAATTCACAGAAGTATGCCTACTGCAGGGCGGAGCCGGGATAGCATGTTCGGTACAGTGACTAGCCAGTGGGCTACGCCAACCGGGGTTTGGTTCCTGGCAGCAAGAAAAGATTTTCTCTTCTCCAAAATATCCAGACCGGCTCTGGTGCCCACCCAGCCTCTTTTCACGGGGTACCAAGGGCTGTTCCGGTAAAGAGGTTGAGGCGTGTAGTCGAACACTCGCCATTAACAACCGACAATATTAAAAATGAGTGGCGCTATACTCCCCTATACAACTTTACGCCATGGACAGGGACAACTTCACATTTACGTGCTGCAAGAAAACACGCCGAGTTATTTACCATTATCCTGAAATCACATTAAAAAACGAAAAGCTCTTACATGAATTGTATACTTCTTACTTCTGTATCTTTGCACAGTGATCCGTCTTGAGAATGTCGTATACATCTTTTAACGTACTGAAATTTACATGGAGAGAAAGCATTGTAAATATTGCGCATTGTGCTTGGTCTGGTCTGGTCTCCTAGCAACTGTCAGGCTGGCAGAGTGGGAGGGAACTGAAGAAAGAAGCACATTACTCGTATATGTTATAGATAGCACTATATAATAAAAAATGTTTCTCTTCTTCGATACAATTCCTGCGACTGTCATGCAGTTACGTTTCACAGACGACGTCTTATTATACCGACCGGCGAATACAGCAGGCTTTGGTGTTGCAGGTCTCTTTCACCGCGTGGTGATGCTGAGTGGCTCCGTCCTCAGCCCGTGGGCCTTGGTGCAGCAGCCAGACGCTCTGCGGCGCACAGTAGCCGAACAGATGGGGTGCAGCACCGCGGACGACGAAGACACCGCGCCCTGCCTTCGTACCAAACCTCTCTCTGCTCTGATGGACGTTCAGTTTGAACCCCCACGCTTCCTCCCCCGCTTCGGGCCGTCCATTCTACCTGATGCAGACGCCAGTGAACCCACCCTCGCTATGGAACACGCCAACGAGGCGTTCATTACATGCGAACTGATGCTTGGAACGACAACAACGGAAAGTTACTTAGATTTTAATGCTGCAGACATTCAGTACGGATTTGAGGAAGACCAAAGAAATCGTGTGTTACGGACGTACGTTCGAAATGCTTATGTATATCATTTGAATGAAATATTCTCGACTGTGAGAAACGAGTATACGGACTGGGAGAAGCCTATCCAGCACCCCATTAACATACGGGACTCAACAATGGAAGCCCTAAGTGACGGACACACGGTGTCTCCTTTGATCAGAGTCGGGTACTTGCACGCGAGGCGGGGAGCGAAAACGTACTTCTTCCACTTTGGCTACCAGACAAAGGAAAGCGACTACCCACAGGTGTATATCACATTCTGTAAGAATTGTTGATCCATTGATTGGTTTGTGACCGATTGGACTAATTGCTGTATGACCGGATGGAAAGATGGGTGAAAAAATATTTAATATATTAACAGTATATCCCTTTATTCATTAATAATGGGTCCATCTAGGTTCACCCACAAGATGTTCTTACTTCATGATTGATCGGTTCACAGATTGATTGATGGCTTGTTCAACATCTGGTTTATTTCGTGAAACATTGTTGATTGGTTATGATTTGCAGAATAGTAAATTCATTCATTGGACGCCCGATCGCCTTATGTTTACGAACAATCTGATTAATTTGCTTAATCACAGATTAATCATTACGTTGATTTAGTAGGTGACCCCTTTACGTTCTTTAACTATTTTCATGCTGAGTTACTTAAATTGGAAAGAAAATTACTTGTTAACCTACTTGCCTTCCTACAAGGAAAGCACTGTAGTTGCATGAGGTCACCGTGCTGTGCGTGCGTGTGTGTGCGTGCGTGCCCATATTAAATTTGAGGCACGAAACTGTGAGCCTGGAGCGACACCAGTGACATATCTAGTTCAGGTGCTCAGTTAATCAAATATAACGTGCTTCAGTTGGCGCAACGTTTAATAAAAGTATTTTTTCCATTTTGTTTATATGACGCCTGTGACAGGTGTGATTACTGTTTTTGTGTGTGTGATACCGCGTGGTCTGGTAGCTACTCTGAAGGTTGATGTACTAGGTTTCTCCAAGACGATGTTTAGTTCAGGTGCTCAGTTAATCAAATATAACGTGCTTCAGTTGGCGCAAAGTTTAATAAAAGTATTTTTTCCGTTTTGTTTATATGACGCCTGTGACAGGTGTGATTACTGTTTTTGTGTGTGTGATACCGCGTGATCTGGTAGCTACTCTGAAGGTTGATGTACTAGGTTTCTCCAAGACGATGTTAAGTTTCCAATAGACCCCACAACCTCAAATAACAGAATACGCCGATCTTAAAAACTGTTGTATGCGTCCCTAGTTGCTGTAATTTCTTAGCCGACGCAGACCAACCAACGGCGGAATAGGCCTATGTAGCTTCTGACATGTCAAAAAGAAGAATAGTTGTTAATACAACATTCTAAGTTACTGTTAAGTGTTTACATTATGCACGTAATGACATGTAAAACTTATAGCTTGTATGAAGCTGTAGTTCCACACCAAATGTCAGGGCTCTGATTAATTGACGCCAATTGCTTTCCCATTTCTCAAGTTTGCATGACTCCCATGTTGATAATGTTAATGGCAGGAAGTATGGCTATGTAGTGGTGAGGCCCCTTCTGATGGCAAGATATTAATCGAAATGTCATGGGAATGCTTCATATGGTTAAAAAAATTATTAAGAGGCCACACGCACACAAAGATATAATAATATCAGTAAACCTATCATTTTTATTCAATCCAGAAAAGTAGCTGACAGACCCTGTAGCTGATGCTAGTAGTTCTAAACGATACAGACTCGCTTTCCCAATAAACACTAAAAAATTATCTTTGGCTTGTAGAATTTATCAAATGATATAATCATGGATGATGGATAAGTAGAACTTTTGAAGGAAACTGTTATAGCGTGTTTAAGGAAATTGCCCCAGAAAACCAATGAAAGCTACAAACCTTTGCCCCAAATTCGAACTGTCACGAATCTAGGTCATTCCCAATACAGCAGTCTGTAAGACAGTGAAAGAAATCCGTTCGGGTTAACTGAAATAAATTAGGATAAGTAAAACTGTATAAATGAATCTCGAATTACATTCTAAATCCAACTGCAGAATTCGTAAATATGTTGTGGCACAGTTTCGTGCAGGTTATTTTTCGCACTTGGTTTGACTGTCAGGGTGATAGCATGCATAGCCATGTTATTTATTGCAGTCACTAACTGTATGGGTCCCCAGAGAACTGAAGCCACAGCCGCCGCTGGAATTGCATTTACGACAGTATCATATGTAGCAACCCTGTTATCATTTACATAGATTTTATGGCTTACAAATTATCGCAGCCTCCTAGGGACACGAGCAGGGAGTTTGATAGTAAAATGCCTGTTACATGGGGGAATACATGTTCGTACTACTAAGTACATCAGTATTCTGCTCCCAGAGAAATGATTGCTCTTGAAAGATAACAATTTCATGCGAGGGAGTACGTTTACCATTCTTTTTTCAAAATACAATATACACAGTTAGAGCATAATGATAAATTCTTTTTCAACAATCGCAGTGTTCATATTAGTGGTTCACGACCGTGTGATAACCCAGGCTTCTCACCGTGAAGGCCCAGTTTCGATTCCAGGGCAGTAGGTATGTGATTTTTGTGGACAAAGTGGCACTAGGATCTATTTTTCTCTGAGCATTCCGGTACTCCCTGTCAGTTTTCATTCCTCCAGTGTTCCCCGATTCATGCATCTACCACCAGGGGCTAGTACAACAAGCCCTTTGACAGCTGCCATATCAAGGGAATGAGTCTGACCCCACTCCAAGAATAGAAATATTTGTAAACAAGGTGTTCACAAGAGTATCATTAAAATTTTCATCTAATGCGTAACCTAAATAAAGGAACAAATATAAGAGGAGCAGAAATTCCCGAAAGTACATTAAAATTGCATCTTTCCACTGTTCGTCTTCTCCATTAATCGGGCATGCAATGGATGCATGATCTTCCGTTACACTGAAAACAAATCTGTGATACTCCCAATGAAATTTCTTTAAATACAAACTTTTCTCCAGTACAGAAGTTTATCCTATCAAAATTAATCATTTGGCCACTTGTTTCCCACGTCCCAATGATAGTCTCTTGGTTCTGAGATCAGCGAGTTATACGTATATGTCCCGTAGAAGACTGTGTAAACTTTTCTGCCATACGTTACTGCAGTCTGTCAAAAGTAAGATGCAGGAGCTTTCTGAGAACTTTTTGCACTGAACATCTTTGTCTGTTTACTTGATTGTAAGATTTGTTTCCTGACACAAGGTGTGTTGTAAGACAGTTGAGGTTTTGAGTATTGCTAATCGTCTAGGCTTGCTACTTGATTCGTCAGTCTCAGTGGTGTCATTTTTCGACAACCGACATTTTTCTCCGACTAGGACCTTGTTCCACTCTTTCAGCCGTACCACATTACTGCAGAAAATGTTAAATTATTCTAGTTCGGTTTCTCGGCACTTTCATTGATCAATTATTTATTGGCCTAATTAAAGACTGTTTGAATTGTCTAGGTTGTATATTATCAAATTATACAATTATCTTCGAATGAAGAACTGGAAAACCGATATGGGAGTTTGCTTTGGTGGCTTGACTTCATATTTTCCTGGATAGACTCTGGGACAGTCGTCGGTTTGAGAAATGATCAGATCGGCATTGTACGAACGGATGGTGTAAAGCACTGCTGTAGGTTGATGTATGAGGTGCGTAGGGCTTACTGGTATTAGGCATCGTCCGTTTCGATTAAACATAAATATTAATGGGCAGGAGGTACAATACAAATTTCCTCCTGCAAAGCCCTGCACATAGCATACTAAAATTACGGAATGCTGTATTTCTACTTCGTTAAATGAGACGATTCAGTCGTACGAATTCTTGCTAACATTCAGTTCAGAATCTTCTATATTCCCGTCTCCTATCCAAAAATACGATTTTGTATGCTTTAAGACAGCGATGCTTGTTCTCTCACCCTGAGTGAAGAATATAGAATGTGGTTCAAATATGAGGTTCTTAGGGTAGAAAGTACGATGATGGCTGTCTACGGTAGTGTGGCAGAAAGTGCTGCATCAATCATCTGGATTCTACACTGAATGTGACTGTAGCATCTTCACTAGAAACTTTGGCACCTCTCTACCAAAAGACACGGCGGTACATTCCACAAGACAGCAGTTATAAATCAAGGGTATCTGGGAACAAAATTATAAAATAAAGGATTATGTTAACGGTTGCTATATTTATCAGCATGAAGAGGTGGGAATTTTATGCAAATTTCTGTCAGATCCAATAAACGGGACAGACCAATTAGAATACTTTTCCGTAAATAATATGGTAATATTAAAGTTTAACGTTTGGGTTTGTGCCTAGCTGATTCTTTCACCTGTTGATAGAAACCAGTGATGAGTTCCTGGGAACAAACTCATTAATATTCTGGTCTCGTAAGAGGTGAGAAATTTCTTGACCAGCTGAAGAAATTCGCATTTCAAGAAGAGCTTTGATGCATGGAGTTACGTAACACGTTAAATATATAACCACCCCCGTGTAAGAAATGCTTACAAATATAAACATTTCTTAATAGACCTAGTTTAATGTCATGCAGCCATGTACTGTACAGGGACCGGGTTCTAAAAAACTGTATTTGTGTTAAGTAGAAACTGAATTTGACCGGTAGGATCCGAAAAAAAGAAGCTTAATTGTGGACCCCTGAAAACCGAATTTAATATAAATTCTCTTAAGTAGTTTCGGAGAGACGTACATATTTATACATATCATGTGAGCAATGGACGGACAGACGGACAGACAGACACAAACGTTGATTCTGTGAACTCCGTATAAGGAATTTATTTTTGCGGTGGTGTCGTTACAAATATAGATGGAATTTTGTGTTATTTTCAAAACGAATTTCCAGTAGCCACAGGATTCCCCTACTGTTCGCAGACCATTTATTCGATGTACTGTCGTTCTCACTCTGCGTGAAGTTTCTAGCCACCAGCCTTAAATCATCCCCTCTTCTTGGTTGGGTTTTGCACTATTAATTACAGACTTCTTGTGGTTTAGAGGCTGGGCAGCGTACGAGGGGAGGACGTCACTTACATACTTGGGCTGCCTCTGGTCGGTGGACAGCCCTTCTTCCCGCAGAACTACAGTCGCCAAGATATGGGTGTTGCAGAGGCGGTTCTCAACTTCTTCACCAACTTCGCCAAAACCGGGTAAGAACGCTTTAACGTTCAAATTTCACTTAACGCCATTTGAAGTGAGCCCTGTGATTCAGCAAGCTGGACCACTCCACAAACAAACCATCAGTTTGTTCCTTCTGTACAGACAGTACGTACTTGTAATTAGTCGTTCTAAGTCTGAGTGTACTGAGCTAGAGTGTTTTCATGGCGCCTGCAATTCTTAGGGGAAAGGAAATGAAGGATTTACAGATGAATAAAAATATTGTCGTTCTTAATGTATCGAATGAAATGCAGACTGCTTTTAATATTTTTTCGCCCTATAACTGATATGTGTGTCTTCTGTGATCAACGTCCAGCAGTGGTCGGCCATCGTATTGGGATCTAACTTTCCGTTTGAGAACTGTTTATAAGAGAGTTTTCTTGACGTAATCTTTCGTCAACACCACTGTTCACGGTACAGTGGGAAATATGTAAATGCGAAATGTGTCTTAAGGACATACTATAGCCGTATGTCTGAAGGCAACCAGCATGTCTTTGACATTATCATTGCTCGTTGTAGTATTACTCAGAAAAATGACTGCCTCTTTTTAGAATTCCCAGTCGCTTTGTTCTAAAGAGTTTAATGTTGTCTCTTATGTTCCGTAGTTCAAAAAGTTTCTGATACGTGGGTTGACGCAAATACTCTTCTTGGCTTTCGATTTACATAATCTCGAAAATTTGTTCTTTAAATATAAAAAATCCAATTTCGTTCTCATTCATGGTTTGTATTAAGTTTCCCTTTAAACCAAATATAATAGGAAGAAGATGCAAGAACCATTTCCTCTCCAATATTTGAGTCTATTACTGCGATGACTATGGGAGTATCCTCTTCAGACATGAGACGCTGTGTAGCAAAGTAGTTATGCGTAGATGTTTCGAAAGAACTTGCTGCTTCCATCTTCAGGCTAGAAAATGTCACGCAGGTAAATCGCCCAATGATGAAGGATAGGCGAGCCTGGGACTCTGGCCAGAGTAAGCCGATTGTCTGTTGCATGTTTTGGCACTGGGCGTGGGCAGCCCCTGCGAGTTTGGTCAAGTCTACCCTGGATAGGCCAGGGTGAAGGAATATCCGTCTCTGTCATCCGGTAAGTCAGTCGTGGCGGAACACAGGACCAACCTAGGACATTGCATCCAACTGCACGACGCCCAGATACATGGACCGCATCGTGAAGTGAGAAATAGACGTTGAGCTCCGCCCCCACATCACGAACAGGAAGGACAGCTGCTTTCTGACAAAGTCGCGGAAACCTCTCGTTTACTGCCTGAACGACAGCAGGGCGCCTCCTAAGGATAAGCTGTTATTTGGTGTCTCTAAACCTGGACCTTATTCGGGATGTCTGAAAATTGTTCATTTTCATGACCTTTACAACCGTTTGTTTTAGGGGTTTTCCCTTCCCTTCCCTTCCCTTCCCTTCCCTTCTCTTCCCTTCCCTTCCCTTTCTGTGTTACTCACCACTCCTTTCAATGTATCTTCCCTATTTTACTCTGATGTAATTTTGTTTATTTCTACTTATTTTGTATTTATTTGATTTTATTGTTCTTATTTAGGTTTACCCCCCAGTAGATTTAATTCACGAGCAGTTGTTTGCAAGTTTCCTGTGTGTAATGTGTTTCGCCTGATGTACGTATATTCTGTAGGTGCGCTGCACTAATGTTATTTCACGATGAAGAATAAAACAAAAATGATACATTTGTTGATATGCTGCTTGTTTCCTGAGGTTCGAATGAGGTGCATGCTTGAGCTGGGTCAGCTCAATTGAAGTAACACATGTAAGCTAAGGAATACATTATTAGGAAATTTTTGATAGTAGGACCAGTATCCTTAATATTATTTAGCTATGCAATAAGAACCAACAAAATGCACATTTTGTACGTTTATGTTTTAATTTAATTTTGATGTCTTACACATGTTTCGAACATCCAAGTGTCCATCCTCAGGAAGAGTTGTACATGGTATTTCTTTCATGCATCCATATAAACAGTCCGGTCGATGGCATGTTCGAAACATGTCAAAGACACTAAAGTTAAATTAAAACATTAGTATAAAAATTGTGCATTTTGTTGGTTCTTATGACGTAGGTATAGCACAATGCACGGTTGAAACAACGTAAAATTATTTAGCTACTCTTCGCAATTTGATGTGTTGCTAATCACAATGTGGATACTTTTCCACGCAATAAGCCTATTTATATTTTAAGGTAATTCCTAATAAATCTTCTTTAGGCCTACTTGTAATGACCAACTCACTTTGTCGTGGATTCTTAACCAACAGACGAAAATCTGGGGTCAGAAGATATAACTAAAACCATCTGTAAACAAAACAGTTTAGATACTTTGTAAACACAGTTATATATAATGTTTAAATCGAGTCTGTATATAAGGAAGGCTTTCAGTAAAATTGAGCGCCTCGCGGAACGTTTATTTTTGCATTTTAAAGAAAACGCGCTTTAATTGTGAAATTATTTGAATAATACCTTACCATTAGCAAGACGTGTCACAAGTTCATTACCACGACTAGTTGGCTAGTGATGTTTGGGGAACAAAATGCGCTGTGTTTCAAGATCAAACAGGCTCTGCGGACGAGCTGCAATGTACCTTAACGTGAAGACCAGCAGGCAGCATAATTAACGCTGCCCTGTAAAGGGTTTTGCTTCTCGTAAAAGGGTTAGCATATTTTCACTGAATTTCTTCTCACCAGAAAGGCAAAAATAGGACACAGAAATGTTTTCTCAGTTTTAAATACACTGCCGTGAGGAATTATACGCGTATAAATGCTACTAGAAGATCAGAAAATCATAAGTAAGCGTACGTGAAGTAATATCACGTAACGTAACTTGCTGGCCTAAAATTAATAAACTAAAGCACAAAGGAAAAAAAAAACTATCTCGGACATTGCTGGTACTGAAATGAACGAATATGGTGTAATGAACGAGGCTCTATGGGGGTAGTTGGAACTAAAGCATGGGTTTATAGGAAATCAGTTCACGCGTCAGTAAGGGCTTCTACAGTCGATAATGTAGCTTGAACTCAGCGATGCAAAACGTTCCTTTCCGTGTCTGTCTCATATTCCATTACTGTTGTTATTTCACTTGCTCTGTTCGTACTCTGACTCGCCGGCTATTAACAGGGTTTAACGTTCCTGTCAGTAAGCCGTAGCTCGATTGACATGTGGTGTTGCATGGTGAGACGCTGTTAAATTCAGTCTAGCTGTTTCCAGTATGCCGATTCTTTGTGTTTTCATACATTTTCAGTTGTGTGGAACGTGTAGAGGCAGTTCCATTTATATACATATACGTTCCCTGTATACTATGCATAGGCCTGATTATACAGGGTGTTTCACTAAATACCGAACACAGGTGCTTGGTACCGTTAAGCCTTACATTTCCTCGTATCTTTATCGTTGCACCGTGCATTTTGTAGTTTATTTATATAACACACCAACAAATGCACATATATAGTCTTTAATAAGCTAAAATTTACATTAAAACACTTAAAACGCTCCTACATGTTTCGATCATACGATCATCCTCAGGGAGTATACTTTGTTCCTTGCTAAAGTTACAGTTTAAAACAACACTCAGTGATTTACTTCGTTATAATTAATTTGGTGCTGTGGCAGCA
>Ga0123355_10020795_pt1 | contig 10491 bp, 8 predicted proteins | sample TergutEmb28metaG_3_FD_89872 | JGI IMG/M metagenome (GOLD analysis project Ga0123355, IMG submission 89872) | Embiratermes neotenicus P1 segment gut microbial communities from Petit-Saut dam, French Guiana - Emb289 P1 | ecosystem: Host-associated > Arthropoda: Insects > Digestive system > Gut ... | reverse complement strand
CTCTTTTCTCGGCTTTTCTCGCAAAACGAGACATTAAAATGTCTCGAATATCGGATTTTTAAGAAAAAAGGGACACTCTGATTGCTGAGTGTCTCTTTTCTCGGCTTTTCTCGCAAAACGAGATATTAAAATGTCTCGAATATCGGATTTTTAAGAAAAAAGGGACACTCCGAATGCTGAGTGTCTCTTTTCTCGGGTTTTCTCGCAAAACGAGACATTAAAATGTCTCGAATATCGGATTTTTAAGAAAAAAGTGACACTCCGAGTACTGAGTGTCACTTTTCTACGGGTTTCGGTACCTTTAACCTCAAATTATTTGATTTTTATTCTACGTTTTCGGCAAACTCATTATTCACTAGCGTTTCAAACGGTGCTTTATCAACTAGTTCACCGGCATTTATCATAATCTCTTGTAAGCGATAGAAAGCCTCTTCTGTAACAACTGGTGTTGGGGCATATGCGCCTACTTCTTGATATCTGCCAATGGCACTGGCAAGGATTTCTAGTTCTGCATCTGGGAAAAATGAGGCGATTGTATCTGCAATTTCCTCTGGCGAGTTTTGCTGAACCCATTCTTGACCTCTAGCAAGAGCGTTTGTGAATCCTTGTATTATCTCAGGATTTTCTTCGATAAAACTTCCTAATGCATAAAAAGATGTATACGGCAATTCACCTGATTCTGTTCCCATTGATGCTACTACGTATCCGCGACCTTCTAGCTCAATTGTCGATGCAACTGGTTCGAATGCTGTTACGAAATCCCCTGTTCCCCCTAAAAATGCACCAACCATTGCTGCGAATTGAATGCTGTTATCGAAGTATACATCATCAGCTACTCCTTTTTCCATTAATACGCTTTCAAAAACCATGAATGGCATTCCACCACGACGACCAGGTAATACATGAGCATCTCTTAAGTCGTCCCAAGTGAAGTCTGGTGAGCGCCCAATGAGGAAACTTCCGTCGCGACTGGTTAATCCAGCAAAAACGACTGCGTGATCTTCGCGCCCCTCATTATAGACATAAATCGCAGCTTCTGGACCGGATAATCCGATATCTGCAGCGCCTGAGAGAAGAGCGACCATTACATTGTCTGCGCCGTCGCTGGTTACGAGGTCGATTTCGATGCCCTCATCCTCAAAAAATCCTAACTCAATCGCAACGTATTGCGGTGCATAAAACACGGATCGGGTCACTTCGGAAAGGTTTACAGTTCTTATCTCAACCTCATCTTGCGACCCGCAAGCCGCAAATACTCCTACTAATAGCAAAACTACCAGCATTGTTAATAAAACTTTCAATTTCTTCACAATAATCCCCCCAACGCTTCACATTAGAACTCTGAATTCTAACGTGAAGTGTTTTTATTTCAAAAATCTCTTTATAACTATCCACTCTACAATTACTACCAATCCATACAGCAGGGCTGCTAACACTGCTAAGATGATAACGCTTGACATAACTAAATCCATCTGAAATACTTGCCCACCATAGATGATTAAATAGCCAAGCCCAGCTCGTGACACTAAAAACTCTCCCGCAATAACGCCGACTAGCGATAAGCCAATATTTATTTTTAAACAGTTGAAAAGTGTGTGTAAATTTGATGGGAAAACTATTTTTCTAAACGTTTGCCATTTGCTTGCGTGAAACGTCTGAGCCATTTTCAGTGCTTCCGCATCTGTGTTAATAAATCCGCTTAACATTTCCATAATTGTCACAACTAGCGAGATCGCAAGTGCCATAACAATAACTGCTTGCATACCCGCGCCAACCCAGATAATAATAACCGGTCCTAAAGCAATCTTTGGTAATGCATTAATAACCACTAAGTACGGATCCATTACTTTTGCCAAAAAACTTGACCACCATAGCACAAACGCAACAAATATTCCAATTGTGGCTCCTAAAATAAACCCAATCATCGTTTCCAAAAATGTAATACCAATATGAAATAACAATTGATTTTGGCGAAAATTTAAAACAGTACCCCATATACGACTAGGACTACTCACGATAAAAGCATCAACTATCCCCGTTAATGCAGCAACTTCCCATATCGCTATCGCCAGTACTAAAATGAGTATTTGGGTCGCAACGATTAGCCTTTTTCGCTTCTGGACACCTTTCAAATAACGCTGACGTTCTGGGCTAGGGTGGTTGTGGAAAATTCTGTTTTTATTATTCACTTAGAAATCAACTCTTTCCATATTTCATTAAAATATTCTTGAAATGTTGGCTGGGATCGGCGTTCGAGAGGGGCTTCATCTTTTTCAAAGCTTAATGCTATGTTTCGACTAACTGTGCCTGGGCGTTTCGATAAGACGATGACACGATCTGCCATGGAAATCCCCTCGGCGATGTCATGTGTTACCATTATCGCTGATTTATTTTCTTTTCTCAGGATATTGTAGACATCATCTACGACAAGCAGGCGCGTCTGGTAGTCTAGCGCGGAAAATGCTTCATCTAGCAGTAGAATGTCAGGTTTAATGGCGAGTGTTCTTATTAATGCTACTCGTTGACGCATCCCACCTGATAATTCGCGGGGATATTTGCTCCTAAAATCCCACAATCCGTAAGTTTTCAACAATTTAACGACATCTTCGACAAAGTTTTCCTCAAGTTTTCCACAGAATTCCAAACCAAGCTGTGTATTGCTATAAATCGTTCGCCAATCTAAAAGGCTATCACGCTGTAACATATACCCAACACCCGTTGCATCGCCAGCTTTTTCTTTCCCATTTAGTAAAATTTTACCCGTCGTTGGTGCTACTAGACCTGCAATAAGGGATAAAATCGTTGTTTTCCCACAGCCAGATGGTCCAATAATTGATACTAATTCGCCATCATCCACGCGAAAATTAATATCACGCAAGGCCTCAACTTCACCGGAGGTTGCCTGATATATTAATCCAACATCCTCAAATTTTAGAACCGCAGTTCTAGAGGTGGGTAGTCGGTGGTCGGTATTTTGATCAAGATTATTTCTTGCCTCTGAACCTCTACTCTTTACCTCTATGTTCTGATTTTTGACTTCTCCCATCTGACTTCACACCCGTTCTGGAAGTTAGAGATAGGAGGTTCGAAGTTAGAAAAAACTTTTCTGAAATTCAACCTCTTACATCTAACATTTTACTTCTTAAATCTATCCTCTAACATCTTACATCTAACCTCTAGTATAGTGTACGCTGGATTTGGGTGATTGTTAAGGCTGAAAGCCTATCAAACAGGCTTAAACAAAATTAAAAAGGCTATATAATCATTACTGCGTATTACACAGTTAATATTATATAAGCCTTTTGAATTAATCAAACTTTTCAAACATCTCTCCGTACTCTTCGTTTAAACTTTCATCAAGAGATTTTTCCATATTTATTTTCCGCTTTTTAGATGCAAGTGCTACACCTGAACTGATTAAGGCTGTTCCGCCTAAAGCTGATAAGCCTGCCAGTCCTACAACTACTCCTGCGTCTGGCAATAATGAAGGACTGCCAGAGTTACTCGGTAGACTCTCTGCTCGTGAGGGGGTTGGTGGCGTCGGTGGGGTTGGTGAGTTCTCTCCTCTTAATGGAGCTCCTGAGTTGCCAGGATTTTCCGATGGATCTTCTCCTGGGCATGGTGGACATGGTGGACACTCTACACCTGATGGACATGGTGGGCATGGTGGACATGGTGGTGGCGGCAGTTCTCTTAATGTTGATCCTTCTTCGCTACTTCCTGGCGGTAGCCTCTGGGCAGTTGATTCTTCTTCTCTGTTACCTGGTGGTGTTGGACGTTCGCTACTACTTCCTAGTGTTGGACCTTCACCACCACCTATTGGGGGTCTGTTGCCTCCGCCAATTGGAGAACTTTCATCATCTCCAGCTGGGGAGTCTTCGCCGCCACCATCTAGTGGGGGTTCTTCATCATCTAGTGAGGAGTCTTCTTCATCATCACCTAGTAGGGGATCTTCATCGTCGTCTTGTGGGGAGTCTTCATCGTCATCTGATGGGGAGTCTTCGTCTTCATCGTCATCTGGTGGAGAGTCTTCGTCGTCACCTAATGAGGAGTCTTCTTCATCGTCTGGTGGGGAGTCTTCGCTACTGTCTGGTTGAAGTTCTTCTTCAACGCCTAATAGGGGATTAGCACTATCAATTGGTAGTAAGTCTTCGCTGTCAGCTGGTGGTAGAGATTCACCAGCGACTGATTGTGTGTCTTCGCTAACCTCTGGTAAATTATCAGTGGAATCATCACTACTGTTCCTCGGTGATGAGATTACGCCACCGCCTAGTAATAAATCTTCTCCATCAATAAATGATGGAACTTCTACTTCGCTCCTTGAGTGATTTTCTCCTTCGTCATTAGGTGGTAGGGTTTCTTCTATTGGTAGGGCTTCTACTTCTTCATTAAGTGGTAGTTCTTCTCCACTGATCGTCGTTAGTGGTGCTTCTGATCCAGCTTCTGAATGGTATGGTAGGTCGTCAGCTGATTCACAACTTACTTGAACACGCAAAAGTGCATATAGCGGCTGACCTTCATCGCCACCCCCTACTGTCTGATACCACTCATCATTACTATTATCTGTCTCCCATTGCCACCCGTGTCTCCACCTGGCATCTTGGCGCTCACCCGAAACAAATCTTGTACGTTCACCATTTCCAGTTCCAGCATTTCGAAACGCTACCTGTGGTATTTCATCTTCTGCATAACAGGGATATGTAGCAATTGGACGCCAAACCACTAACTGGTACTGATTCATACCAGCAGGCTGATTATCAGCATCGCCTCGCTGGAAGAAGTACCCTTGATAATAGTAAACATCTGTTGATCTTACAAATAGTGGTAATATTTGGTTCTCATCAGTCAATACAATTTCATAGCGATTTCTTTCTGTATTCCAAGTTAGTTCATGGATCTCTTCAGTTTCAGTGCTTACTGACATAAAACTCGGTATTTCTCCATGTCTAGCGACGTTTCTTCTAATTGAGTTATACATATCGACACGGGCTTCATCACCTGCTACTAGCTCATAGTAAAATATGCCGCCTTTAACATCTAACCACGATGTGTTTATATCCCACGCTTCTTCGTCATTTTGGAGAATGAGTACATCTGTTCCAAATGTTACATCAGGTGGTGTTGTTATTTCCCAAATAGCTGCTTGTGTCACCCTGTAAGCGTTCATGTCAGCTACTCCTGCAAAAGTTTCACCAGGGAAATTGCCGAATCCATACATCAAAATTAGGCGAATTGCTTCTTCTTGTTCTGGCGAAAGCTGAAGACTATTAGCTCTATCTTCAAAAAAGTTGCCTATACCATCGGGAGTCCTTGCAAGTGCAGGTAGTATCCCAAATTCAATGCAAAATGCCGATAGCCATTCACCGTTAATTTGTAATTCCATTGTTGCTCCCAGCTCAAGCGGAAGTATGTTAGCTTGTCTACCAAACATTCCCCGTCCAGGAAACAATTGAAATGTACGTAATCTATACTCATAACTAGCTTCCGATTCTAAATCTTCATAGTCAGGTTCTAGATCAACATAACTACTAAGCGGCATACCTATTGTTCCTGCAACAAGCCATAATGCAATGATAGTAAGCAATACTTTTGCAACACCTTTAGTCTCCATAGTACCAATGCTCCTTTTCTAGAGATAATCCCCGCTTGTATCACTATTTTATATCGCTAGTATAATATATCTACAAATTATACCATTTTTTGACAAAAATGTAAACACGATTTTCGTATTGCACTGCTACTAAGATGTATTTTCTGTTCACGCTCCCAAATCATTCTATGAAAGCTCACCAAAAAGCCAAAATTTGTAAAAAATCTCAAAAACTTGCTTTACAAATTTGGCTAGTGACGCTGGTTAAACTCAATCAAGACCGTTAAAAAATAACATTCATACTCTTCTTGATACTCTTCAAAGCATGTAACATGACCCCCAAGTTCCAATACGGTTTGGTGTAAGTGATACAAACCTAAACCGCGTCCTTCTCCTTTGGTAGAGTAGCCTTTTTCAAACATTAAATCAAAATTATGTTCTCGTTCGCCTAAATATTCGTTGGCAACACTTAAAGAAATTCGCGTTCTTGTTACAACTTTTCTAATATGAACAGGATATTTAGTCGCAGCATCAAAAGCATTGTCGAGTAACGTTCCGAGCCATTGTAAAAGTTGTTGTAATTCAACTCGCTGATGGTCATTGAAATAGCCAATATCAGTAATAATCTCAATTCTTGCACCACGATGCTCTTTTTTCAAGCGGATGAACTGGTCAATCTGTTGATTCAGATCTTTTATGTCATTATTAAGGGGGTCAATGCTACTTAAATCAATTCCAAAGCGCTTACAATGTTCTCGAAATTTTATTTTGACTGCCGTTAGATCATTTATGTTTTCAATTGCAATCCCTGTGCTTAGCAAACTGTTATATAAATCATGGATTGAGATCATTTCCTTCATCGACTTTTGGTAGAGATTCATGGTGGTAGGAACTAAAATTACTGCAAATATCACTAGCGCACTTAGGAACAGGAAGTGGTAAACGAGGTTGTGTTCGTGGTTGGGAATGATGGAATAAATTAATAGAATCGAGCAAAAAATCAAAAATATTTGTTTTACTAAGATATTTGGCAAGAGTTTGCGCTGAATCATGTTGTACAACTCATACAGTTTGAATGTTTTATATACGAGGATGATTATCAGGATTGCGCCACTTTGTTGCACGAGAAAAATGAGAGTTTGGTTAATATCTAGCGCTGTTAAAAAAGTTAACGGCAATAAAACGATCGTTGTAATTGCTGTCGTCACAACTGTTAAAAACAACGTGTCTAGCAAGCATCGACCATGCAGTATTTTAAATGCGATAAATATCCCGATTAAAATGGAAACTCGAAAGACAAAATCCCAAAGTAATGCATCACTTAGGAAAAAACTCAGAGAAAACCCAGTTAACGTTAGTGTGGTGGCGAATAAAATCCCTAAAATAATATGTCTTGCTTTAAATCTAGGGGTTTTTCGGATCAAGCGGTAAGAAATAAGACTATACAACCAGTAGTCGACCATTATTCCAATGAACCAAATGAAATATCTAGTCATCAATATACTCCTTTCATCGCTTTTAAAACATCTTTTTTATAGCTTTCCCCTAGTTCAATTTTTACGTTTTTATATTTTATTAAAATTTTACTTTCAGAATGAAGAATTTTTTCAACCATTTTTTTGTTAATAATATAACTTCGATGGCATCTAATAAATAAGCTCGATTGATTATAAAGTTGCAAAAAACGGTTTAGCGACATCTCAATAATCTCTTTGTACTTAAAATCTTCTGTTTTAATATCATAACTCGTTATTTCTAAATTATTACAATTAGGGAGCTTGGAAATAAAACAGATTTCGCGCTTATCAAGTGCTTCAGAGATTACTTTCCCAGGGATCATTAATCGATTATTAAGTTGATCTTTGACATCTTCTCTGGCATTGGCAACATGCTCAACCAACTCGTTAAAAACGGTATCTTTCGTTAAATAAACGATATTCCCGTACTGCTTGTAAATATCTAGCTGGTATGCTTTATCATCTCGCGCTGTTTGAACAATAATCGGTTGTTGACGGGAATAATATTCCCTGATTAGCTTAATCAAATCAAATCCATCACCATCAGGTAAACCAAAATCAATAATAAAGATCTCAGCAACTCCACTTTCAATAATCACCTTGGCTTCATGAAAAGATTTTGCTTTCAAGACTTGTATGTCAGTAAAAGCGTTCTTAATTAATAATTCTAAATGGTTCAATATTTGTTCTTCATCTTCAATCAACAATACTGTGACCATTTTACAACCTCCTCATATGTAGTGAATGTAGTGAAATCCCTGCAGAAACACATTTTCCTGATTTTTATCATATTGTTGCCTGCAATATCTTCGACATTATTTACTTGAATTTTACAGCATTTTACAGAAAAAGTCAACTAGAAAACGCTATATTTGGTTATTCGTCTGCCATTTAACGAAATTTCCCCCTTTTCTCTTTTAGGTCAGAATTACACTGGAGGTTTGCAGCTAGAAAAACCGCAATTTTGTAAAAAATACAATTTGCGGTTTATTATCAATATTTTACATGAATTGATGCTATTTTTAAGCAAAACATCTAATTTAAACGATGATTTTACTTCCAGAATTAGAACTAACCTTTTTCACTCAGTGCTTTCTCAAGTGCACCTAGCTTCCTAACAGAAACCAGACATGTTTCGCCGTTTACAAATTCAATCTCCATTTTCTTAGCGTCAATGGATTTTATGCTATGTTTATTTGCGACAATCGCGTGATGGACTCGAACAAAGGCTGGGTTGTGATTTTCCACCTCTTTCATGGTTCCTCGGAAGTGGAATTTGCTGTTTTCCAGGTGTAGCAATAATCGATTGCGAACATTAGACGTTTCAACGAACATAATATTACGAATTGGAATAATTTCAGTTTTTCCAGCAACTTTTATCGTAAAATAATGCTTATTAGTCTTCTTACTAGCTAACTGGCGATCATGAGCCACTTGAACACAATGAACAATTTTGCTTTTTAGTTCTCCGATATCAACATCTTTGATGATGTAGTCAAGAGCCTCGATTTTATGCTCAAACGTTAAAAATGCTAGCTCACCCCGGCGTGTAATGAAAACGATTTTCCCCAACGGATCTAACGCCCGCAACTGTACTGCTAGGGCAATTCCATCTATTTCATGATTGAAATCCATCTCTAAAAAATAAAGCCCGCCCGTTTCCGAGTTTTCCTCCACATACTCTAAAACAACTAGTGGATTGTCAGTAACCATAACCAGCTTCATATCTAGCTCTTCAATCATTATATAGTTCTGGATGATTTTTTTCAACCTTTCTTGCAGCATCAGGTCATCATCACAAATAAATATTGATAACATAAATTACTCTCCTGTTATAATAAATAATTTTGCTTTAACTAGTCGTCAGCATTGAAAAATGGCAATATATTAGAAGGACGCTCCCTTGATAACAAGATTTTTCTAATTTTATACAATTTCGGATATCCGTCGACATATTTAAAATCATAGTACTTCTTCTTTTATTCTGCTCAAATTCTTCCACAAAATATCCTTCAATTTTAGAATATTAAGGAAATTGTTTATTATAAGAAATGGTCTTTCACTCGGTTCCAGAATAATCCGCCTTTGCGCTTGACGAATTGGACGTAATTATCAGATAAGGTGATGTTAATTGCTGTTAATTCTGAAATGTCTAACGCTAGGTGATCGTGAGTCAGCGTCATTCCTTCCCAATCTTCTGATTCAAGATGGAGCTTCTGTGATTTTGGTATAATTAGTGGCGAGCCAATTGTGCGGTACGCATTGCTATTAATCGAAGCGATCTCTGTTAATTGATACGCGAGCAAACTTGGGTATATAAGCGCACCACCAAGTGCTTTGTTATACGCTGTACTACCAGTTGGAGTACTAACGCAAATTCCTGTACCTCTAAAAGATTCTAAAAACATGTTGTTAATCTTGATATCTAAGTGTTGCGTTCGTTTTGCATTTAAGATTGTAAATTCATTTAAAGCATATCGATACCGCGCTTCTGTTCCAACTGAAAGTTTAGCTTCGAGTAGGGGGTAGTTATAGCTTTGAAGTTTTCGGGTGATAAAAAACTCTACCATGGCATCTAGTTCTTCGGGAAGCCAATCTGTGTAATACCCGAGGTGTCCTGTGTGGATTCCAACAAATTTTACTGATGGCAGTTTTCCAGCACCCATAAAATGATGGATTGCTCTTAGGACTGTTCCATCCCCTCCTATGGTAAAAACGATGTCTGGGTCTTGATTGTTGAGCGTGAAATTGTTTTTAGTTAGTTTTTGTTTGAGGTCTTGCTTGATGCTGTTGTTTCGCTCTGAATCGTTGGTGAAAATTGTGAATTTCATAGTTTACCTCCAGAGGCCGCAGAATTCGACCATTTTTGATTGTCTTTCTTGTTACTAATCAATATTTTACCATATAATCTATGGAAGGGCGATATCTACTCTGAATTTGTTTTGATTTTAAGGTTAAAAATATTAAAAATCTCATTTTTTACGGGAAAAATTGGCGGTATTTTCTATATTAGCGGAAATATTAAGAACCCTGAAGTGATCTCACTCCTAAATTAGGATGGTGGATTTCTGCAGGGTTCTTTTAATTTTTGTTAGGATGGACAGTGTTTTTCAATATCCGATCACAAGGTGTTAGTCGAAAATTATCTCTCTGTACTCTTGCTCTAGGCGCTCATCAAGGGATAATACCTTAGTTTTTTTTCTCCTCGCTGAGGCAATAGCTAATCCTGATGTTAGTAAGGTAGATCCGCTTATTAGGAAAGAAGCGCCACTTACAATGACTCCTGTTTGTGGTAATGATGGAGGTTGTCCAGGATGGGGTGGAGGTGGAGGGACTTGATTTGAAGGATGACTCTGGCTTGGAGGTTGTGGGGGCGGTGGGGGT
>Ga0123355_10020794_pt1 | contig 10491 bp, 7 predicted proteins | sample TergutEmb28metaG_3_FD_89872 | JGI IMG/M metagenome (GOLD analysis project Ga0123355, IMG submission 89872) | Embiratermes neotenicus P1 segment gut microbial communities from Petit-Saut dam, French Guiana - Emb289 P1 | ecosystem: Host-associated > Arthropoda: Insects > Digestive system > Gut ... | reverse complement strand
GGGCGCTGAGTGGCCGGCCGGCGCGGCGCTGGCGATGGAAAGCTGGCCCGCCCGCTCACGCGGATTCATGAGCGGGATTCTGCAAGGTTCGTGGGGCATCGGCTTCCTGCTGTCCAGCCTGGTGTACGGCCTGTTCTATCAATCGTGGGGCTGGCGCGGCATGCTCTGGGTGGGCATCCTCCCGGCACTGGCCGTGTTCTATATCCGCCGCTTCGTCAAAGAGCCGGACGTCTGGGTGGAAAATCGCAAGCGCCAGCGCGATCAGGGGCGCGAAGTGCGCGCCCCGCTGGTCAGCATCTTCAAGCCAGCGCTGCTTGCAAACACGCTGACGGCGTGCTGGTGGATGGCCAGTGGCTTCGTCGTCTACTACTCGATCTGGGCGCTGTTCGCCACGCACCTGCAAAAGGATCTTGGCCTCTCGCCAGGCATCGTCGCGACACCGATCGCCATCGCCAACGTAGTGGTGTTCCTGTCCAGCGGCGTGTGGGGTGTGGTGGCCGACCGCGTGGGCCGGCGCTGGTCGATGATCATCCCGGCGCTGATCGCAATCGCGGTGACACCGGTGTACCTGCTCTCGCACAACATCACCTGGATCATCCTGGGCTTCGTCGTCCAGGGCGCATTTGGCGGCGGGATCTACGGCCAGAACCCGAGCTATCTGGCGGAGCGCTTTCCGACCGAAGTGCGCGCCACGGCCAGCGCGTTCTGCTACCACCAGGGCGCCATCTTCGGCGGGTTCACCGCGCCGGTGCTGGTCTATTTCGCGAGTGCCTATCAGACCAGCCTCGCGGTTCCGATGCTGATCGGCACCATCGGCGGACTGATCAGCTTCATTCTGGCACTGCTGTGCGGCCCCGAGACGAAGGGCAAGGTGCTGGTCCCCGATCTGGTCGTGACCTGACAGCAGTGCGTGTTTGGCACAGGGTCGTTACGATGCGGCCGCACTATGGAGGCAAACCGGACGAGTGGCAGGCTCTGGTGGTAGGAGCTGTCGCCGCCGGCCTGCTGGTCGCGACGATCATCGGCGTGTCGCTACGAGTGGCCATGTCGATGAACGACAGGACCGGCGACATCATTCGATTGACGCCGACGGACCGGCCGGTCAGCGACAGCGACGCGCGGATCCCCGCGGTCATTATTGGCGATGGTCCCGAAAAAGCCTGCATGTTCGATCTGCGCGTCATGGAACTGTCGGGGGGCAGCCTTGTCATTGACGCCACGCAATTCGATCCCGTGCTCAGTTATCGCGTTCATTGGGCGGGCGTGCGCACGAGCCATGACGCCAGCGATTGCGGACGTGCGGCGGAATTGCGCGTCAGCGCCGATGCGATCGCCGCATTGTCGATGGCGGCCGCTCAACGATGAGTAGCTCCTTTGCCTCGACGGGCAACAGAGGCATGCACGCAATGCGCTTCGGGTAAATGCACGGCGCCTTCAAAGCCGGGGCAAGACCTTCAGCTCAAGCCGGGTATCGGCCGGCGCACCAGGTAGCGTTCGTCGAATCCTGCAAGGGCCGACAACGCCGGCAGGTCGTGGATAACAACGCGCTGGCCTTCCATTGTTGCCAGCCCCTCGTCGCGGAGAGTGCGGATCATGCGGTTGACGTGGGGACCGCTCAGCCCGAGTACATCCGCCATCAGCTCCTGCGTCAGCGGCAATGTGTAGGAATTGACGTCGCCGAGACCGGCCGCGCGCAACCGGGTCAGCAATTCGAGGATCAGATGCGCCAGCCTCTCATACGCCGAGCGTCGGCCGAGATCGACGAGACGTTCACCGTATATCGCCGCCTCGCGGGCCGAGGACCAGAACAGCGCCGTGCCCAGACGCGGGAAGCGGACGAACAAACTGAAGAGTTTGGCGAACGATACCGGCGCCAGCACGACGTCGGTGAGGGCGGACACTGAGTTGACGGCGACATCAAACAGACTCGACGGCAGGCCGATGAAATCGCCCGGCAATCCCAGGTTCAGCACTTGGCGCTTGCCGTCCTGCAGCACCTTGTAACGGCAGGCAACGCCGCTGCAGAGGATGAACAGATGATCATACTGCCGCCCGGCGATGATGATCTCGCGATGGCGACGCAGCTTTCGACGCGGCTCGTGCATCTCTGCGAGAAACTCAGTCTCCTCCGGGGTCAGGCTCAGATACGCCGCCAGTTTGTCGGTCAGCGGATATTCCGGGACCGATCCCGCGGCCGATGCGCATAGCGCTTCCCCTTGAGCCATCATGACACTCCTGACACGAGCGGCCGACAGACTGGGTAGCCGCTATGGGTCCTTGTCGCCGCGCCGAAAGCCACGCCCTGCGCCCCGTCATCGCGAGGAGCGCGGCGACGAGGCAATCCCGCTCCTTTGCCGTCAGGACCTGCCCGAGCCCGGGCCTGTCGCAGACACAGAACGCGCTGCGTGGATGGTCGGCACTCAACTGGGGCCGCATATGTGCCGGCCAGACCGCGTCTGCGCGAGATTGCTTCGGCGCACAGCCCGACACAAGAAACCACGTTTCCCGCTCCCCTTGCGTGAGTGGGCTGGCGGCGCGGGTCGAGACGCTGCCGGCCGCACCATCCGGCGGGTCGTCGCAGGAGAGCAATCTGACGCATTGATTGAGATCAATGCGCCAGATTGTGGACCGACACCAGCAGCACGTGGGACATGGCCACCCGTCGGCTGCTACGCATGCCGAACAGTGCAGAACAGGCCGAATGAACGAAGGAACGCTCGAGTGCCAGCCGAAAAGATCATTGCGCGACCTGGAATCTCACACCACGCACAAGAGAACATAACGGCGCCACTGGGCGGGATGGGCTGCGCAGCGAGCCGCTTCCGAGTCTGATGCCGCTCTAGCAACTGGACGTCATGCAACAATCTAAAGGCTTAAAGGGTGCCGCCCCCGCGCATCATTCAGAAGGCGCGAGCATCCGCCATCTCGGCGATTTCACCACCAGTCCGCGCGTTCTCTTCGTCTCGGCCATAGCCGTCGTGGTGGGAATCGCCGGTGCGATCGCTGGCGTTGTCCTGCTCGGCCTGATCCGGCTCGTCACGAACCTTGCGTATTTCGGTAACCTTAGCACCGAGGTCCGCGATCTCGGCACCTCGCCATGGGGGATCGCGGCGGCACTCGTGCCGGTCGTTGGCGCGCTAATCATCGGGCTCATGGCGCGCTACGGCAGCGACAAAATTCGCGGACACGGCATTCCCGAAGCGATTGAGGCGATTCTGCTGGGCCGCAGTCGGTTGGACGTGAAGGTGGCGATTCTCAAGCCGCTGTCTTCAGCAATTTCGATCGGCACCGGCGGGCCGTTCGGCGCCGAGGGACCGATCATCATGACTGGAGGTGCGATCGGTTCACTGATCGCGCAGCGCCTGCCCGTCAGCGACGTCGAGCGCAAAACGCTGCTGGTCGCCGGTGCAGCCGCCGGTATGACGACGGTGTTCGGCACGCCGATCGCCTCGGTGATGCTGGCGGTCGAGCTCCTGTTGTTCGAATGGACGCCGCGCAGCTTCGTTCCCGTGGCAACATCGGCGGTCGTCGCCGAAGTCGCGCGCACGTGGATTGACCTGCCTTCACCCCTGTTCCCTTTTCACGGCGGCATGGCGACCTCGCTTGCCGGCCTGGGCTGCTGGGTTCTGGTTGGTCTGCTCAGCGGGCTGCTGTCAGGACTGCTGACGCGACTGGTCTACGTCTGCGAGGACGGCTTTCTTAAGCTGCCGATTCATTGGATGTGGTGGCCAATGCTTGGCGGTTTGGTGGTCGGAATCGGCGGTCTTATCGATCCGCGCGCGCTCGGCGTCGGCTATTCCAACATCGCGCAGATGCTGCAAGGCACGCTGACGTCGGGTTCGGCACTGCGACTCCTGGTGGTCAAAGCGATCATCTGGGCCGTGGCGTTAGGATCAGGTACCTCCGGCGGCGTGCTGGCGCCGCTGCTGATCATCGGCGGCGGCCTCGGCGCAGCGCTGGTGCACGTGTTGCCTGCAGCGAGTCCCGGGTTCTGGGCGTTGCTGGCGATGAGCGCGACAATGGGCGGCACTATGCGCTCGCCATTGACCGCGACGTTCTTTGCAGCCGAGCTGACCGGCAATACCCATGTTCTGTTACCTCTGCTGACAGCCTGCGTGACCGCGCATGTGATAACTGTGCTGTTGATGCGGCGTTCCATCCTGACCGAAAAAGTGGCACGGCGCGGCCATCACCTGGCCCGTGAATACCGAGTGGACCCTTTCGTCCTCGCGCGTGTGCGCGAAGTGATGACTACGCCCGTGCAGACGCTGGCCGACACCATGACCCTGCATGAAGTCGCTTCCTTCCTGACCCATCCAGACACCAGCCATCCCAGCTTTCCGGTAATCGACACGAACCGCCACGTGTTAGGCATTGTCGATCCACCGGCGGTGTTGGCCTGGCGCCGGGCCGGCCGCAATCGGCGCACGCCACTGAAGGAATTGCTGGAAAGAAGGACACGCTCCGTCGCATATCCCGACGAGTACCTGGAGTCGGTGATCGAGCGGATGTCACGGGCTAACGTGGCGCATCTTCCGGTCATCTCGCGCGAGGATGAGACGCTTGTCGGCTACCTCGGCTGGAAAGACCTGATGCAGGCACGCACACGGTCGCAAGCCGAGGAGCGTGAGCGGGTCGTGTTATACAGGGTCAGATAACGTCTCGCTGCTCGGTTTCGTCGTCAGCGCGCCCCGTTCTGAGTGTGTTTCTTGGAAGCCCGCATGGTTCATGCGGCCACAATAGCGAGACAGCGTTGTGCTGAAACGTGCATCGTGTTTCGCAGAGAGATCGTGCCCGGATGCCGGTATGCAGCGAAGCAGCAGAGGAATTTGTTTCGTTCAGCCGCCTGAGCAGGAACGCCGCGCCTGCCTCTGCGGCCGGCTTGTGTTCCGAGCGCGGCATCAGCCGCACTGGTGGCGTCCATGCTCTCGGCAATAGCGATGCAATCACCGTCTGCCCCCGGGCGTCTCCGGCCAGTCGTGTTTTGGATACCGCCCGCGCATGTCCCGCCGAACGTCCGCCCACGCGCCGCGCCAGAATCCGGCAATGTCAGTGGTGACCGCGACCGGCCTCCCCGCCGGCGACAATAGTGCGAGGCGCAGCGGCACACGCCCGCCTGCCAGCGTGGGCGTCTCGGCAAGCCCGAAGAACGCTTGTGCACGAGCCGATGCCGTCGGCACTGGTTCCGCGTAATCCACGACGGCCCGACCGTTGGGCAACATCAATTCGCGCGGCAGCTCGCGCTGCAGCCGCGTCGCCAGCTGCCGCGCCAGCAGCCCCTGCAGAATCGCGGTCAAATCGAGCCGGCCGAGGTCGGCCAGCCGGGTCATTCCGGTCAGGTGTGGGGCGAGCCATTCCTGCGCTGCGCCTGCAAGGGCCGCGTTCGACAGATCGGGCCAGCCCGTGTCCGGCTCAATTGTCCGCATCAACCCGACACGCGCCTGCAATTGCCGCGCTGCGTCCGTCCATGGCAGCGCCGCCATCCGGTCCCTGGCCGCTGCCTGCGCCAGCAACGCTGCAAGGTCCGCTGGGTCGGCAGGCACGGTGCGATCGCTGAGCACCAGAGCGCCGAGCCGACGGCGCCGACGCGATAGCACGGTGCCCGACGCGACATCGAACCCGCTTTCCACCGACTCGGTCACCCGCGCGGCCAGCACCGGCGGCAATGCGTCGGGGTCCAGTGGAGCGGCGAGACGTATGCGCGCCGAGGCTTTCATTTCCAGGGCTGCGACCGACAGCAGCGGCGCGTTGGCCAGAGGATCAGCGCGCGGCAGGCGCGCGCCGCCGCCACCCGAGAGGCGGAACGATCCCGGCTCACCGCGCCGCTGCGCCACACGGTCGGGAAACCCTGCTGCGAGCAGCGATCCGGGATCGCCCGCTGCGCGAATCCGCGCCGGCAGCTGCAGGCGTCCACGATATTGCGCCGCAGCGCGCCGAATGCGCGACAGAGCACTCCGGACCGCGGCCGGGTCGTCGTCAGCGATCGCAGCGAGGCGCAGGCGGATGTCCGCCGGCGCCTCGGGCGCACGCAGCGGATCGCGCTCCTCGAGCAGCGCGGCGATGTCGGCAGCCAGTCCCTGAGCTGCGGGCGTAGCGGCCGCCAGCAGCATCGCCGCCAGCCGCGGATGCGCGCCAAGCGTGGCCATCCGCCGGCCGGTCTCGGTGATGCGGGACGAGGCATCAAGCGCGCCAAGGTCCGCCAGTAGCGCGCGTGCGGCGGCCAGCGCGCCGGCTGGCGGCCTGTCAGGGAAGGCCAGGTCCTCAGGGGGCGTGCCCCACGCGGCGCAATCCAGTACCAGGGATGATAGCTCGGCTTCCAGAATTTCCGGCCGGTCGAACGCCGGCATGCCGCGTTGCAGCGCCGTGGACCAAAGGCGAATCGCCACGCCTGGGCCTTCGCGGCCGGCACGGCCGGCCCGCTGCTCGGCGGCGGCGCGGGAGATGCGCAGCGTCGCCAGCCGCGTCAGTCCCGTCGCTGGATCGAGCCGCGGTGCGCGTCGCCAACCGCCGTCCACCACGATGTGTACACCGGGAACAGTCAGCGACGTCTCGGCGATCGAGGTAGCCAGCACGACGCGACGTATGGCAGCGCGACGCAGCGCGCGATCCTGCATCTCGGGCGGCAGTTCCCCGTGCAGCGGCAATACGAGCGCGTCAGATCCGACCAGCGCTGCCTCGGCGCGACGGATCTCCGCCAGCCCGGGGAGAAAGGCGAGAATGTCACCGTCATGCTCCTGCAGTGCGGCGCGCACGGCACGTGCCAACGCCTCGGGCAATTCGCGGGGGCCTCGAACATCGCGCCTGGCGTGCTGCACCGTGACGGAAAACGTGCGGCCACTACTTTGAATGACCTGCGCGCGCAGCAGCGGCGCCAGACGGGCGCCGTCGGCGGTGGCAGACATGGCCAGCAGCCGCAGCTCAGGGCGCAGCTGTGCCTGCAGGTCAAGGCAAAGCGCCAGCGCGAGATCAGACTCAAGCGAGCGCTCGTGGATTTCGTCGAGGATGACGCAGGCGACGCCATCGAGGCCGGGATCAGATTGCAGGCGACGAACGAGCAAACCTTCCGTGACGACTTCGACCCGGGTGGCCGAAGAGACCACGGCATCGAGCCGCGTGCGGTAGCCAACGGTGCGGCCGAGCGCTTCGCCCAGCAATTCCGCCATGCGCGCCGCCGCCGCCCGGGTCGCCAGGCGGCGTGGCTCCAGCACCACGATGCGGCCGTCACCGCGCCACGACGCATCCAGTAGTGCAAGCGGCACCAGTGTGGTCTTACCCGCGCCCGGCGGTGCGATGAGCACGCCATTGCGACCGGAAGCAAGCGTGCTGAGCACCGCAGCGAGGGCCTCGGTAACGGGAAGATCGGGCAGCGGTGGCATGCGACCTTGTCGCGAGCGCCCGCGACATTGTCGAGACTTGGCCCGCAGGGCTGGCGCGACAAATGCCCGGACATCAGCAATCTGGTGGCGCTGAACCGCCCAGCCGGGATCATCATGGGCGTTAGCTTCTTCTGCACGTCGGTCCACCGGCTGGCCCAACCAAACCGGGATGCATCCCGAAGACCAGAGGAGCGACGGAAAGCGACGGTGCTTGTGGTGGCGCACAGACGTGCTGTGGTTGAAGTCCATCCTTGTGTGCTGCGCGCGGGCAGCCTGTCGGTGCAAGCCACGCTACCACCAGGCATAGTGCATCGCAGACGTAGGGAGAGAAACGACCATGGGCCAGCAGATCGAAGCGCTCGCGGCATTCGTCGCGGCCGCACGCTGGGAGCACGTGCCGCCGCAAGTGCGCCATCACACCAAGCTGGTGTTCCTTGACACATTGGGGGTGATCCTCGCCGGCGCGGAGCGGCCCGAAGTACGGCAGTTGCGCCAACGGCTCACTGCGAATGCCGGCAGGGGCGCGATGGTTTACGCACGCGGATGGCCCGACTGCGATCCGCGAACCGCCGCGATGCTGAACGGCATCGCGGGTCGCTCCATCGAGCTGTGCGAGGGCCTGCGCCTGGTTTCCAGTCAGGCGGCGATGCAGGTCCTGCCTGCCGTTCTGGCTGTAGCAGAGGGGGCACGCTGCAGTGGCCGTGATGTATTGCTAGCACTGCTGCTCGGATACGATGTGGCGGCGCGACTTGCCTCGTGCTTCACCCCTCGGCCACTCGCACACCAGAACGGCCAAGTGTCCCTGCTCGCTGCCGCCGCTGCCGGCGCGCGTCTGCGCGGACTAGACGCCGCGGCCGTCGGCCGCGCCATGCGCATCGCGACGACGCTACTGCTGACGCCGAGCTACACCAATGCCGTCGCCGGTGCGACGACGCTGAACGTCGCTGGTGGCATGAGCGGATTTGCCGGTGCATTGGCGCCAGATCTCGTACTCTCGGGGTTTGAGGCACAGGAGAACGCGATCGAGCAATCGCTGAGCGAGTTGACTGGTGCAGGATTTGCGCCCGCGGGACTGCTCGATGAGCTCGGCACGCAATGGTACATCACACGCAATTATTTCCGCTTGTATGCGTGCTGCAATCCGATCCACCCAGCGCTCGATTGCCTGGCTCATGCACTGGAAGAACTCCACCCGAAGCCCGAAGACATCGCACGCATCGAGTTTGCCACGTACCGGTTCGCGTCGGTGATGTGTAATCCAGATCCGCCGAACTTCTTCGCATCGAAATATTCGTTGCCACACGCCGCGGCGACCATGGCCGTGCGTGGCCACGCAGGCCATGCCGCGCTGGATGACTCGGCGGTGCAAGATCCGGTCATCACCGCGCTGCGCCACCGCGTGACGGTGCATGAGGATCCGGCAATGACCGTGTTGGCACCGCGGCTTCGCCCGGCGCGTGTCACGCTGACGCTGACTGACGGACGCAGCATCACACGCGCCACGGAAAGCCACCGCGGTGATTTCAATCAGCCGTTTGCCGAAGCAGAACTACGCGACAAATTCCGCGAACTGTCAGGCGCGGCGCTGACCCCTGCCGGCGTGGCCGCGGTGGAACATGCGGTTGACCGCGCCGAGGATTGGGAAACTCTGGACGTATTGACGGGATTGTGCCGACGGCATGGTACGCCCCTCCCGCTTGCCGCAGAGGCCGAGACGCATCAGCCCTGCGGGTGAGGAACCAAAAGGGGCGGACCGTGCATGCGTTCCGCCGCTCACCCGCCGCCGCCCCCCGACCCGTTCCACGAGCGCGAGAGGTGTGAAGTTACACCTTTACAAACGGACAGCCACCGTCCGCCAGAGAACGCCACGCCTGAGCGGGCTGAATGGTTGCCAGCAGCTTGCAATAGTCGAACGGATATTTCGACTCGGCCGGAGTCTTCACCTGCCACAAATACATAACATGCATTACGCGGCCATCTTCGCGGATTTCCACGTTTGTATTATAGAAATCATTGACAGGGGTGGCTTTCATCTTCGCCGCCACGGCGTCAGCATCCAGCGTGCCGGCCGCCTTCACCGACTTCAGCCAGTGGTTGGCGGCACAGTAGTTACCCGCATGCAGCAGCCCGGGCACCATGCCGTTCATCTTCGCCGCCCAGCGCTTCGCCCAGGCCCGGGTCTTCGGCGTCATGTCCCAGTAGAACGAGTCGGTGTAGACCAGGCCCTGACACGCGTTCAATCCCAGCGAGTGCACGTCGTTGATCGCCATCAGCAGAGTCGCCATGCGTACGCCGGATTGCGAGATGCCGAACTCGGCGGCCTGCTTGATGCAGTTCTGAAGGTCCGTGCCAGCATTGGCGAAGCCGAACACCTTTGCGCCCGATGCCTTGGCCTGCACCAGGTAGCTCGAGAAATCTGCGGTAGCGAGCGGCGCGCGCTCCTTGCCCAGCACCTTGCCGCCGGCAGCTTCCACCGCGGCGATGGTATCGCGTTCCAGCGCGTAGCCGAATGCATAATCGGCAGTGATGAAATACCAGGTCTTGCCACCGGCCTCGGTCAGGGCACCGCCGGTGCCATGGGCTAGAGCATATGTGTCATATGCGAAATGGATGCCGTAGGGCGAGCACTGCTTACCGGTGAAATCCGACGACGCGGGCCCGGTGATGAGGTAGATCCGCTTCTTCTCGCGCGAAATCTGCTGGATCGCGAGACCGGCGGACGATGCCGCCCCGTCCGCCAGCACGTCCACGCCGTTATCGTCGATCCACTGGCGCGCGAGGCTTGCCGCCACGTCCGGCTTGTTCTGGTCATCACCTTGCACGATCTCGATCGGTCGGCCGATCACGGTGCCGCCGAAATCCTGCACGGCCAATTCGACCGCGGCGCGATTGCCGGGGCCACCGACGTCGCGGTACGGGCCGCTCATGTCGGACAACAGGCCAATTTTCACCGGCTTCGAGTTGGTTTGCGCACGGATAATGCCCGGTGCGGCAAGCGGTGCCGCGGCCATCCCGCCCAGCAGGACGCGGCGCGATAGTATCGTCATCGAATCAGTTTCCTTTCGTCGCGCCACTGGCTTCAGGCTCGGCGCGGACGGGATTGTGCCGGCCCCGG
>Ga0123355_10020793_pt1 | contig 10491 bp, 4 predicted proteins | sample TergutEmb28metaG_3_FD_89872 | JGI IMG/M metagenome (GOLD analysis project Ga0123355, IMG submission 89872) | Embiratermes neotenicus P1 segment gut microbial communities from Petit-Saut dam, French Guiana - Emb289 P1 | ecosystem: Host-associated > Arthropoda: Insects > Digestive system > Gut ... | reverse complement strand
GGGGGGGGGGGGGGGGGGGGGGGGGGTTCCGTGATGTGCGCTAGCTTGGGGTGCAAAGCTCGAGTAGGTGTTTACTCGCCGCTCTCCTATGTGGGTCTCCAGCTTTTGTCTGTCCTCTTTCGATGTCTAATGCTGAAGAGCTTTAGCTATGGCTTGTGTGTTCTTCCTACCCTCTGTTTCTATGGTGATCTTTGTGTTCAGTCCGTTTGGTTGTGTGCATGCACATGTCTTCCTTTTAGGGGGGTTGTGCGCTCCACTTCTTTAGCGTCGTCTTTAGTGGTTCGGTGACAGGGGTCCAATCCCGTATGGTAATTGTCACTTGGCACTGTTGGCACTGTGTTTTTTCACTGTCGGTTATGTATCCGTAGTTTGATATGGTACTTTGAGTGTCATTTGTATTCTCTGTTTAACGTGTCGTATTACCGCAGGGTCGTCTAGTTCGTTCAGTGTTTATTGTGTGAGGCAGCATACTTTCGGATGAATACCTGATGATGGCCGGAATAGACCGAAACATGTAGTAACTATCATCATTTATTAAACATCCTTAGAATATAAATTGTTGTGTTATTGACTAATACCTGTGCACCTATTGAGAGTAATACGAGTAGGTCCATTTGGCCAGAAATCTGCGTAACAGGCAAGCAACCCTGGCTTCCACTTCAGTACCTCCTACCCGTATATTATAGTCCAACATTTATGCACCACAGGTGGTCTCGTCCCTTGATATTTACGACCAACGTTGTAAATTAATTTCTCATTTCCCGTAAGCGTGTTACGTGTCTTTTCTACCCTACGATTTAATTACGCTGCACCTTACTAGATGGACACTAGATGAACGGTAGATGAACAGTACACATTATGAAGCCACGAATTGCGAAATGTTTTCCCATGCTCCATTATGTTACAGGTATGAATATTCACTTAACAGTCATGTGTTCTGATACACCGACGATCTGTGCCCTGTGAAACCAAATTTAGTGCCAATAAATAATAAAGGAAGGATATCGGAAGGTAGTAAGACACATAGGAGTCCTGCGGCATTCTGTTCATACATTACCAGCTTATCTAATTCAGTCAGGGAGTGGACAAACCCAGGTACATAACTGTTTGTAGTTGGCACTACTGTCTAATGTGTACCTTGGCCTCCATACATAATACTTTTTGGAATGTTAAGTTTGAGCCCCAGCAAGAAACGGAAGCGAAGTGGAAATGGACAGGAAATGTAAGAGAATAAAGGAAGGAAAACAGCTTAAATAAAATCAACACAGAGGGCTGGTTGAAGTCGACATAAATATGGGAATGACAGAGGAAGATAATAAGACAAAAAAGAAACAAAAATAAAAGAAACTAAATGCTCTCATTGAAACTGATTGCGATGAAACTCGTGGTGAAGAGGCTGCCCCTTCCAGCAACTACACTATGAAATCACTCAAACACTCGCCGCGTGACATCATTGTCAGCTGCTTGCGTCACAGTATGCAATATCTTAATAGTTAGGGTCGGGCCTGTGCTGCTGCTTGAATAGCCCAGAATTTTCCTACCACCAGAAAGTACTCGTAGTCCCCGTCCCTTTCTGCCACCAGTTTTACAGGATTTGGCGTTGAGTGAGAACATACATACATACATACATACATAGAACTGTTGTGAGGCATTGTACAGGTGAACCGTGGATCTGAATGCTTACCTCCTCGCAATATATTATTTTTAGACTAGCGACGAAATGTATGGAGTCTGCATACCGTTGGTGGTATAGAGCAGCACTTTTCAGTCGGTGATACGCGAAGGTATTTCTTAATTATATTTTCCGTAATTGAATTTTAAATATGGTAATCGCATTATTGTAATCGTTTTAAATGTATTTTTGGTTCGCTCGCGGACTAAAGCCACGGAGTTTAGTTTAGTTTTTAAATGAAAACTATTCACGGTAGTCTATAAAATACGAAGTCCTTTGTTATTAACATTTTCACTGCCCGGTGCTACGCAAGAAGAGGGACTGTTATAAAAGACTACGCTTGAAGCTGCATAAACGAGAGTATGTGGTTCAATTCCCGGTAGGGGCAGGTGACATCTCACTTCTCGAAGTGTAAGACCGGCTCTTTGTCCCCACGTAACCTCCTTTCGGATGGGTACAGGAGTGAATTCTCAAGTGTTAAAGCGGCCGGGGTGTGCAGCTGACGACTCACCTCTGTGTTGACGTGAGCTATGCCTTTACTACCCCACATACCTTCGTGGCTATGACTCTACCTTTACGAGTTTCGAGGTCTTCAGAGCTGTGTAATTTAAAATTGTGATGCCCTGTTATATGACGCTTTGTCGCCGGGTAAGCAGTTACTGTCCGTTGGAAGAAACTTGTCTTCATCTTAAAGGGTAAAAGGTTATCCCATTAGGCTGGCATCCTCAATTTTCACCCACTCACTCTCTCCATGGAGCAGAGTCCTAAGTGGGAAGCCAACCGTTTCTCAGCTAGTCGGGAAATTCTCCTCATATTATGGTACCCGAAGGTTTATTACCGCGTTTACAAGTGCCCGCCACCTGTCCCTATCCTGAACCATATTAATCCAGTCCATGCTCCATCCCACTTCCTGAAGATCCATCTTAATATTATCCTATCTACGCCTGGGTCTTCCAAGTGGTCTCTTTCCCTCAGGTTTCCCCACCAAAACCCTGTGCGCACCTGTCCTCTCCCCGTTCTTGCTACATGCCCAGCTCATCTCACACTTCTCGATTTGATCACCCGAATAATATTGAATTGAGGCATACAGATAAATGAGCTCATTGTGTACTTTTCTCCACTACCTTATTACCTCGTTCCTCTTAGGCCTAAGTATTCTCCTCAGCAGACTATTATCAAACCCCCTGAGCCTACGTTTCTCCCTCAATGTGAGCGACCAAGTTTCACGCCAATACAAAACAACAGACAAAATTATAGTTTTATGTGCTTTAATCTTTATATGTTTGGGGAACAAGCTGGAGGACAGAAGTTTGCAGCGAATGATAACAAACGATCCCTAATTTCAGTCTGCTCTTTATTTCTTCCTGGATAGAGTTTTTATTCGTTAAGGTTGTTACCAGATATTTAAACTTTTCCACCCTTCCAAAGGGGCTATTATCAATCAACTTCGTCCTGCATTCTGATCTCGAGACGTGGGCATGTACTTAGTTTTATCTGCACTTCCTTCCAGTCCAGTCTCCTTACTAGCACCTACTAAAGCTTCTGTATTTTTATTATAGTATATAAGCTTTCAGCCATTTATTAACATAATCAGCAAAACCAGAAGCTGATGTGCACCATTTAATTTCAAGCCAACTTGTTTATCTGAACCCTTCTGATGGCATACTATACAGCAAACTTGAAAAGCAACGACGATAAAGCATGTCCTTGTTTTAAACCACTCATAACAGGAAACATATCAGACAAATGTTTGCCTGCCCGGACACATTTTTATTAGCCTTTCCAGTTTCAAGGGGATACGAAACTTAGAATATTATGCAAGACCTCCATCCTAGCTGAATCATAAACTTTAGGTCTATAAGTAGCTGATACACTGCTTCATTTTATTCCCATTTTTTCAAAGTATTTGACGAATGCCAAGTATATGATCAGTAGTGGACCTGTTGCGTCGAAACCCACACTTACCATCCCGAGTATTTTCCTCTGCATATGGAGTTAACCTTGAGAGCAGGGTGTTTGATAAAATTATTTACGTAGTTGGCAAAAGTGATATGCCTCTGTAATTACTACAATCTGTTTTATCACCTTTCTTATAAATAGGTACAATGACCTACTAATTCCACTCCTCAGGCAATTCCTCCTTATTCCAAGTAGAGTTAATAAGTTTATGGATCTCAAAGCGAATTATTCCAGCCTCTGCTCTAGTCAATTCTGCTGGTACTTGATCAGTACCTGGTGATGGTGTCTTTTTTAACTTTCAATAGGCGTCTTAACCTGAAAGGCACTCGGCTCAGGCTCTGGTGTTTCTGCCATATGTATTTCTGTCTGCCTAACATCATTAACGCCGTTTATAGCCAGTAGCTGAGATAAGTGTTCCTGTACCTAGCCAAAATATTGTGGGAGTGTGTACATCAATCACTTTTCTCATCCTTTACAGTATATTAGTTCAAAGCTGGTAACCCATCTTAAAGTCGTTGATGCCCCTATACAAGTCTCTTGATATTTTTTATCTTACTGTCAGTTTCAAGTCTAGAAGTAAATGCTGATAAAACTAAGTACATGAGCATGTCTCGAGATCAGCATTCAGGACGAAGGCTCAGTATAAAAACTGATAATAGTTCCTTTGAAAGGGTGGAAGAGTTCAGATATTTGGGAACAATCTTAAGAAATCAAAATTCTATTCGGGAAGAAATTAAGAGCTGATTGAAGTCAGGGAATGCTTGCTATCACTCGGGGCAGAATCCTTTGTTGTGTTTGCTGCCCAGAAATTTAAATATTAAGATATACAGAACTATAATTTTGCCGTTTCTTTTGTATGGGTTTGAAACTCGGTCGCTCATATTGAGGGAGGAACCTAGGCTTGGCGTGCTTGAGAATATGGTGTTGAGGAGAATATTTGGGCCTAAGAGGGACGAGGTGGCAAGGGAGTGGAGAGAGCTGCATAATGAGGAGCTTAATCACCCAACATTGTTCGGGTGATAAAATCGAGAAAGATGGCCGGGGCATGTAGCTCGTAAGGGAGAGAGGAACGGCGTGTACAGGGTTTTAGTGGGGAAACCCGAGGATAAGAGACCACTTGGGAGCCAGGCGTAGATGGAAGGATAATATTAAGATGGATCTTCAGGAAGTGTGATGTGTATGGACTGGATCGAGCTGGCTGACGATAAGGACAGGTGGCGGGCAGTTGTGAATGCGGTGATGAACCTTCGGGTTCCATAAAATGCGGAAATTTCTTAACTAGCTTAAAAACCGTTAGCTTCTCAAGACGGACTCTGCTCCAAGGAGTAGGTAGGTGAGTTAGTTCCAAGTACGTCAATTTTAGATTTCAGATGTTCCTTCTTTTTGTTCCTGACATGTATTGTAGCTTCATGTCTTACATTGTTTAAATTGTCTACATTGCTTTGGTTTGGATGCTGTAACCATTGCAATTTAGCCAACTTCCTTTGGTCGAAAAATCGTAAACTTCCTTCATCAGACCATGGTTTGTGCTGCGTCAATTCGTACAGACCTAGACTCTCTGTAGCTGAAGTTCTGATATTCTCTTTAATGTTTTCCCAAGCCCAGTTTATATCCGCGCTATAATGTAAGTTCCAAAGCTGCTAACTTGTTGGTTGTCGTAATTTCTTAATCTCATACTCTTTCATAACTCGCAGCTCACCAGTGTCATGGAAGCCAGAGTTTAAAATTCTGAACTTCGGTTCGAGTTGTATCCGATTTCAAACTCGAGCAGTTAGTTGGCACTATGTTTGTGGGCCATCATGATCGTCTTCAGTGTCTCCTAGCTGAGAAAGTACCTTGGGAGACACAGTTACCGTGTGCTTGTAGTCAGAAATTCTACTTGCCTATAGAGTCCGAAATTTATGTGTAAATTGTGGTGTCATTTTCTGTCGCTCCTCCGCGTCGCCTGTTGGTATTCTGTTGAGTGGGCTACGTTGACAAACGAGCAGACAGGATGTGACCGCTGACAATTACGTTATGAATGATATTTTAAAATAGTTTAATCGGAGTATTTTTAATGCGGAAAAAACTGTTTGGTATCCGTACTGTTTGATTATTTTGTGATTATGAAGCAGAGACTCATGAATTATTCTGCAGTGTTTTGACATACGTATTGAGGGCGATATTCGAGTATACTGACGCTGGGTACCTGGACTGGAAGAAAGTTGCATCTTATGTGAGTTTGTTCAGGTTGCCGATAGCGTACGCAACACAGAGCATAAAAAAATTTGTAAATTGTGTCACAGGGTGTTTAACGACCATGACACAACTGCTGTTTTTAATTCTCCTGTGATACCGCTAACCTTCGTTCCCTACTTTATTTAGTGACGCTTTCGCAACTGCACCGGTTTGGCTTCGAGTGTAGTATTGTGACTGATAAATTTCAGCTATTTAATGAACCATTCTAGCATTTTCCTACAAGGAACCAGGGAACTTCGCAAGTTACCACAACAAGATGCTGGGCCGCGAATCGAATCTGCACGTTTCGAATACGTAGACAAGTATCAGTGATATGACGTCATGATAAAGTTTCTGGTGCGATTTAACGATTTTCTGTGTAAGCTACTTCACAGTTGTACAACGTCACACGACTGGATTTTTATGACCTGTGAACGTTTGGGAGGGCATGGGTAAAATACGGAGGAGCGGGTTATTTTAAAACGCCGCTTGACCAGGGCGACGTGACATCTCTGGCGAACCTAGCGGTGGCCTGGGGTAATATATTTTGCATTCCTCATCCACCCTTATTTTCGGTTAAATTAAAATTTATTTCTGTTGCTCTTCTATTTGTACCATGATCATTAATTGACAGTCGTCTAAATACATTAAGCTGAAGCTGTTTTACGTTAATTGTCCTCCAGCACCAAGTTCACAGGATCTGTTCACATGGGACAGCTGGATAAGAGTTAGTATTACACTGTGTAATGCAGTTATAGAAAAGAACACGATTCTTGAAACTGACCGTTCGCACACAAAAGTCTAGGCTGTCGGACCGCTCAAATCAGAAGGGCAATACGGCAAATAGAGTATTCCTTAACGGTAACGCTGTATACAGATGTTATCAAGGCGTTATATACTTTCAAAATCTCATACTTTTTCATATTCTTGTAGTTTTAATTTTATTTACGCCCATGAGAATGCCGATTTTAGGAAACTCACATATGCTTAACAGCACTCTTTACAGATAACATACCAAATTTTATTCAAATGGGACCATAAATGTGGGAAGTACGAATGTAAATTCAGTTTCGCCCTTAAGTTTATGGCTGTAAATACTGCGAATGATACGTAACTCATGGTCCAACCCCGCCCCGAAGAGAAAGAGGAGGGATGCGAGCCCTAATCAGCAATAGGTCATTGTGTCCACAAAATAAACCATATCAGCAGCTAAGCTCCAAAAGTAAATTCGAATAATACAGCGGGAATGACATAATTAACAGTAATGTCTTTCGGGTATGTCATGACTATTATTATTATTATTATTATTATTACTTACTCATTTACTTATTTATTTATTTATTTACTACAATTGAGTTGTCACTCGGTGGCAGTAGTCCTTACACTAGTACAGACAATACAAATAATAAATATACATAAACGAAACAATACAAAAAAACACAGTACAAACAATACAAAACACAGTAAACACTAGTACAAATATTACCAAAACACCCACACATTACAGACCAAGTTAAAACAACCACAGTACAACATACACCCGAATGAAATAGTCACAATACAATCAAGTGCCCTCATTATAAGGTCACCCCAATGTACATGGTACTTCTGCCCCCACGAACTTCACCATAACTCACTTCACTTCATTCCACTGCAAAATAAAATCACTTCACATAGATCACATAAGTTCACTCCACGTCACTGCACTTCACTTCGCTTATTTGCACTCAATCTCCACTTGAATTCCCTTCCTTGTAACTATATTCTTAACCCTCTTTCTAAACGTGTTTAGTTTACAGGGGAAAGACGCTAGTAAGCCTGCATAATTTTACACCACCCATCTTCTAAGAAGGAGTTTCGCATAGCACAAGGAGGCCCAGATGTGATTTGAACTCGATTCTTTTACTCTCTCTTTGCACCGCGAAGACCATGGAAGAGCATGAAGGAACAGAAAGAAGGGGACGGTGGTGTGAGTGCAGTATAAGTTGCAACAGCCTCGTGCAGTATGCAATTTACATGTCTGGTTAGACTCTGAGCCAATTGGTGATTAATTACTGACAGTATTAACACCACAATTCTTGATGATTGTTGCACTGTAATGTACCCTATGTACATGTTTCACTAGTATGGTTTCCCCTTTGAAAACTGCACTCATTGTAAGATGGCGTCTCCCCCATGAAGATGTGCCTGTACACGTCTAGTCGAATTCTTAATTGATGTTCAACTAACTTTGCAAATTGAACTATAAATTATCACTTGTTCCCTATGAACAAACACTGTAACTTCTGCCGTGTGCTTAGAGGTGAATAAGGTATTGTGAAAGCCTGCAACTTCCCCTTGAAGAAAACAAGCCCTTACGCGTCTTGCCGACCGCGGTGTTGGTAATCAACTAACTGTCAAGCGACGCTACTCGCCTGCCTATCCTGGCTTGAGACAAAGGAAGTGAACTAGTTTGATCTAAAAAAACCCTGCCACGTAAGCTGGAGTGTTCTGGAATAGTCTCGTGACACTTACATCGTCTACCTACGCCCTGGGAATGTTACGTAGGCGTTAGGAAATGCACTAACATGATGCAACCCTTGGCAACAAACGTAAACTTGAAAATAATGCACAAAATTGACACAAAAATTTAACCTTTGCATGAGCAGGCCGAAAGCTAGAAAAGTTGAAATCATTCCGTAGTCAGTTTAAGATTACAAAGAGGCCTGTTCCATAGTCCGGGACAAGATATGCGGCAAGACGACAAACAGTTCTTTCACCCTGTGTGAAATCTATCGTATAACTCTCCACAGACTAACGACAAAAAGTATCATCCCAAGAAGAAAGCTGCATTTTTCTCCGCATAGTACCGTACGGGTTATTGAGTTTAGAAATAGAATGATGCATTGGACACACACGCGCAAGCAGAGTTTACGAATTGGTAGAATTTTTAAGTTCTGGCTATGCGAATGGAAAACGGACATTAGTATAGACTAGTCAGCTAACTCATTTTTAACGAATAACAAGTGTTAATACCGTTGGAAGTCTGTCTTTGTCGAGTGATTACGAGAGAAAATCTAAAGTAACTGGGTCATTAGGATAAATCATTGTATACAAAAACCGTAACTAGTAGCTGTCAGTGTGTAACTCAGTTCTCCATTGTGTTGGTACGAGGTGTTTAGAATAACTAAGTGATGGTGAGAGTATACGTGTAATAACCACATTGCCCCGAGAGGTGGAAACATCTGCACGAATGAAGCAACGATAAATCAGTTGCAAGACTATGAAAAGCATATTGTAATTCCTGAGCGGCGTTATAAACCTAGTGGTTCACTCTTATTGTCCAGTTCAGCAGCTTCAAGAACGTTTTTATTGGTCCATTTGACTATGCTTTTAAACTGCGAATCGCTATCGTCCTCTGATAATCCCCGTTGGCAACATCTACTCCAACTCCTCTGTGGGGCAGCTTTGCTTCCGGACCTTCTTCCATTCTCTTGACTGCACATCCTTTCGTACTTGTAAGACTCGTCCTGTTTGACTGTACGACGGTTTTTAAGAATCTGAATTGGTCCATATAAATATAGACTCCTTCCTGGCTCTTGGGGCAGTGACCCAAAATTTGTGCATCCGAAACAATGCACGAGCATATCTTCCTCGCATACTCTTCCTGTTCGTTGAAAATGAAGCCGATTGAGACACAGAAGTGCATGTATTTTCGCTGATAACATATGTGTAAGCCATTACGTTTTCTGGATCCACTCATGAAGCCGGGGAAGTTAAAGGTAAACGAAACGTTTACGAGGGCCAAAAGATGCAAAAATGCACTTGAAGTTCACTGTCACTCACGTGCGCAAACCTCCACTTTGTGTCATATTCGCAAGTTACGGGTGCTCGTATGTCTTCCACTTCATACTCTTCATCTTGCTTTAGATATGTTTGCTTCTGAAAACATTTCTGCCTGAACTTGGATTTTCGAGGCATGATTATTGGATATTACTTCCCGCCGTAAGAAAATTAAAGGTACACATGGAGACATATTAGCTCACGCAGGGTAGGATTGTTGTTTTCCCTACAGGAATGGAATGTTAGCTGCTTTTGGAATGAGCACGCTGAAGCAGGGTTTAAATGGGTTCTGTTATATTGACTACAGGAATAAATTGTCAGCTGTTCATCTGCACTTCGCCGAGCAGTGTATTGGTACTCGGTTACCGTCTTGTGGCTGTGTATACGGGAGGTGCCAGCTTCAAATTTTGTTCGGAGAGTAGTTTTCTTGAGGATATTCGTGGTTTTACTTAATCCCTGTATTTCAGATGCGTAGGATATTGCCAAAAAGTAGATAATTTTCTGTTTACCTTATTGCAGTTTTTCCTTGCTCGTCGCGGGTTCGTACTGAGCGGTTTCGCAAATTTGCGGGGTCGCCTCAAGGACAACTGGAATAGGTCTTCAAAACATACCGCATGATGTTCAGGTAGTTTAAGGGAAAAAAGAAAGTCGCCGGCACATTGTTACGGCATAGAAAAGAAAAGCACTAGAAATAGACAAACATACGAGGTCTGTTAGAAAAGTATCCGACCGTATTTTTTTATGCGAACACCTGATGGATTATAATCTAGCGCGCTTGCATGAGCCGACCTTGAACCTTAGTGCGCATGCGTGAATTTTTT
>Ga0123355_10020792_pt1 | contig 10491 bp, 8 predicted proteins | sample TergutEmb28metaG_3_FD_89872 | JGI IMG/M metagenome (GOLD analysis project Ga0123355, IMG submission 89872) | Embiratermes neotenicus P1 segment gut microbial communities from Petit-Saut dam, French Guiana - Emb289 P1 | ecosystem: Host-associated > Arthropoda: Insects > Digestive system > Gut ... | reverse complement strand
GGCATGGACGAGGGTGATATTGTGCGTAACGACGGGCAATTTATCTACCGCCTGTCCCCTAACGGTCTTACCGTTGTCAAAACCAATAACGGCTATATTACCTATGTGACATCTATTGCCTACCGTAATTTCGCGCCTATCGAAATGTATGTGCGCGGAGAGCGTATGATTATTATCGGCGGAACATACGACACTGCGCCAACTCATTGGGATATGGACAGAGGCGGTTTTATAAGCTTCCGCTCCTTTCATAGGCGCGTGCAAATCCGCGTTTACGATATAAGTGATATTGAAAATCCCGCGTTGGAACGATTCTTTGAAATTGACGGCAATTTTCATACAAGCCGTATCCGCGCGGAAACAGAAACTCTTTTCTTTGTTGTGCAGTATTTTACACGCACTCGGAATCCCGATACCCGTCAAACAGAAGTACGCAGGCCGTACTACCGTACAAGCGAGACAGCAGGATTCTCTCCGCTCCCTCTCGAAAGCATCTTCTATTTTAGAAATAATCCAACCAGCTCGTATATGATTTTAGGCAGTATTGACCTAAATGCTTTTGATGCCGAGCCTCATGTCAAAGCATACCTGTCAAGCTCGGGCATAATTTCTGTCAGTCCTTACAATCTGTATGTCTCTACCTCGCAACGCTTCTTTAACTGGCGCGGAAACGAACGTACCCGCCGCAGCTATATCGCAAGATTTAGCTTGAAGAATTTGTCGCATACAGGACATGTCACCGTCTTAGGAACACCTGTAGACAGACACGCGATTGACGAGTATAACGGCTATCTGCGTATCGCCACCACTTACGGAAGCGTCCGGAATGTAGATACTTTAGCGTCAGCTGTCTTTATCTTTAACAGCGACTTGAGAGAAGTCTCTCGCATTACAGGAATAGCCCCTCGCGAAACAATGGACTCCGCCGCATTCTCGGGTAATTTCGGCTTCATTTCGACTTCTCCTCCATGGCTAATTTGGGATCCGCTATACACTGTCGATCTGACAGATCCGTATAACCCGACTATTTCGGAAGGCTTAGAAACGGACGGAATCAATGACTACCTAAGACCTATTCCCGGCACCCCCTTCGTAATAGGAATCGGTCAAGACGCACCTCCCGGCGGAAGCGCGCAGCAAACAGGCATAAAAATAGAGCTATATGACATGAAACCGGGTACGGACGAGATGCCGGAGAGTTTAGCCAAATATAGTATTTTTGGGGCGTGGACCTTTGCCGAGGTTTTACGGAATCCGCGCGCGCTTTTATTTATGTTTGACGAGGAAAGCAAAAGAGTGCTTGTAGGCTTTGCCGCCGAAAGTGCCGACTGGGTGCAAATCGGGGACGATTGGCGCACTGCTATGGACCATACTATTTTTTCTCAAGGCTTTTTCCTCTTTGAAATCGACGCGCTAAACGGCACAATGACATTTTTAGGAACAGAGCAAATCGTGAATATTAACGGCGAGGATACGGCAATCCTTTTCCCCACCCTAAGCAATTTTGATACAAGCGGACCTATCTTTCCTATTCTTGACAACAATGATAATTGGAACTCACGATGGCAAGCGCAAAAAAACCTCTCTCAAAAATACATTTCGAGAGCCATTATCAATCAAGGCTTTATCTACACCGTATCTGATACTATAATTGCCGGATATTGCTTATACGCGTTTACACGGATAGATACCTTTGCAGGAATATAAGACAGAATAAAAGCAGTTGTCTATACTAAATTATTTCTTTTAGATACTGATAACTCACCGCCATTTCTTCAAACGGGTCGGCTCCGTAAAATTGATCTTGCTCTACTTGAATATGTTTGATTCCCGTCTTTTTACATGCGGCAATTATCTTAACAAAATTGAGATTTCCATTTCCTATCGCCGCAAAACGAGGCTCTTCTTTAACTATAGCCAAGTCTTTAAAATGTATTACTTGAATTCGTCCTTCTAGCGCCTCTATCTGCTCAACGACATCCTTGCCGCCAAAGTGTGTCCAATATGTGTCGAGAGTAAAGTTCATATCATATTTTGCCGTCTGTTCGATAAGCCTATCAAACAATGTCTTACCGTTAAATTTTTCAAATTCTCCCGCGTGATTATGATACGTAAATCTCATTTTTGAATCGCTTATTTTCTTCATAACCGGAGCAAAATCCCTTACAAAAGCCTTTAATCCATCAAGGCTGCCGCAATATTTCATGGGCATACTGCCAATGCCGATATTAACACAGCCGAGCATCTTGTGTTCGGCTATAATTAAATCTGTATGCTCCAAAAGTTTTTCGGGCGGAACATGTGTAACCACGGCTTTAAGACCAAATTGATCACAATAATTCCTAAGCTCGCCCCAATTTATCTGCCCGATTCCTGAAATTTGAACGGTTGTATAGCCGATTCCGGCAACTTTTTTTAGGGTTTCTTTTATATCAGCAGGTGATTTACAGTAGTCTCTCAGCGAATATAGTTGAGCGCCTATTTCCATAAATATTTTATTCCTTTACAGACAAAAGTTTTACAACCTTACCTGATTTTGATGATTTTTTAACAGCGTCAAGTAATTTTGATAGTTCAAGCGCACTTTCGGGTGTGACATAGTATGCTTCTTCTCCTCGTAATGCTTTAGCAATGTGTTTATATACTGTAACAGTGTCTCCTAAAAGATAAACATCGTTACTTAAAGTTTCTTTTATTACTTCAATCTCAACAGGGTTTCTATATCTCATTGGATCAAAGGCTTCCGGCTGTGTTATCTTATGAATCTCAATATTTTCGTCATACACAAAAATTGTCCCCTTAGAACCCTGTACGACCCAATTAGGCTGTCCTTTCGCCGCAATTGTAAATTCCGATATGAAAGTCGTTCCATCCTCAGTTTTGGTAATAACAATAAAATTATCTTCCACGTCGCCCGGATTGATAATTTGCTTTAAATCGCCGTATACCGATTCAACGGGAGAATCGGTAAGCTGTAAGGGTTGGTCAATCATGTGCGGACCCCAGTTAAGCAAATACCCGCCGCCGTACTTACTTTCAGTCTGCCAATCTATCCGGATACCAAAAGTATTCTCCAATCTTTTAACTTGAAAAACCTTTCCGATAGCTCCGCCGTCAATAATTTCCTTAATACGTTTTAAATCTATGCCAAAGCGCGCAGGAAGCCACGGCAATAATTTTGCCCCCGACTTTTTTGAAGCAATTATCATTTTTTTAGCTTCCGCAGCATCCTTAGCCCATGGTTTAGTTATCAAAACATTAATCCCTGCTGCCAAACAATCGCATGCCATCTTCTGATGCTGGTCAGTCCTAGTTACAATGACAGCAAAGTCGAGGTCCTCCTTTTTAAGCATTTGCTTGTAACTACTATAAGTCCTGCACCCAAAACGCTTTTTAGCATTTTTTTTTGCCGCAGGGTCAATATCGCATACAGCAACAAGTTCAAATTCCTCTTTCAAAGCCTCAAAAGGCTCTGCATGCATAGAACTCCCGTTCCGTCCGTAACCAATAATAGCAGACTTGATTTTCATATGGTTTTCCTTTATTTATAAGTTTATAATTATCTCACATTATAATATATTACACTTTGCAGTACCTTAAATTTATTGTCAAAATACTTAACTTTATTGACTTACCCAACTATTGTTTTCTTTTGCAAAATGACATTGCGTATTTTTTCGGAGTTATTCCCATGCTTTTTTTGAATGTCGAGATGAAATAAGTGTCACTGCCAAATCCACAATGAAGAGCCGTTTCCGAGACGTTGCTGCCTGACTGCAGTAATGTTACCGCGTGCGCAATACGGCATGACTGAATGTAGTCTCCGACGCTGAATCCCGTTTCCGCACGAAAAATACGGCACAAATAGTATTTGTTGCAAAAAAAAGTATCGGCAATATCTTCCAACAATAACGGCCTGGTGAAATTCTGGTTAATAAAGTATAATACGTCTTTAACTATTTTGGCATCGGATGACTTGGACAACATATCTCTCTCCGATACATTCCTTATATCCGCTTCTTCATTAATCAAAATCAAAATGTCAAGAAGCTGCACTAACAGCTTTTCTTTTTTATACGTATTTTGAGAATAAAAAGTCTCAGACATATTTTTCATAAGTAAAAATAACCGTTCGGAACTCGCGCCGAATAGCGATAATTTATAACTGTGATTAACTTGTCTCTTATTAAAACATTTTAATAGCGTCTCACCATCGCTTAAAAATCTTTTTACAAGATCCGGCGCGAATGAAATCACCATCCGTTCACGCGATATACCTTCACTAACGGCAATTTTATGCAAATCGGTGCTATCAAACAAAAAAACATCATTTTTATTACAACTGAATATTTTTTTTCCTACAAAAAATTTATGACCGTCACTAAGAGAGAAGTAAATCTCGTAGTGATTATGAATATGCATAAATCCCGATGTGTTGCTTTCGTCAGAATGAAAAATATCTAATCCGAACTCGGATGATTGTATAACACTTAATTTTTCCATGACAATTATTTGCCTCAGTAATATTTTAACACATTTTCAATCAGAAGTCAATATATTTAAGCAATTAAATTTTATAGACGCACACTCTTTTGATAAATTGAGTTTTAAATATAATTAATACAAAAAAGTCATGAACTCTGCTTGGAGTTCATGACTTTTTTGTATATGCTATCGCTTATAATTAAAGAATTGTTATTATAATATCCTCATATTGTCCTGCATTTATGCTTCTTACAAAGCCTGAGCCGTTTATCCGAGTTAGGTTGCCGATTCTTATTGTGTCCGTAAGAACAGCAGGAAATAAAATCGGCGGATTTGCTCCCGGGCTAGCGGTGTGTACAAAAGTATTAGCAAATAACCGGAAATTGTTTGGAGCCGAGCCTATTTCCCCGGTAATACTCAATCCGTCAATTACAATATTTCTCGGCATATAACAAATATATCCAAAGTCCCAGTCTCCGTCGTTACGCCCCATGATGAGCGTCGCATTGGCTCCTGTAGGCCTAAATTCACTGTTTCTGATGAGTATGTCCCCGTTCCAGGTACTGCCGTAATCCTGCCTTAGATTAATAAAGTTATTGTTTATAATCGTTGTGTTTTCAATATGCAACAATCCCGTACCGATTATTTGCAAGCCCATACGTCCGAGCGATGAATTGATTATTGTAGTATTATGAACACCCATATGCGCATCAAAACGTGAAAATTCAACACCGTCAAAAACAATATTTTTACAGAAATTCGATGCGAATATTCCCCAATAATTAGGGCTCGAAATATAATTAGTTTGTACAGTATCTATAACATAAAAGTTAGCAACACGAATCGCCGAAATGTCGTATGTCCCGTGCACCGTGTTCCTGCGGGCTGTAAGCCTACTGTTCATAACGGTAACTTTAGCGCAATCCCGCGCGACAATAAAACCGTTGTAAGGCGAATTAAGATTAGCTACATCGTTATTAGAGACATAATGCGTAACTCCATACACAACTGTATTGGACCTTTCGATCCCGATTCCTCGGTTATAATACAGATTAAGTCGACCGGCCTCGCCGTTAAGGCCGCCGGCCTCGTTGGATATTGTAGTAAAAATTCCGCCTCTAAGCGTAAGAGGAACAGGATCAATAGGGCGAACATGGCTCATTGATATATCGTTAAAGTCCCAAAGAATAGGCGTAGACGGATCTACATTGCCATCTTTATCCACAATAATCACATCGGCTTGAGCCACACCGAGATTCGTATTCCATGCAGCGGTACTGTTAGCGGCAAATGAAGTCCTGCGAATAAAACGAGGAGTCGAGTTATCTATAAGATGAATAAAAGAATCATAATCAAATGTCCTGCCAAGCGAGGTTTGTCCCGCATATAACGAGGTAACCGCATTTCCGCCGACACCTAGAGTTGTCGGAGTAAGGCTGCTTGTAACATTAAAGACAAATGTGGTGTGACCGGCACCTACATTGCTATTATCTATAATAATTTCTGCGTCCTGCCAATCGGTATCTGTCTGTATAACGGCAGTGCGATTGGCACGAAACAAAAATTTCTTACCGCTGTCGGCTCTGACCGGCATATTATTGCGGTTAGCATGATCGTGCGCGTCAACGATAGCTTGTGAATCATCGGCCGCACCGTCGCCTACCGCTCCGAAATCACTATAATATACGAAATTTATATTACGCCCGTTATGAAAAATAACCGGTTCGGAAAACACGGATGCGGCTACAATCCTTTGAACATCGGTTGTAGTATTATTAGCTCCGCGAGCTCTGGTCATTACACTCACATAGTAGGCGGTAGCAGGCAGCAAACCATGAAGAGAGGCAAGATTGAACGTAGTGCGTGCCGTGTTCCGAACTTCTAAAAAACCCTCGCCTTCTATTCTGATTGTATATTTCATTGAGTCTTCTACAGGATTCCAAGTCGCCAACATACTGTCAAAACATACTGTCAATCCGGTAGGAGCCTCAAACTGTGCCGAAGGGCGGGTTGTCGGCAAGCCGTCACAAGCCGTAAATACTAATGCAAAAGACATCAGCATCGCTATTACAGCAGAAATAAAAATCCTTTTTTTCATTGTAAATTAATAAAACTCCTTTTTTATTTTAGAATAACCCACACTATCCAGTCTTACTAAAGATTGTATCATAATAGAATGCGCCATTACCTTAAATTTATTGCTAGAAAACTTAAAAATATTGTCTCTCTTATTCTGATGTTTGAAGATAATTTTTATCCGCGGCTTTATGTTTGACGGAATCACTGCAGATTTAACTGCAAAATAATTTTCCGTCAATGTTTATACGCTTAAATTCGCTTGACAAGCCAAATCAACCTAATATATACTTAAATTATTAAGTTAAGGAAAAAAACTTTAAGAAGTTTGATAAGGCTTAATCATTTCCTCCCCTCTTAAAAATCTTTTAACAAAAAATGAAAATAATCAACTGTAAAATACTAACCGAAAAATTAATCCCTCTTATCGTCGGGGCTAATATCAAGATCGACTCTATAACGACAAATAAGCTTAGAAAGTGTTATGCGAAAGAAACCTCTCCCCACGCTAAATGGGCGCTGGAACAAATTGTCAAAAATATCGATATTGCGGAAAGGACTAATTCTCCCGCTTGTCAAGATACGGGTATGGCAGTATTTTTTGTCAAACTCGGCCAGCAGGTTTGTTTTGAAGGCGGGTTGCTTACCGAGGCAATCAATCAAGCCGTGCGGGAGGCTTATACCGATAATTACCTTAGGTTATCTGTAGCCGATCCTCTCACACGGATAAATACAAACGACAATACTCCCGCCGTCATTCATATTGAATTAGTCGGGGGCAATGACTTTGAGATATGCTTTTTGGCAAAAGGAGCGGGAGCCGAGAATATGAGCCGTTTGTTTATGCTCCGTCCGGGTGACGGTAAGGACGGTATAATTAAAGCAGTATTACATTGCGTCAAAATTGCCGGCTCTAACCCATGTCCTCCTGTCGGTATCGGCATCGGTATCGGCGGCAATATGGAAAAATGCTGCATTATGGCAAAAAAAGCTTTAGCGAGAATAGGTACGGCAAATAAAGATAATGATATAGCCGAATTGGAAAACAATATTTTGCAAGCCGTTAATACCCTAGAAATCGGAGCAATGGGATTCGGCGGCAATTGTACGGCGTACGGGGTAGCGGTTGAAACTTACCCTACGCATATCGGGATGCTGCCTGTTGCGGTCAATTTGCAGTGTCATTCAGCAAGACATTTTAAGCTTGTAATGTAAAATATTCTAACTCTTTTTAAGTCTGAACAGCAGTGCCGCGAGATGACGGCTTGTCAAGAAAAGACGTAAATATTCAGCAATGCCTGCCGTCTCCGCGGCTTACTTTCTTAATATCTATGAAAACAATTATTTTTACACTCCCTACGGCATCCGTCGCTCATCTCAAATCGGGCGATATTCTATCTATTTCGGGGCAAATATATACCGCAAGGGATGCGGCGCATAAGCTTATATATACCGCAATAGCGGAAGACAAACCCCTCCCTTTTGATATAACCGGTCAAGCCGTGTATTACACCGGTCCGACCGTAACGCGTCCCAATACCATTATCGGCAGCTGCGGTCCGACAACAGCTCAAAGAATGGACGAGTTTACTCCGCTACTTCTTGAAAAGGGACTGAAGGTAATGATAGGAAAAGGCAGCCGAAGTGATGCAGTAATCGCCTCCATTATCAAAAATAAAGCTGTCTATCTATCTTGTGTAGGCGGAGCAGCAGCTCTAATCACTAGCAAAATCACCTCCGCTGAGCCTATCGCCTATCCACATTTAGGTTGCGAACAAATCCTCCGCTTAACGGTTAAAGACCTCCCCGCTGTAGTATCAATTGACAGTAAAGGAAATATATTCGGACAGTAATAAAGTAAATTATGGATATCATCATGCACGCAGGTAATAAAAGCGGTATTTGCTATATTGCGAAATTATATCTTCCATCTCCAAATCCCTAAAATTAGTATCTTGCCCCGAATTTACTTAGCAGTCTCTTATAAAAATTGCTTTCTCTTTGACGGATAAAAAGCGTCTCGTACTTTGACTTTTTGACAACACCGGCTTTTGATGACACTTCGGCTATAATTTTACCGTCCAAGACTAAATCAGCGGGAGCTCCGCGGGTTAGTTTTATGGTGATTTCCTCGCTATCACTTACTACAACCGGACGGCTGTGGAGCGAATATGCATTAATAGGCGTTAGGGTCAAAGCAGGCGCGTTTGGGCTTATAATAGGACCTCCGCAAGAAAGTGAATATGCCGTCGAACCCGTCGGTGTACTTACTAAAAACCCGTCGCTATTATACGAATCGACCTCATTACCGCTAATCGACACATCAAGACCGAGCAGCTTATCGCGTCTCATCACGGCAACCTCATTAAGTGCCAGATTACCGCCTGTTTCCAGCATTGTTCGACGGTCGATTAAGTATTTTTTGTCTGTCAAAATCTTAGGGATTGACTTAATATCGTCCTTTTCTATTTCCGTTAAAAAACCCACCGTGCCTAAATTAACACCCAAAATAGGAATTCCGTTAAGAGCGGCAACCGATGCCACTTGCAAAATTGTGCCGTCCCCCCCGATAGTAATAATGAGGTCTGCATTTTTAATTTTGTTAGTATCAGAAAAAACAATACACTCAAAATTCTTGAGTATACTCATAACGGATGAGGTGATTTTTAGTCCGCTGTCTTTGTATTCGTTAGTGTATATTCCTATTTTCATGATAACGCATACTAAGGATAATCGCTTACTCTTAGTATAGCACTTATTGTCCACTATGTCAATTGTATATGAGTGGCTAATTAAGAGAAATAAAGAGAAAGGCGGTATTTCCCCCGTCTTTCTCTATTTTCTCTTCTTTAGCTTGCCTTTAATTGTACAGAGGAGGCGTCTCATACTTTTTCTTCGTCACCCTCATGATACCAAATACGCGCAGAGATAAACATAAGATCTATCCTCTACAGACTTTCTCTTTTCGTTTGCCATTATGCACTACCTCCTAACATGATTGGATTATAGACATATAAAGTATACAAAAAAGTATTTTGAATAGCTCCCATAGGCTCATTTATAAGCCCTGTATTCTCAAACAACCTTATACCCGCAAGACCAAGCAGACATAATGCGAATACAAATCCTGTCAAAAAAACAGCTCCGCCAACTTTGTTAATCACCCTTACACCTTTTATGTCCGCTTCTGCAACTTGCTTAATAATCGCAACAATAATAATCCTAAGTACTTGAAACACAAAAAGCAGAACAATAAAGTATAAAATAGTCGCAAGTCTAATCACACCAAGTAAAAACCAAACTCCCCTAAAATAGTCATTACCTCTAGCCACAAATTCACCTATGCTATTAGTCGTAAGTAGTGTCCCGCCAAACAGCACGCAAAGCGCCACAGACAATACAATGCCAAATACACCTTTGGTAGATAACTTCAAACTCCTGCCAAAACCTAAAAGTGCCCCCACCGTCGCAACACCCAAAAGCACCGCTACAAAAATAATGTTGATAGTTAGGTTGTTCATAATGTAATACCATCCTCAAAATAAAATATAGTCATAGCAACTTTATGCTACAACTATATTATACTTTATATTATACTTTTGGACTTTACCCTTTTTCTCACTTATTGCAAGCCCATCACTCGTACCTACTCTATGGCAATTCAAACCTATTCACCCGTCTCAAAATTCGCCTAGATTAAGTTAGATTAAGCCGCAGGGCAGGACGCACGCCACCGCTGACGTTGTCTACAGGGTTGCCGATGTCGAGGACATAGCCGTCGCTAATGACACGGGACGCAAACGATGGGTCCGTCGAGCCGCGGTTACGCAACCACCAATAACTATTGTCTTTAAATTTCCCATCATCGTATCTACCATCGTATACCCATAACTCACCGCCCTCATTAGGCAAATTACGGCTCTTTTTATT
>Ga0123355_10020791_pt1 | contig 10491 bp, 6 predicted proteins | sample TergutEmb28metaG_3_FD_89872 | JGI IMG/M metagenome (GOLD analysis project Ga0123355, IMG submission 89872) | Embiratermes neotenicus P1 segment gut microbial communities from Petit-Saut dam, French Guiana - Emb289 P1 | ecosystem: Host-associated > Arthropoda: Insects > Digestive system > Gut ... | reverse complement strand
CCCACAAAAAAGGGGGGAAAAAAAAAAAAAAAATTATTTTTCCCCCCCCCCCCCCCCCCAGCCCCCCGCACGTCATATATGACACTCGCTAAAATTATTTTCGGGAACCTCACGCACAATTGCTGAACGCCGTTTCGTAGTTCGGCCTGTCAGATACACGGCCCACGGATTTTTAATATGTGGCTCACTCGCCTTTTGATATCGGTTGTCATTTAGCATTACACCAACTGAATCTTGCAGAGCTAAATACAAGGACCACATTACGTCATTGCGTTTTCATACACGGAAATAATTACAAATGAAGACGAAGATATGTGACACCGTGTTGTGGCACGAAGTGTCAAACTGGATTTCGGATTTGGCCCGCAACATTGTTTTTTTTTTTTTAAGGGCCAACCGCAGGTGGAGTATCCAGTCTGTTTTGCGACACAGCTGGGTGTTTTTTTTTTTACTGTCTTCGGACCGTGTACCCAACAGAAAGGAATATTTCAGTTCAAAGAAACCCGCTTAAGAAACAAAAATAATAAAACCACGAGCAAGTGAACATGAAAACTAAAAATGAAGGTATCGCAGGCGTTCCGTTATTAGCTTTGGTATTCGAAATGACGGAAATGATTGTGGGTGTGCTGAGTTGAAGTAGAAAACTGACCTGTAGGTATACAAACGCTGTATAAGCAAAGGCACAATAAAAAAGAAGAGAAAGGAGCCGGAGGCGAGGAAAGTACGCTAATAGTAAGTGTATATCGTATTTTTGTGGTGTTCTGGGTTACGACGTCGTTTATTGTGGGTGGCAGGTGGCGGAGAACTTGTGTCACCATCTTTGGCTGCACCCTCAAATCCTCAGTTCCTGTATTACAAGATCTGCCTTGTTTTGATTTTTTAGAGGGCGAAGCTGATCTCATTCTACCTAACGGTTTAGTTTCAAACTCACAGAGGATGCAAGATATTACGGAAGTTAATTCGGCTAATAGATGTCCAGGAAGATTGTGATTGTTCTGAGAACCCAATGAAGCTCAGTGGGCGAAATACCATGTTCTTTGAACCACTCTGAACCAAGTGGCGTATATAATGTCACTCTTCATTAAGTGGTTAAGGATGCTGTAGGAACTGAATGTATATTATATGCTTCAGAGTGTACAGACCTCAGCACCGTGATATCAGACTTGGCTTGTATGGTGTAATTAGGAGTTTGGTGTGGGGTTAGAATGGATACATAAAAATTACGTTTTTAGGTGCGTTCGCAAAACTGCCAAAAGCGATTATTAGCTTCGTAATGTCACGTCCATCTGCTGCCGGTACGTTTGCATGGAACAGTTCGGCTCCCAGTGTACGGATTTCCATTACATTTGATATTGGAGTTTTTTTTTTTTTTAAATTCTGTTGAGAAAATTCAAATTTCGTTAAAATCTGACCAAGAGTAGCAGGTACTTTACATGAAGACCTGTGTACGTTTTTACATGAATACCTGTGTACGTTTATGAAGACATCTCGCTGAATTCTTCTAAATGAGAAATGTTTCATACAAATTTGTACAGAAGATCGAAAAAAAAAAATCGTACCGTTTATGAGATAATGTGGAAAAATCTTTTAGAGCCAGACATGCCATGGGTGACAATGTAATAGGACGCATGCGCGTTGCGTGCTGGATAAGTAAGGCTAAAGATACACATTCAGAATATGTAATACTTAACGGTTTTCTACTGCAACAATGATTACACGAACGCGTCTCAGTGTTAGGTTATATGTACATTGCCTCTTTTGTTGAAGTTTTGATTCGCCCGCATCAATTATACGTTGATCTACTTTATACAGGCGCCGTTTCTTACACAAACGCCATGGACCAAAGTCCTTGAGAATTTGGTAGTCACTCAGTCAAACAATTTCCCGCCTTTTATGGCACCTGACGGCAGCTAATGGTGTTCACAAGAACCAGCCATTGAGACCCAGTCCTGAGTGAGAAGAATTTAGGACAATTCATCCCACCCGTTTTCAACAGTATTCGTCTGAATATTATCTTTACAGCTTATAATTTCTTTTCTCCTTCTTCTTCTTCTTTGGCGCTTCGGCTCGTTTTCAGGCCATGGCCTCCCCATCTTCTGCCTCCAACCTTCGCTGTTCCTTGCTGCCGCCTTCCAATCCTGTATCTGCGGCAAATCTACAGCATCCTCCCATCTACCTCGAGGCTTTGTCACAGGTCTTCTTCCTCCCTTTACTTTTTTGGGGATACGAGGGCCACCCATCCTTGCTATGTGTCCAGCCACTGCAGTCTCTTCAGCATAAAAATGTTAAAAGTGCCACATCATACAGTGTGTAGGTCTCCTTTTTGTCTCTAATTCTCCACACCACATTGGCCCGCGTGGGTCCGAATATTTTTCTGGGGATTTTCCTGTCAGTAGGGTCGATCATATTGACGGCTTTCTGGGAAAGAGGGTTCATCATTTCATTTCTGGTAATTCTCCATTATGTAGGATGTCAGAGATAGTATATAAAAGCTTACAAATAATGGCGGTGCTTAAGCCCGTTTCGAAAATGCACAGTAATTTTAACTAAAAGGATAATACGCATGAGGATTAACTGGATTTCTGGAAGAACGAGCAGACATAGTAACAAATGTGTATTTTTCTTTCAAAGAAGAATTGGTAAATTTATGCGTCCAGATAATGTAATGGAAGACGTCACTGGCGACTGATTTCTGGTTCATCCTTAGCTGCTGGCGTGTATTGCCGATAAATCTGTCTACGCTTTGCAGTCCGTTACAGAGAGCTGAATTGTCAAGGTCATGTGGACTTAGCGATTTGTTGTGTAAGGGATCCTTCATTTTGTTCGTTGTAATTGGCGCGACAGATCCCGTCATCCTGATCTGGTACATGTTTCGACTGAAGCCTGGAAGTTACGTACGTACACTGATGTAATGTAGCAAGACATAAGTACTGCCTTATTATCCCTGAAGTATTTTTGATTTTTTCATGGTTGGCAGAACTGTTCAAACTGCTCTTTCCTCCTATAACTTGCGTGTAATTGTGACACGTTTGAAAATGTATGCATCATCATCATCGGCTCTGCAGTCCTTGGTGGGCCTTGGCATCCTCAAGCAAATGTCGCCAGCGACCTCTCTCCTGGGCAGCCGCCAGCTAATTTCTACAACCCACTTTCCTTGCGTCTTTTTCTACCCCGTCAATCCATCTTGATTTCGGTCGGCCACGTCCTCGTTGACCTCCAGGGTTTGTCCATAATATCTTTTTAGGTGATTCGTTTTCATCCATTCGCACAGCATGGCGCGCACACGTCAGTCTACTAGATTTTATTAAGTTAACTATATTTGGTTCATTGTAAAGCTCTTCTAATTCTCTATTGTATCATTTCCGCCACTGCCCTCTCTCCTATATTGGACCATATATTCTGCGAAGGATTTTTCCTTTCGAAGATATCGAAAACGTATTAAATACCTTAAAACTGAATTGGGTGCGAACGTATTACTTCTACATCATTCCGAAAACATGTGGGACTGTTAGAATGTAAATAATTGCAGAGCATCTCTCACAGAATTAACAAAACTATTGGACAGAATCGAACTATTTAAGCCTTTTATTTAACGACACATTTAAGTGCTAACGTTATGTAAGGTCAGTGATAGTTGAGTGAATGAGTATAGAGCATTTGTGCAGAAAGGGAGAAACCTAAGTACTAGAAGAAAACCTGACCCGGTGTCATTATGTGCACCACAAATCTCACTGACCTCTGCGGTGACAAGCCGTCGATTAACCATCTGAGCCATGGCAGTACGCCCCCCTCAAGCAAACAGTTGTTGCTACGTACTACTAGCATGGCAGGCAACATAAGCGATGACAGTACACCACTTTAAGACAAATACCGCCCTGCTGCATGTTTCCATGTGCAAAGAGTTTGTCTGCCTTCCCGTACACAAATTTTCATCATGATGCGGTTGGATGATTCCTTGGTTATCTACCGACATTCGGCGTGGGTATTCATACGTACCGTGGACACACCTCTCCGTGACATATACACATATTTGGTTCGTATCTCACCTAGGGCACCCGCTTTGTTGTCGTAATATTTATTTTCCATTCAGGTAAGTGTCGAGATGTAACCTGAAATAAGGGATAGCTTTTGGACCCCCCCCCCCCATTATTCTCAATTTAACGAGCACGCGATTGTTGAACTGTAAAGGATTCGGAATGGAAAGGTCACGGTATAATTTAGGGGTCTACACATGTTCCAAAATTCTAGGAGCCACCTTAAAAATTCCTGGCGCCAGAAGGGTGACATGGCGTAAACTTCAAAGTGGGGATCCACAAATGTTGGGCGCCACACACCATAAACTTAGCCGGCTGGGCGTCCTGGTATCCGTGATTTGTGCACTGCTGGTCTGACTGATATGCCTATCGCCCCGAATTTGGCAGGAGGCACTGGCGAAAAAACACAAACTGTGTCGTAGTAGCCCGTGTCCCGGCGGACTTTAGAAATACGCAGTTCCTGAGTAAGCTTCAGAAGCGTTACAGCCAAGCGTTAGAGTCAATTTGTCGGTGCGTTATCCTGACACTGTATTTGAAGATAATTTTCTGCAGTTCATACAACGTATGAGGCATCAGAATGCGTAAAATCAAGCAATCTGTGCCGATTTACTTTATTCTGACACTGTTAATTATTTTCTTAGCAACTTCTCCCAATTCCCTCCACAGGAATACCGTGACAGTAAGACATATCAACCCGACTGTTTACTTTCACATCATTACAGCTTCGCCGTAATAGCTTAGGCAGTACAGCGATAAGTTGCGGGCTGGATGATCCGGGGTACAACTTCCGAGAGGGGGCAAGTTATTGCTGTTCAAAACCGACCAGACTGACTCTTATGCCCACCCAACCTCCTGTTCAATGGCTACTGAGGTTCTTTCCCGGGGGTAAAGCGACCGGGACGTGAAGTTAACCCCTCACTTTTAGTGTCGAGGTTAGGATTAGTGGATCTGTATCTCTACTTCCCCTGCCTGTCTCCGTGGCGTGCATTGGTACAACTTTTTGTTTTACCTATTCCACGAGACTTATAATTTGAAATGTCTTCTTTATACTGTATATTCGGGAGGTCGCGGTTTCAAATCTCGTTCCGGATACAAGCTATCTTAGCTCAGATGTATGTGATTTCCATTCGGACGTCGTGGAAAATCGTGCTCCTCCGCGATCATTTTCCTTCTGCATGCATTTCAAGTTGGTCGTACACACTTCTACTTTCCGTCACTTTAAGACGTATGACACTGAAGAAACTTCGTTAAATGACACGCTAAGCTTCCAGTTCACCATTTATGTTTTACTGTTTTCCAACGTACTTCTAACACTTCAGTTGGCACGGTGTTATTAAATAGTATACGCTGTACCAACACAAAGATGGCTCGGAATTTCTTTACTACGCTGCTGACGTGTCTGCGGGCTGTTTCTGCTGCCACTAAATTACCGTATTACTTCGAATTCAGGACGTACCCTTTTTTTAAAACATTTTCCGGAACTGAAAATTAGGGTGCGTCCTAAGTTCGGATACTATTTTTCACTCTTCAAAAATCTCGAAAAAATATTTTTCCTCGAAGAACAAGTGGCCTCGCTAAAAGAGTAGTGAATTTTACGGAAGGTGAAATGTATTAGATTGCAAAAATTTGTTTCATTAAAACCCTCTCTTAAAAGTCGGGTATCCTGCGTCTTAAATTAGAAGGAGTTTGAAATGTTAAGTAATACGGTATAGTGCTGCAGGAATCCAAACCATGTGCAGAACTGTATTCATAGTTATACGGCCTCACGAGACGTGACGTGACGTCGTTTAGTTTTGTAGACAGAATGCATGTTTCAGAAGAAAGTGCTGCCTGTATTTTCAGGGTCGAATCCAACATTTTCTGTCCTGAAAAGTGGCGGCAGGAGGTTCTTCCGAATCGTTGGTACTTTTATACCAAACTAAACGGCGTCACATCACAGAACAGCGTAGTGACATACCGTTGTAAGGATATCAAGTCTCAACATACTTCACAGATGTATGTTTTATGGGATACATTTACTGTAGATGACATTTTGAGGTTTACATGTGGCAACAACTACTGGAATGAATAGGTAAAGGTAAAGCAATCCCATTACAGGCCTGGAGAGGCCATGAGGGTTCCAGGAGGTTGAGGTTCCCAGATTTCAAGACAATCGGCACACGAATGTGGTAAGGTTGTCAGTCCTAAGCACCGGCCTCCTTTACCCCCAGGAAATATTCCTGTTACTCATTTCTGTTAGAGGCCGAGTCAACCTCAGGACCATAGTGCGGCCGGAAGGATTATGTCAATGAAAAATTTCAGTGACACCGTCGTGAATCGAACCCGCGACCTTCCGGCTTGTAGCGCAGTGCCTCAACCAACTGCGCCACCGCGTACCCCCACTGTAATGAATAGAGGGTGACATAATAAATTGTAGATATGTTAGGCTAGTTATTATTGAAGCTTATGGCTGGAAGAACGTCATATGAATTATTCCTAAATACTGTCTCTTTTATATGTGCATTAGTTTCACTGGAAGGCTGAGGGTCTGGCTACAACTATGTCTGCAATAAAGGCATAAGGTAAACAATGTAGGTTAGCGATATTTCATTTTGTAACGGACTTTTCTGTGATGTTCAAGAACAGACTTTTGGATGTTACTGACAAGACACGGTAGCTGTTCGTTGCCTGCCGTAATATTCACACAGTATTCGTGCGCATAACGCGTGCTCTTAATTGGCATTTGTAACAGGTGGTAATTTGAGATCTTCGGCTTTCTGGGATGTTACGCAGCATATATTTGTAGTTATTTACCGACGTTTCGGGACAAACTATAGGTCATCCCTTGGTGAATGTCCCGATAGGTTGTTGCGAAACCTCTGTAATAACTACCGATATACGTCGCGTAACATTCCAGAAGACCGAAGACCTCATTTACACCGCGGTGGGACCCTGAAATCAAGCACGTGGCAATTTATTCACATTCTTCCTTATACGGTCATCGGTATGTAACTGCCACTACTGACGATGTGACGTCATGAAATATGGGGGGGAAAAACCGAAGTGAGGTTTGGGGGTTCTAACGGCGGTGATTGTGAAGTCTGCTGCCTTCTGAGATGTGACGCCGTACAGTTGGGTAGAAGTATGAAGAGTTGTCAGAATATCCTGCTCTCCGTCCATCGTCGGGGTAAGGTTTCGAAGGAACATGACTCCTCCAGCTTCCAGGAGGGAGCAGCACGTCCATTCGTAATTTTGGTCCCCTGTTACCAAATTGTACGGCGTTACATCTCAGAAGACAGTAATGTTAATAATCACCGCCAGAAGGACTTGGTGAACGGAACATATAATATACTCCTGACTTAGTAATTACAACTGAAATATTTGCAGCTTGATACACGTAGGCGACCGCGAACTATTTCGAAATACGAGGGTGAGTCAAATGAAAACCTTATATACATGTATATATATACACACACACACACACACTTTTAAGGTTTTCATTTGAATCTCCCTCGTATAAAACTCGCGGTGTCGAGTTTCTAAAGCACAGCATATTAATTCTGTATTACTGAAGCCTATAATGCCCTGTTAGGTGGTTAGGATAGCACAGTCGCCACATCGATTCTGTACGGGCGGGATGGTCTGGGGAACGAATCATGGTGGAGGCGAGATTTTCCGGGCCCGTCAAGACCAGCCCGGGGCCCACCTAGCCTCCTGTAGAATGGGTACCGGGTCTTTCCTGGGACTAAAGCGGCCGGAGCGAGGTGCTGACCACCCACCCCTTCTCGCGCCGAGGGTGCGATTGGCGTTGGAACTATACGTCCGCCGCCCGTTTGTGTCTGCATGGGCATCTCATGGGATGACTTAGCTTTACTGAAGATTGTTTATTCATTGAATTCATTGTTGCTGTTGTTATCTGTGAATTCATTTATGTTTTAAAGTTAAATCTTATGTTAATTTTATTGTTTCAGTGTCTTTTGGGATTTGTATTGTGCAGCGCCAGAGAGGAGGGATACATGCGAACACTCCAGTGAGGCGAAAGCCTTCCACGACTACGTAAGTATATTCTTACTGCAGTAACTAGCTTTTTGTGCGTTATTTATTATGCAGATGAGGAAACGTTTGTCCGGTTTGTGTTTAGAGTGAAATTGTCCCTTAATTAAGTGCCATGCCATGAAGACGTTTCGGGGTGTAGATACAGATCTGTCCATTTTTAATCCTGATACTAAACAGACCCGAGTGGCGAACTTCACGCCCCGGTCGCTGTGCCCCTGAGATGTTATGCTTTATGTTCATTCTCCCTGTGTCAGCTGACCTAAAGATCTGTATAGCAGTAACATCTTATGTCCACTCAACCTCTTTTTTTTCCCTCCACAAGTGTGGATTGGAATTTTCTAGCAGCGACTGACCCATTACTGTACTGCAAGTCTCTAATTCATCGACAGGGTTACGTACCTGCGTTCCTCCTCGACCACCTGTCTGCACTCTGAACTGTAAAGTGACGCGAGTGATAGTGCACAGTTCAGTTTTGCGTAGTGTCAAGTGCTTTCCATAAGCTGGCCATCTGTGTAAGTTGGGCGACTTTGAATGGAAGGAAAGGTGGCTAACCTGCACAGGTTTCACTGTACATTGTTGACAGCGTCGTGTGCACGCGAACAGTACTAAAGAAACGCATTGTTGCTTTTCCATGGCAACAGTGATTACGCTACGCACCATAGTGTTACGTTATACGAACAATGCCTAAATTGTTACAGTATCATTTGGATTTCTATATTACTGGAACATAATCCATGTCTTGTCTGACAGAGTAACAGATCTGGCTTGAAAATCCCAGGTAGACGGAAGTGCCTGCCTGGGTCAGTAAACTTTTGCACTGAGGGAATCAGAAATGTTAAATGAACTTAACAAAATCCAGCAGGGCGATTCTTTCAAGGACATCGCCGAATTTATTTTTGTCACATCACAGTTGTGGCGTTCTTTTCCTTGTACTTATGTGCGGACGGTGCGGTCGGTGGATTTTTTCTTGGTTTATTAACAGGACTTAACAACCGCATTGATTATACAGCGTGAATAAATGGACGATTACGAAACACGAATTAAGCCGTAGTTTGACGACGTTCGCGGCACATCACGATGCTTATTTCGTAACCATTTTTGTGGAGCCACTACATAAGAACCATGCAAGACCGCAAGCAAGCATCTGCTTCTGCAATTTTCGCAAATTGTCTGTGGCCTCAGATCACAATTTTGGAACGTAGTGGGTATAGCTTTTAGTCCTGGCCGATATTGTAGGCCTATGATTTGGTTCGTCTTATCGGAGTGGTTTCTGCTGCAGCAGCAGCAAACAACCGCTTCCGGACATCGCATGCTGATAATTCCATCCTCAATACGCAATGGGGGAGGCCGGGTAACACTTCTAGCTACTTGCTATTCTAAATAAGGCAGTGATTGTCAAAGTAGCTAGTTAGTGTGGTCCATTGAGTTTGTGCCTCTATAGGTACGTTCGCGCGAGTCGCGAAAAGTGCTGTCTAGTTTCGGTAATATCCGACTGTCAGCATGTTTCGGCACGGCTCCCAGTGGACGGTTGTCCGTTAAATTTAATACTTGGGGGGGGGGGGGGCTTTTATGAAGTTGTGTCGAGAAGATCCAAAATTATTTAAAGTCAGACGTATCGGGCACTTTACATGAAACCCTAAGTAAGTTATGTTGTTTCCGTGACACCAGTTCGTCATACAAGCACTGTTCAGCAACACTCGATATTATTTATATTGTTGACAGTCACATGCAGCTCGTTACAGTACGCAATGAAAGCGTTGTTGCGTTTCCCTTGCGACAGGGGTAGCGCGAAGGCGCCACATTGTTACGTTACACCCACATTGTCATTTCCTGTTTCTTTTGTGTGGATGTGCGCTGTGACGTATTAGGAAATACAATTTGTGTGTGATTTGTTTAAACTTCATTTAATGTATACGTGAGCCGCTTAGGGTAGAATACTGACCGTCCACACGTCACGTGTTTTGAGTTCCTGGGATAGAAGTTCTTAAGCTGAGTTGGGAACCTGGGACAGCTCGTACTTGGTTTCATCCCACGAACAAGCGCTCCTGAAATAGGAAGCTAACTAGAGTTTCGGCATGTTGAACTAGTTCAGGTTTGAGACCTGTAATTTGGGTCGCTGTAGAGCTTGAGTCAGTCTTGTTTAGTTAATTTGGCTTTGTTTTAATTGTAGACGTGCAAAATTCCACAGGCTAGCGTGGGAACATCGAGCACAGCTGACGGTAAGGCGCCTCTGTCTAGAGGAGTTTGTGTCACCGAAAGACGGAAACGGATTGATGGAGACCGGTCGTGATGGAAAACTGAACTCTAATTTTCGGCTGTTGAAATTTAGAGAGAGAAACGATTCAGACAGGGATAAATTTTGGAACAACCACTAGAATTAAAACTAGCTCTCCCCCCCCCCCCCCCCCCCCCCCCCTTTATG
>Ga0123355_10020790_pt1 | contig 10491 bp, 3 predicted proteins | sample TergutEmb28metaG_3_FD_89872 | JGI IMG/M metagenome (GOLD analysis project Ga0123355, IMG submission 89872) | Embiratermes neotenicus P1 segment gut microbial communities from Petit-Saut dam, French Guiana - Emb289 P1 | ecosystem: Host-associated > Arthropoda: Insects > Digestive system > Gut ... | reverse complement strand
TATCATGATTCGTTACCGTCTGAACTACTCATTGCCTCTCAGTTCTAACGGATTCAGAATTGTTGTAAATTATGCATAAAGGCTAAACTAGCTTACAGACTGCAGACTCCAGGATGAATAAGCCTGATGTTACCGGATCTTAGAGACCCATGCTTATGGAGGCCTAAATTGAAAATGAGGCTAAAGTGAGGTGACATCTTTTAAAGTCAAAAACATGTCAGCCTTCAGCCTGGAGCAAGGTATTTTCAGAGTCAAAGTGCCTAATTTTACAGTTCTCGTGCCCCGTTCATACGATACTCGCCACACGGTGTTATCGATATGAATGGGAATTTCCAGAAATAAAATATCTCACTCTCACTTAATCAATGATGAAAGCGTAGAGTTCTAACCACATGCAGATCAACGAAATTTGAAAAAAGCGAAACAAAATTTTTAGAATAGAGGCCAGTCCTGAAAAATATCCTTCATTTGGACACGAAGCAAAAGAAAACTTTAATTCTTGGCTTACGGAAATAATTAAAGTAATTATGTGTTCGGCAGAACAGCAGACTGAGCTGTTAGTCCACATACTTGCGACAAGGAGATAACAAACAAAATGAATAATCAGAATAATCTGTGCTAGACACAAAAATAATTTTCGTTTATGTTTACGGGGGGAACTTGTCTCTCTGAAATGACAGACAGTCATGCTTCTGAGAGTTAGCAGAGATGAATTTGATTTAATCTAACTGTAACAATATAGCCTATTTGGTTTATAAATTTCGTTTTTAACACCTTTTATATAAACATTTGCTAATTCCAGAGAAAATCAGGCCAACAAACTACAAGAGCAGAATATCCTACAAGATTATAGGCGTCGGTCTGTATATTATGCAACTAATTGCCTTATCATCAAGCCTGTTATAAACGACGAAGGGTGGTGTTATTTATTTATAATCCATAAAAGTCTGTACAATCAATAGGCTTAAATCCCATTGCCTTCCTTCAGCAAGTTCCCTCTGGTGGGGAGGTCATAGTAATTCATCCTGCATGTCAGTGACGCGGAAGGTTCAATCTGTATTTAACGAATTGATGTGCCGGTGATGGTATTGTTCGGGCACGGTATTGGTCGAAACTACTTCATTAATGAGGCCTAAATTCCGTGTTTCTTTCAGGAAACACCGACCACGAGCGGGCTCCAAACTGGTAGCGGGTCTCATTTGAGTGACATCGAGCAAACGAAACAAGAGTTCTCTTTACGAATGGAATACGAGATCACATTGACCAGAAATAGCGAGTCCTACAAAATTTACCGGATAGCCACAAAGCCACTTGCCAACATTTCGCATTTTGTGCCACTACACTCCATGTCTGTCAGCTACTTGCTTTTGCTTACCCTAATTAACTTCCTTCCTGTCCGTGAAATTCTTCATAAAATAATCAAATAGCTGCGCTAAGATAAAACGATTTTCTTTTAAAATATGAAGTTGAATTTTTCTCCACGTTCTGTTGTTAAATGCACACCTACGTAATAGTTCTTCAACACACTACCATCGGATCTGAAACCTCAAACCATAATTCAGCACCGACTTTCATTAGCGTACTTACAAAGTTAGATCTACATGATAGACAATTGGATATAAAATAATGGCGATCCAATTTCCAGTCACGAGGCACAGAGAAGAACAATTGCGGCCAACAGTACATTCTTTGCAATCGCTAATTAAGTCCATTATTCAGCGACATTTACTGCGTATTATTCTTAATGAATGTGACTGTTAATAAAGAAATCGCCAGTCTCATTAAGGTTATGTACTTATAAATGTGCGCGTCATTACGGTATAAAAACCCTCTATTTTTTATAAAGTACCTATTAAAATCACGTATACATTTTGGACGCGACTCATGATATTACAGAGACGACAGAGAAGCGAATTTAGGCTTTGCATCTTTAAATATTTTTATGGAAGCCATCCCGATGTGTTTTCACTAGGAACTACTAACGATATAAGTTACCGTCAAACACACCTAGTCTTTTATTTTGTTCTAATTAGAGTGGCAACATGTTTCGAACCTATTGGGTCATCATCAGGCCTTCACTGTGAACCAGTTAACTATAAAGCTGCATACATTCTTGGGATCCCAAACATTGTTTGGAATCCCAAGAATGTATGCAGCAGTTAACTGTTAACTGGTTCTTAGTGAAGGCCTGATGATGACCCAATAGGGCCGAAACATGATGCCAGTCTAATTAGAATATGACGGTAACTTATATCGTTAGTAGTTCCTGTGCATCTTTAAGATAAAACAGCCAATGTTAGTGTGTGACTTACACTCAGTATCCTACAATTTTCACCTAAGAATAAGGTGAAGCCCTTGCGGTCAAAAACTGGAAAGCCTATGTTGTGGCAAGCAGGCTAATGTAATTTATCTCAGTAATTAACCAACTTGATGCACAAAATTTTTGCTTTACAATAAGTTTATTTCAAGCCTCTACATGTTTCGAGCACATGTGCTCATCATCAGGAGGCTGTGTAATGCAATTTTGACCTCTTGATGATGAGCACATGTGCTCGAAACATGTACAGGCATGAAATAAACTTATTGTGAAACAAAAATTTTGTTCATCAAATTGGTTAATTACTGAGATGCACGGTCGGCAAAACATTAAAATAAGGCTACTGTAAGTTTAAAATATTAACAAAATATATATAATGCCTTAATTTCTAATTAACAGATGAGAATTACAGGTCATAAAGCGCATCAAAAACTTCAAAATTCGGTCTTACGTAATTCTCAATCACATTTTTGGACTTTTCTTTTATGTGTAAATGGCTAAAACCCAACTTCTTCGGCGCTCTGCGCCCTAAATTCCCTCACATCCAATTAATCTTTCTTGACATGGTACTTTTAACTAGAAAAATAGGCCTACGATTTCACTTTTTTTTATGAAAAACATTTAGGGACAAGAGAACTCTATGACATACTAAACGTCGCATTTCCTGCAGTTCAGCGCGATGAACAACAAAAAAAGCGAAAATATCGGACTTTAGCAACGGCAGTAAAACTAGGCCAAAGTTTGATGACAAAAACGAACCCCGTTGAGAGCTGACAACTGCAAAGAATATTGTTAAAGAGTTGGGATTGATGAAAGGAAAACGCAGATATAACCTTCTGTCCCGTGTAAAGTCAAGTTAGATGGCTTAAGGCTACAAAGCATGAAAACAAAGTTGCCCGAAGACCGCTGTAAATGTACACTATAGAAAGAGTTAGTCAAATATGGCTACCGAGTACTGTATCACACGGCATGTGTAAATAATGTACGCTTGCAAATTATCATATCCTGACATGAACCGCCAATATGCAGAACAGTTTGTGAATATGCAAGTTATTACGTTTTGCGTTACGTCACACAACGGCACCATCTAGCCAAGAATGCTCTAGGTACTTTGCCGCCTGACACGACAGCTCTACTGCGTCCAGAGGAGTCTGCTTCATCAACCAGTTCTGCTGGTTGTCAAGTTCGACTCTGCTGTGAACGAAACTGCGCGGTACTCACTCTGGGGCTGCTCGGTCATGTCATCCGCCTTGACGGGCGAGATCTTGATGCTCCTGGATGGTCCGATGTTGACCACGAGGGAAGGCACCACGCGGTGGTGATGGTGGTCCGTCGCCAGGGTTGTGGCGGGGCTCGGACTGCTGGCCAGGCGACAACCACCGCCACCCCCGCCTCCACCCCCGCACGGCTCCGGCCGTCCCCAACACCAGCCGCCCCCCGATCGCTCCACCACGGCGATGGCCGACGACAACGTCTACCGTCGGGCAGGAAAACAGAGAGGACAAAACGAGTCCTCGAAAAGCCACGTGCCAGCACCACACAGTCACAGTCACTGTCACCTCGAGCTTCGTCCTCAAGCTACGTCACAACGACACACCGATCGGAACACTACTGCGCTGGTATAGCTTACAGGCTTCTGGACGTTGGAGGAAACTGAACGCATGCGCATTGGCTTCGCTCCCATTCTCCAGGCACCGCCTCTTAGATATTGCTATTGGTTACGTACAGACCCCTCCCCTCCTGTTATCAACGCGAGCGACTACCGGCAGCTGGAGACGAAAAGAAAATGGCTGCTTGGTAGGTGCCTGTATCATCGATCCAAGTCCTTCCTCCCGTAAAACGCATCGACCGCCCAGTACCATGCATAGAAGGCATCCAATCAGAACGTAGTTTGTCCTGATTGTTCATAATAGAATTCAAACTAGTGTTGCATATTTAATTTCTGAACTATACCCACTGTAAAATTCGATGTGCGAAACGAGTGACAATTGCACCGACTATTTTTCTGCTACTGAAAATAGTTTCGTTGTTACTTCACAAAACACGTAAAGCGCTTCAGTTTATCGGTTTTTAGTGCAGGGTCTACCGTCACTTGGGGGCTCCGGCGTTTGTGAGGTGTTCGCAGAGCAAATGGCGCATACGTCGGACAGTAAGGACAATAGCAAAGCTGTGGAAAGGATGTGTGGAGATAAACGGTTGAGACGTGTTACAATTACAAACTTACATTTTAAAAAAACTCATGTTTTTTAAAGAATACAGCGTAGCAACGCCTGTCACATTACACAACCCAAGGAAATTTCTTTTGTGTTCACTTTCGTTAGAATAAGACGAACTTAGCCTTACTTATTTGAATGTAACATAGGACACCCCCTTGTGCCGATATAACATACAAAAAGCCAATGTATTTTTTTTTTTGGTCGAACAAAACCACTTATTTTCTGCCTTTATTAACCTACATCTACATGTTTCTGTCGATAAACGAGCATCATCGAGCTGGCAACACAGTCTCAAGGTAAACTAAAATATACTTTTGACGTTCAGATGAACGTGCATCGTGATAAACTCTTATAATAAAACCAACTAGATGCACTAATTTCTCAAATTTATTTTTGGAATATAATTCTACATGTTTCGGACAGTTCCTCTGTCCATCATAAGGAGAGGAACGTCCTGATCCTGATCGCAAGCTGTCAGCACAACTTGTATAACATATACCATTGCTGTGTTTACAGTGAAAAACTCCTTATGATGGACAGAGGAAATGTCCGAAACATGTAGAGTTTTATTCCAAAAATAAATTTGAGAAATTAGTGCAAGTAGTTAGTTTTATTACAAAAGTAAAATATACTTGTATTATATTTTACTGTATTTTGAAATTTCGCGTTGGTAGCCCGGCGCTGGTCGTTTATCGACAGAAAAATGTGGCTGTAATTTAATAAAGAAAGAAAACAAATGGATGTGTTCGGCGGGGGGGGGGGACTTTCTTTTTGAAACTACTTATTTTGTTTATAAGCTGCTATAGCTGAAAAGTTTCACCCTCTAAAAGCCACAAATATGTATGTCTACGCCTCTTCTGTTAGTCTGTTACGTCTCAAATACTTAAAAATTAAATATGTAACTTAAATAACATCATTTAAATAACGCAGGCTTACTCAGCTTAACAGTCAAGCAATAGACATGCATCTTTTAAGTAGCTTTATTGAATTTTGGTCTACATAGTTTATGTAGAGTGGAATTTAACTTCAAGTCTAAAACAGAAATTACTACAGGGCAGTATGTAGAACCCTCTTCGGGGAAGGCGTATGTATTCAAGCAGTTTATTCCAAACGTCTTGCGCAGTGGAACATTTACAAGCGTAGCGGGTGTGATTGTATCCGAATATATTCAATTTCAACCCGCCTAAGAATCGTGTCCTTGGTAGAAACAGATTTCAAATTTCAAACACATAATCGCAACGAAATTACTTTTGAGGTTTTGACTAACGCAAAATTTTGCATTTAGGTTGCTATTATATGGCCAAACCTTCCGTAGATCTATCTGAATAGGACCAGGTTAAAGAGAAGTAGACCTCTCTAGTAGGACATTAGGCATTTATCTCATTTTCTTACCAGCAGACTAAGAAGTACATAGATCCTTAACCTACATCACCTTCGCTAGTGCTAAGTTCTTTATTAGACAGTTCTGTGTACACTCAACAACTAGAGATAAGCTGCAGCATGAAGGAGTGTATTCGCAAGAGGCCTGTATAAACCTGGCCTTATACAGGCACTTCGGTGTAGACATGCGCAGAAGGCTATTAACCAGTATTCCGAAAATAAAATCCATTTCAGAAGGAGAGAATATCAGTCCTTCGTTTGTGAAGGAAAAAAAAAATCCTGAGCCGTTTTATGAAGTTAGTATTAGTGTCTGCCAGCTGAGAAAATCAATAAACAGTTCGGTGCTTGTCGTTGGAACCCACTTAAACCGATCATTCACCATCTTAGAAAAATACGCTTTTACAAACGAAGCCTAACTTTGTACATAAGCAAACAGACGGACTTGGAAGGAAGCGCGTAATGAAACACGGAACGTACGTACCCTACCTTACTTTATACACGTTCGAGGAAGCTATTTATTAACAGTACGTATATTTCTTACGTTTCTCTTGTAATAAATGACGCATTCATGAATCATTTCAGGCTTCCGCCACTAAGTAGATGAGAACTGCGTTCTTCTGGGTTATTACATAGTGAGTAGTAGTAATTCCTTACCGACGTTTCGGGACAAGATATCAGTACCATCTTCAAGAGAAACGTGGTTCTCATGCATTTTTGAAGTTTACAGGTCAGACTCAGCTCACGTACTTAACGAAGTTGACAGTCAAACTTCGTAAAGGAAGTAAGCTGCTCCGCAGATGCTGTATATCAGCATCCCATACTATTCTACACAGAACTCTCTACGTTTTATTATGTAACTTGTTACAGCACGCATAAGACGTGAAAAAAAAAAATCTAAATAAGTTATGCGCAGTGTTACTTGTTCCCTGATGATGATTCTGTGTGGACTGAAACAAGTGGGAATGCTCAGTGTTATGTTGTAATATAAATATCTGAGGAAGAAGGTGGGCATTTGTTGGTCACGTATTGTGAGTTGCTTGTCCACATACACGGTACGAACAACAAACACGTAAACCTGATGTTTACTGGACCGTGCATCTTTGTGATGATTGAATAATAAAAGACCAACTTGATGCCACTTTATTATTTTATTGTACTTCTTATAGGCTCAACATGTTTCGGGCATTACTACACCCATCACCAGGAGCTCGCGACTATGATATTAATTACCACATTGGTCGTTTCGTTCTTGGTTTGCTGTGTCTTGGAGGTTAGGTGCGGTTAGGCTGGAGTAGTGTCCGGGCTACAGGCTTTAGCCTGCAGCCCGGACACTACTCTAGCTTAACCGCACCTAACCTCCAAGACACAGCAAACCAAGAACGAAACGACCAATGTGGTAATTAATATCATAGTCGCGAGCTCCTGATGATGGGTGTAGTAATGCCCGAAACATGTTGAGCCTATAAGAAGTACAATAAAATAATAAGTGGCATCAAGTTGGTCATTTATTCTTCAATTAACATACACGTAGTGTTCAGACAGCCTCTACAGTACATTGTCCTTTCGCCATATATATCCAATTCAGTGCAGCATTTTTTCTTCTTCCTAAAGACTGCTCCCACCAACGAAAAAGTATTTTCTCCCTTATAAATAAAAGCAGTTTCCTACACCTTAAAATAAGCAACTTTACGAAGTAGAAGTCTGTATTTTTTTTTTGACCACGTGCAAATCAAACTCGTCAGCGAATATATTTCTCTCCGATTTTCGAGTCCTCTTCTTTCCTCTGGCACTCAGACGACATCCTTCACTCTCCCCTTTGTTTTTTGTTCTCCTGTTACTTACTGTTGTCACTGATACACCACAGCACTTTGCTATTCTTTCGTCCGAACGCAAATAGGTAAAATTAGCCTTTTCTCCACTGTTTCTTGTTTGCACAGCCGATTCACAGGGTAATGCTTCCCCTGTCTTCACTGCGAATGGATTTAGCCTACTTCCCGCTGGTCTTCATTAGTCACATGTCCATCATCCATTAAGTCAAATTTATGCACAGCTCTAGTCAGACAAAATACGACAGAAAGCTCTGGTAATAAACCGCACGCATAAACAAAAATGCACTTCGGTCTACTGCAGTAGTTCCTAAAGTGTGTTCCGCAGACCCCAAAGAGATCCGCGACCATTTCCCATCGGATCCGTAGATACATTTCTGTAATGGCTACTTTTAATTTACTTATTTTTTTAATTAAAGGAAGAATATTTTTGACGTTCATAGGGCCGTGCATCGTAAAATATTTCAATAGCAAAACCAACTAGATACATCAATGTCTCAAATTTATTTTATTGGAGTAACACCCTGCATGTTTCGGACGGTCTTTCCATCCATCTTCAGGAGTTCATAAATGTACATACTGTGAAAGGCATATGTAAAACAGATACTGCCGACTGTTGCAAGCAGTCAGCAGTACCTGTTTGGCATATGCCTGTTGCAGTATGTACAGTATTTAACTCCTGATAATGGACGGAAAGACCGCCCGAAACATGTAGAGTGTTACTCAATTAAAATAAAGTTGAGATATTGATGCATCTGCTTGGTTTTACTGTATAAATAGAAGAATATTTTGTTAAAAAGTCGCGGTACTTCTTTTAATGTTGACGTGTTTATTTCCTACAAATATTAGCAATCCTTACCCAATATAATGCGGGTGATAAAATCGAGAAGAATGAGACGGGCTGGGAATGTGGCGCGTATGGGTGAGGAGAGGTGGGTGTATAGGGTCTTGGTGGGGAAACCGGAGGGAAAGAGTTCAATGGGGAGACCTAGGAGTAGATGGGTGGATAATATTAGGATGGATCTCCAGGAAGTGGGAAGTGTGTATATGGACTGGATTGGGCTGGCCCTTGATAGAGACAGGTGGCGGACGCTTGTGAGTGCGGTAATGAACCTTCTGGGTCCGTTAAATGAGGGGAATTTCTTGACTAGCTGAAAACCAGTTAGCTCCTCAAGAAGGACTCTGCACCATGGAGTAAGTAAGTAAGTAAGTAAGTAAGTAAGTATTAGCATATCCAATTAAGAAACCTCCTTGACTCACGAAGCGAGGGATATTTGGTTTAATTAAGGTCAATTTATGCAACGCATTGTTACGTATGCTACTGGTATATATATATATATATATATATATATGTAGTTATATAAAATCATTTCTAAGATAGAAATGTTTAATTTTGGATACCTAACTTCCGGACACTCTATAGTTATGTGAACAAGGAAATGAGGAACCGTGTTTATTTTTCGAAGCCAAACGGGTCCGCGAGCAAAAAATTTTGGTAAACACTAGTCTAGTGTATTTGTAAGTAGAATACATTTGTTACTGTTCGTAAACAGTAGGCATTCAAATCTCGGCCTCCTACTGTATATCTCTACCCCTCTTCCCCCAACCCGAAACCAATGCCAAGGGCAAAGTGAATATCGTGAACCCAAGACGAAGCTAAGGTTTGAATGTGTCTATAAGAAAAGCAGTTCCTACTAGATTAACTCAAATGACGAACCAACAAAGTCTTAGCAAGCCTCCGGATAGGCCTAGACTCAGTAGAACAGCGTTTAAGCCCATAGTAACTAACCACAGGTTTAGGCCACGCAAATAACAAATTTCGTTTACAATAAGCCTGTATTACTACTGTTAAAGCATTTGTGTAGGTAGATTCGTGGGATATAAAGCTTTGTTATCTTAAGTATATACTGGATCAAGGAATATTCATTTAGTTATGCAGTTTGTAGGCTATGTGGGCCGGGTAGCTCAGTCGATATAGCGACTGAGCTACAGGCTGGACGGTCCGGGATCGAATGCCGGTGGGGACGAGATTTTTCGCCCGTCCAGTCCGGCCCTGGGGCCCACCCAGCCTCCTGTAAAATGGGTAATGCGTCTTTCCCGGGGGTAAATTGCGGCCGGGGCATTCTGCTAACCACTCACCCCCTTCTAGCGCCGCGGTCTTGGAAGAGTAGAGCTATACCTGTACCCACCCTCTGGACCACATCGGGCCTGTAACGGGAAAACCTTACCTTTAAATGTGTAGGTTACAAATTTCCTACATGGTGATCTGGTTGTGTGTATTCCTTGGAAGTATTTACCATTGATTTTACTGTGGTCTAGTCTTGAATATGTAAAATGTAGTTTTATTGAAGAAATATATGTCGATGCATATTTTGTTTGTATTATGTAGAAAGTGAAGAGTTGTTGGGAAGTAGAAGAGAGTGATTTTTATTTTTTATGGACCTTTGAAGTGACTGATGGCTTGTTTCAATATACTTCATGTATCATTACCATGGTTTGATTAGAATAAAGGTTAAAGTGTAAACTGAGGTTGTTACGTCTTATTTGAAGAAACCTGCCCATTAATTCTTTAATTGAGGGGTCCAATTTTGTATGCATATTGCTCGGGTTAAAAACGTCGAAGTTGAACAATAAGAGACCAACTTGATGTCACAGTTTATTAAGTTTCATTTCACTTCTTCTATGCTCAACATGTTTCGGACATTAATACATCTATCATCAGGAGCCTGCGGCTTTTATATTGTATCACCAC
>Ga0123355_10020789_pt1 | contig 10492 bp, 4 predicted proteins | sample TergutEmb28metaG_3_FD_89872 | JGI IMG/M metagenome (GOLD analysis project Ga0123355, IMG submission 89872) | Embiratermes neotenicus P1 segment gut microbial communities from Petit-Saut dam, French Guiana - Emb289 P1 | ecosystem: Host-associated > Arthropoda: Insects > Digestive system > Gut ... | reverse complement strand
GCAGACCTATGAGTAGATAAGAATCCCAGCTGACAGCTATCGTTCTTGGACCACAAGGAAGTCCACAATTTTCAATTGCCATTATCTCCCAAACCGTTCAACTTTGGATATAGGTGTTTTGGGATATATCGGTATAGTATAACATAAGGAACACCCTCCCGAAGTCTGGTCCGTTCCTCCTGTTACACTCCGTATATATATATCCATTAAACGAAAGGTATACAATATTAAGCATTTCCATCCTTTTCCTCGGTCACTCCAGAAACATTTCGGTACAGTACCTAGACTTTCCTTTCTACTCTTAGTGAAAGCAAACTGCTGTATTTTGGGACAGGTCTTGACCGCTTGCCGGTCAGGTGCGCTCAGAGGTCATTAATATGAATGGATTTTTTTTCTCTTGGTCCAACAGTCGTTAGTGGGTCAGGGCCTCTTCATTATGCAGACCTTACAATCACATTCAAAGACACGCACAAACTGTAGGACTCCCCTGCAGGAGTGATCGGCCCATCGCAGGAACCTCTACCTGATAAACGCTACACTCAATGCGCCCGACGGGAGTCGATCCCACGATCCCAACAAGCGAGCGGTAGCAGGCCCACACCTTAGACAGCGCGGTCACTGGGATGGGGCACTAAGGCTATCAGTTGAACCAAATCGATCCTGCTTCGCCGTGTAAAGTTATCCCCAAACAGAAACTCTGGCCACTGTACTGGCCCGAGATGAAACGGGTAAAGTTGCTAAGGGTGTAGAGTTGCACATTAATAGGGGAATTGGCGGCTCAGGGTTCTCACCTATCTATATGGGGAAGTTCTTCAGTAAAACCACAACACAGCAGTGAGGGACATAAAAGCTGCCGGTGTCTTAAGTCAGTGCTGGCGAACATTTTCGACGAAGCATGCCCAAATTTCGAAGAAATCCTTTCGCGCGAACATAGAAATTTTGAAGAGCAAAACAAAGTCTTGGAGAATGATGTAATTATTAATTATTGCATAATAATAGTTATTATTAATGCATATTAAAATCATACTGTATAATTAATGCGTAGTAGATTTATTATATTACTGATAAAGGTCTCCTCGAGGAATGCGTCAAGGAAGAAAATGTGGCATTAACAGGAGCTGCTGCTACTTCTGTTTGAAAAGAAGACTGTAAAACGTTTCGTTCAATGTCACGTATTCGTTCAGTCGCCGCCAGGCCGGCGTCCCAATGATAAATATCCAGTCAACACTTCGCATCGGTCACGATTTGTGTAAAAATGTTTCACTCGCTGTGTTATTTGGTAGCAACGTTAGTTGATACTCGATCTCTATGATGTCAAGGATGAGTATATACACATGTTATGCATGATATAGAGGAGCTGGTCGCGACAAAAGAAATAAAGAAGAAATGGGACAGCAAAAAGTGGCGGGTGTCAAGGAAATCTTCCCGCGGGTCATTTTGGGTTACGCGTGCCGAAGATTTTTCAACCCTGGAGACTTCCGAAGTACTAAAAATAAAATTTAACTCTTTGACGCCTAACGACAGCTATAGGGTTCGTACCGCACCGCTAACCTCTAAACGTTGCATTTTATATATTTATTCAACAAATATAGGTACTGAATATTTTAAGCATGGTATATACTCTCCGTTTCACTCTCTTCAAAATGCAATTTATTTCGTAATTCTAACATATTTGGTTCCTGTTTTATTCACATTTTATATACAGTGTGTGCTAAAATAAAAAAAATAATTCCGGCGCCAAAGGTTAATAATCATCTGATAAACACGAACGACGAGTTGCACCACCGTCAACAACTTCCAGAAAATATCAACATTCTGATACAGCAGTCCAAGACAAATTCAATTCAGTCGTATTTATCACTGTCATTTTCACTCGTCAGTCCAGCAAACCCGATGGTGTCACTTAAACGGCAAGCTGTCAAATTTTAGGCCACGGAAACTTATTTTTATAAAGTAAATACAGTAACGATCTTCAAATCTACATGAATGCAGGTAGGACACTGCTCGCTTCTGGATCTTTGTACGTAATACTGATCTTTGATATATGAGTAACCGTGCATCATTGATACAGTAATATAAACAGCCAACTAGATGCAACAATAATAATTTTATCAAAAATTTTACTCAGCTCGACATGTTTCAGGCGATAATTTCGCCCATCCTCAGGAGCACTAGACTGTGTTTACAGGTTGTTGTATAATGCAGTTGTTAATGTGGTATAATATGTTATAATTTATTTTAATATTGTGGTTTGTTTATTTGTGGGATTGATTAAGTGATTGTTTTATATAACTTAGAGTTCAACTAGATAAACTTTGCGTATGTCAGAAGTTTCTGACTGGTGGCAGTTACTACCGATTTGTTTAATTATAAACCAGTGCTAATTAGTTCGTTACCCACATCCAGTGACACTGAAAGGAAATCTTTTGTAAAATCTAGCAGTTCTAAACAGTTTATCAGAGTACCGATTTCGATGGGACGAACAACCTCCGAAATGGGACTACAAAATTATTAATGTGGTGTAATGTGGTACAAAGCACCGGCGATGCTGCAGCATCGCCGGTGCTTCGTACCACATTACACCACATTAATAATTTTGTAGTCCCATTTCGGAGGTTGTTCGTCCCATCGAAATCGGTACTCTGATACACTGTTTAGAACTGCTAGATTTTACTAAAGATTTCCTTTCAGTGTCACTGGATGTGGGTAGCGAACTAATCAACACTGATTTATATTAACCCTTTGACACCTAACGACGACTATAGTGGTCGTACCGCACCGCTAACCTCTAAACGTTGCATTTTATATATTTATTCAACAAATATATGTACTGAATATTTTAAACGTGGTATATACGGTCCGTTTTTTCCTCTTCAAAATGCAGTTTGTTTCATAATTCTAACATATTTGGTTCCTGTATTATTCACATTTTATATAAAGAATGTGCTAAAATTAAAAAAATAATTCCGGCGCCAAAATGTTAAACATATCGGTAGTAACTGCCACCAGTCAGAAAGCTTCTGACATACGCAAAGTTTATCTAATTGAATTCTAAGTTATATAAAACAATCACTTAATCAATTCTTCCACAAATAAACAAATCACAATATTAAAATAAATTATACCATATTATACCACATTAACAACTGCATTATACCACAAGCTGTAAACACAGTCTAGTGCTCCTGAGGATGGACGAAATTATTGTCCGAAACATGTCGAGCTGAATGAAATTTTTAATAAAATTATTATTATTATTATTATTGCATCTAGTTTGCTATTCATATTATTGTAATACTGATCGTTACATTAACAATTGCAGATCTTGAAATATTGCTGATCCGTAGGACAATAGGCACTGCACAGTAATAAACAATACTTTTGTGAGGGAAGTAGATATTATGTTGCACTGACTTCCTTCCTTTGGGACAAATCAGTCATTTGATCAAGAAAGTCTGCCTCTTACGTAACTGAATGTTCATTATTGTAGTAACATCGTCCCGCGACTGAATATAGGTTAAGTATTTTTGGCTACAGAATACGGTGGGCGATTGAATTGGCCAGCGGGTTTTCTTTCTTTCTGTGGCGCAACAACCCCAATCAGGCCTAGGCAGCCTCATTGTTGAGGTTTCTAGATCACACACAATTAGACACACACCAACCTGAACGAGTGATCAGCCCGTCGCAGAGGCCGCTACCTATAAAACACACAACAAACACAAGAGACGAAAATCTACGTCATCAGTGGGATTCGAACCCGTAATCCCAGCAATCGAGCGGCCGCAGACTTAGGGTTTTGACCGCGCGGCCACTGGGAGAGACGCTTGGTGGTTCAAGAATGCGAAATGAATATGTTTTAGATAAACTTACTGTATTCCTGGGAAGTATACATTTTTCAGCTCTCTCTCACTATCCTTTCTCTCTTTCTATCGCCGTACTTTCTGTTTCTTTTGTTTTTCTAGTCCGCTAATGACTTTTCATTTATTGTAAAGGCGCTCGGTCTTAAAAACACTTCCCTCCTTTGACCTAAATTGTCCTTCTCATATAAATTCCAGAAAACAGTAAGTATCAATCATATTTTCCGCGTATTACAGTGTTTCGTTCCTTTTCCCAGTTACACAGTTTCCTTCACAGTAACTAATCACCTATTTGGTTTTCACTCAATATATCGATAACAAATATTTTCCAATAAGGTAAACACAACTTTAATTCATGTTTTCTCCCAGACAGGTGTTACTGCGGCATTTAACTACTAATACCGTTTTATGGTTTTCGTTTAACGTACAGGAGAGAGGTGGAAAAGTTAAAGAGTTTTTTTCCGACCGTTGCATATCGCAATATATTGTGGTTCCACAGAGAAGGCAAGGTTGAAAGCCTCTGGCACAGAGGACTCAGCTTCCCTCCAGAAAAGTGTAGAGACTAATATGCGGTGAGATTCAGTGTGACGCACGACACAAACCGCGGGCATAAATTTTAGTTACAGTACAATATTAGCAAATTGCCTGAGAAAAAAGGAGGAAATATCTACAGACCTGTCAGAATAATACGTTCCTTGTGGAATTAAACGTAGAAATAATTTGTGGGCTGTGAAAGCTGTGAAGACTGTACCAGCGTAATTCCGTTAACATTTCAGCTTGTCAATATGCATTTAAAATTGTGGAAGTAAATGATTTCAGGATATAAAATTCTGAGGTTATGGCTTCGTGCCAACTCTGAAGAAAGAGGCAAAATATCCCGCTAACGATGAAAATACGGATATTATAAAGAAGGAAAATATGTTAACTAAATTAATGGCCTGTTACAAATCAAAAAGTAGAAGGCCACACCCCCACACGTACTCCCTTGTGCACTAATCGTATGGTCACTAAAATTATAGCCTATATGAAATTAAAATTTTCACCATAGTCCTAGCAATTGACCAACTTAATGCGCAAATTCTTGTTTTATAATAAGTTTATTATATTCCTCTACATGTTTCGAGCACTGTTGTGCTCATCATCAGGAGGTCAAATTGTTTTATACAGCGTCTGGTATCGCTACACTCCGTAGGTGACGAAAGTGTGACAATACCAGATGCTGTATAATACAATTTGACCTCCTGATGATGAACACAACAGTGCTCGAAACATGTAGAGGAATATAATAAGCTTATTAAAAGACAAGAATTTGTGTATCTTATGTTTATTGGACCGTGCATCATCTTGATAGTTGAGTAAAGAGAGACCAACTTGATGCAACTTGTTTTATTATTACTTTATTCAGTGCTCAACATGTTTCGGATGTTAATACATCCATCCTCAGGAACTTGCGACTAATTCGTTTAGTTACTTCATGGGTTGTATCTGATTCGATGTGTGTTGGTGTTACGTTGCAGTGTGGCTATGGTGGTGTGGTATCCGTATGCAGGCTGAAGCACGTAGTAGTAACTCAACGAATTAGTCAAAAGCTCCTGAGGATGGATGTATTAACATCCGAAACATGTTGAGCACTGAATAAAGTAATAATAAAACAAGTGGCATCAAGTTGGTCTTTCTTTACTCAAGAATTTGTGCATTAAGTTGGTCAATTGCTAGGACTGTACTGAGAGGCACGGTCAGCAACACATCAAAATTTCACCACAGTTTTTCACAAACTGCCCATAAAGAGTAACCCCAGTCGGCTTCTTTGATATCGCCTTCTCAAAAAAACTAATTTTTAATTATTCAAACGAATGTTATTTTTGTGTTTGTTCACAGGATTTAGCTACTAGCAGATTTTGAAGTTTTGTTTATTTCTAAAATACGCCTATTGTGGTACATATGCACATCGATACTCGGCTATTCTTTACAAAGAACGGGAAGAAAAGTTCAGAAAAACAGGGATTAGTAGCACCAATAACAGAAGGCTGAAGAAGGACGAAGAACTTAATGACTTCTTACTATTCAGACGTAAAATGGTTCATAATCAAAATGAACACAAACCACTATTCTGGTTGAAATAGTTTTTATCGACGCCCCTTTCAATGAATAAAGTACAGACTGGCACTGCAAAAGAGCAACACTGTGGCACGCCCGTCGTACTCTTGTTGCTACCGGGACGTAGCAATGCTTTCCACTTGTAATCTTGTTGACCTACAAGCAGCTGTCAATAATACAAAACCGCTGGGTGTTGCCAAATAAACGCAAGAATGTGTAGTCTTTGCGCTGCAAAATATTTCTTACTGATATTAACGATATAGACTTACTTAGGTCTGCATGTGAAGTTCTCGATATTTTTGTCCGATTTCAACCAAATTTCGCAGATCTCGACAGATTTTCATTGAAATTTCCCAAAAACCAAATTTCACGAAAATCCGTGCAGGAGAAGTCACGCTGATATGTGCGGACAGACGGACGGAGAGACACGAAAAAGCTAATAGGCGCCTTTCGCTATTTATGCGAAAGTCCCCAAACACTGACAGATAATACTTAGTACCTGACTTGAGGATGGTTTTAATAAGCCGAAACATGTAGTCAAGTATCATTATGTCAGTTTCTACATGACCTATTACGAAGCTTGAAAATAACAGCCGCATTAAAAATAATATTAATTTGTATCAATTTTTGTAGTACCCAAGCAACAAGGCGGAACGTAAGAAATAAAACTGATATATTATTAAAAAGTGTACGTCAGCACAATCACTTTATTACTCAAGGTAATTATAAGGCTACATGTTTCGACTATAGATTAGTCATCCTGAAACCTATTTTGTCAATTGTGTCACCAGATGCTACGCACACTTTGGGATCCCATCGTGTTTACATCCGTGAAATACATCAAATTAAATCGTTTGTCTCTAACGGCGTGACGTGCAAATTGTGTATACAATTAGGCCTGAGGATGACTAATGTATAGTCGAAACATGTAGCCTTATAATTACCTTGAGTAACAAAGTGACTGTGCTGACGTACACTATTTAATATTACATTACGTTACAAGCACATCGTGATGCTTCCATTCAAATAAAACTGATTCACAAAACCATGCAGGCTACCTCGGTTGAACATTGTTTGTCAATCGGGGTCGAAACATGTCGCAATAAAGTATGGGTGCCATTTACAACCAATCAGCTAGGCTCTGTTACCTGGACAGTTTGTATTTCACTGCTATAACTAGACTGAGAGTAAGAGATTGGCAGAGCATGTAAAATGAATGGAAGAGATGAGAAATTAACAGAAATATTTAATTTAAAAATTAAACACAAGGAACGACGTACAGTACCTATCGGTGTGAATAGAAGGATAAAATGTGTCGTAAAAAGTGAAATATTGGGGTGTCGATTGGATTCATCTGGCAAGAGATAAAAACCGGTGCCTGAATTGGTGTAGGGGGGAGGGATTTAGAGAACAATTGAGGAGGTCCCTTAGCTACCAAAGGACAATGCTCTCTGTTGTTAATTATGACTAAAAGGTTTATACGCAACAAAAATAAAGGGTAACTTGTAGATATAACTCAAAACTTCTGTATTATAATTACGTGGAACCACATATCTGTGGGTAGCCACAACCAACGGAAAACTGGCGTGCACCAGTGGGAATGGTGTGGATGGTATGCAAGCAGGCGGCCACGTCGGATAAGGGTAAAGATGAATGGAGAATTTTACTGATAAACATTAAATAATATAAGCTGCCGCGTATACAAGACCCAGTGGAACACAAACTGACATCTCCAGGTACGTTATACTCCACCATTTTTAAGTCTGCAGTATTACGGACAGTTATCAAAATGAAAGGGCACAATTAAATAAGTAACCACAATAACAACAGAAAGCATAGGCTTATGTGTTACTTCATCCGTGAATGCACTATACATGGTCAATTCCTTAATGAAACATTAGATTTTTTTATGTCTGGCATCAATATATTGTTTAGTAGCTCAGGGTACGACGTAATACCGAACAGTGTATGTTCAATTAATGATTAAATGGACAAGTTTGACGTTCAGGTGACCGTGCATAGTGATATATACCTATAATAAAACCAACTACAAGTAGATGTACTAATCTCTAGAATTTATTTTTGGAATAAAACTCTACATGTTTCGGACAGTTATCAGCATAACCTGTATGACATATACCATTGCTGTGTGTACAGTGAAAAACTCCTGATTATGGACAAAGGAACTCTCAGAAACATGTAGAGATTTATTCCAAAAATAAATTTGAGAAATTAGTGCCCTGTCGTAAGACAGACTACTAAATGTAATGAGTGCATCTAGTTGGTTTTATTATAAGAATAAATGGACAAGATTTGGAAAGAAACGGCCGTGGCCTATTGTGAGACACGAATTCAAATTTGTTTGGAGGTCACAATAAATGTAAATAACGCGAACTGATTTACTCACTAAATACACGAAGCAGAGTTATTCTTGAGAAGCTGACAGTTCCTCAGCGAGTCAACAGTCTCCGCACTTGGTGGAAGGTGACGGTCCTTTACTGTTTTTAACGACAGCGGGTCACTTGTCCCTGTCCTGAATCAGATCAATCCAGTCCACAATCCCCATTAAATTTCAATCAGATTTCTTCTAATATTATCTTCCCATCTAAGCCTACTTCTTTCAAGTGGTCTCTGGCCCTCAGGTTTCTCACCAAAAAACTTTATGCGCCTCTCTCCAATACGTGCCACACGTCCCGCCAATCTCATGATCCTAATAATAAGCTGTGTGGAGTATAAATCATGAAGCTTCTCACTGTACAGTCCCCCCTCCCTTCTCTGTTATCTTGTTCCTCTCAAACCCAAACACATTTCTCAGCATCCCAAAAAAACATTGCCTTAATTAAGCACCACGTCATATGTACGTAGGAAAGTGTGGAAGTGGACCTCCATGTATTTTTAATTTTGGCATTAGGTGCAGATGCGCGGTCATTTTCGTGTTTCGACGTGTTTATCCCATGATATAAAGGAGTCGACAACCATACGGCAGGAGGTTAGACTGTCCGCACAGCAGGTCAGCACAGTGTGAACTACTGGCCGCCACACCATAAAACAGCGCAGAGCAGCCGATCTCTGGGCCCTGTGACAGTGTAGCCCTGTTGTTCTCAAGAGAGTGATTCGAGACTTTATTTCAGATCACAAACAGCAGAAACTAACACTATTTCTAACAAGAGCAAATGTGAATTTAGAAACCAAGAGGAAAAAGAATGTAACAGAAAACATTCTTATCAAATATTCTGTTCAAATAACTCCACGGAGAAAAGACCTACATAGGAAGCTAATACTTCCACACTATGCCAAAATTTTCACCATGTCCTATAGATCCCAGAAGTTCATTAACATCTGTAGGTGCATCATCCCCGTTATGTTATTAGAAATTAGGGAGGGGGTGGGGTACGTCAAAACACAAATGTCTTGTATCCTATTTATTATGCTGACGACATGTTTCGACCACTGTGGGCCATCTTCAGGTCACAAAAATGTATATAGAGGAAAACTATACAGAGTATGATCATAGTATAAGTGCATATTCTCTCGTTGAACGTTTAGAATATGCACATATACTATAATCATACTCTGTATAGTTTTCCTCTATATAAATTTTTGTGACCTGAAGCTGGCCCACAGTGGCCGAAACATGTCGTCGTCATCATAATAAATAAGATACAAGACAGTTGTGTTATGACGTACCCCACCCCCTCCCTAATTGCTTGTAATACAAGGGGGATGATGCACCAAATTATAATGAACTTCTGGGATCCATAGAACATGGTGAAAATTTTGGCGTAGTGGGGAAATATTATCTTCCTATGTAGGTATGTCCTCCGTGGAGTTATTTGAAGAAATTAGGATACAAGACAGTTGTGTTATGACGTACCCCACCCCCTCCCTAGTTCATTACCATATTCATGACAAACCGCCACCTGCCCCTAGCCTGGACGAGATTAATCCAATCCATTCCCTTCTATTCTATTCCTTTAAGATCTATACCTAGTTCTTCTAAATGCTCTCTTTCCTGAGGTCTCCCCATTATAAATATTTACGAACCACTCTTTTCCACCACACGTGTCACACCTTGAGATAAATTTTTTTGTTAAAACCAAAAAACCAGGAAAGTTAATAAAAGTTTAGGTGGTGGCGGTGGGGACGACGAGGAGCAGAATACAAAATTATTAGCCTGTCAAGCTAAATTAGACAATTTATTAATGTTACTATGAGATAATTCAGATAAAAAGCTATGACCCACGGACATACAAAATGAAATACTAATAAAAACACAAAATTATTCAGCTCACCTACTGATTTCTCTTTACATATCTTTCCCTCATCTTTCGCTGTCTCAGTCCACACTATCTACATAATCACTGAGCTACACAGTTGTCTCTCCTTCCTTATCCTTTCCTGTCAGTAGCCGATTGATGGCGCGTATGGGTGAGGAGAGGGGGTGTATAGGGTCTTGGTGGGGAAACCGGAGGGAAGGAGACCACTGGGGAGACCTAGGCGTAGATGGGTGGATAATATTAGGATGGATCTCCAGGAGG
>Ga0123355_10020788_pt1 | contig 10492 bp, 7 predicted proteins | sample TergutEmb28metaG_3_FD_89872 | JGI IMG/M metagenome (GOLD analysis project Ga0123355, IMG submission 89872) | Embiratermes neotenicus P1 segment gut microbial communities from Petit-Saut dam, French Guiana - Emb289 P1 | ecosystem: Host-associated > Arthropoda: Insects > Digestive system > Gut ... | reverse complement strand
TGTGAGGCAAGGATCTAACCATATGAACTGTGTATGTAGCACAATGTGAGGCAAGGATCTAACCATATGAACTGTGTATGTAGCACAATGTGAGGCAAGGATCTAACCATATGAACTGTGTATTAGACACAGCACATTAACACTCCTAGACATTGCAGTCTTGTGGAATGTGATGCTATAGATGGAGGAACCTACTGCACTGAAATTTAAAGCACAAGATGGAGGCTGCTTGTTTCTCGGAACTGCTGATGTCTATCTAGCACACTGTGTGGACTGTGCCGTGGCTCAGTGCTTAGTTGCCAGCTTCCCACCATGACAGTCTGGGTTCAATCCCAGGCAGCAGGTGTGGAATTTGTGCTGTACAAACTGGCATTGGCATGGGCCTCTCTCCGAGAAATTCAGTCTTCCCCTGACAGTATCATCCCTCCAATGTTCCATAGTCTTTAATTCACTTGTCACTGACACTATATAATCTTAGTTATTGACACTGTCATTAAATAACACACTTAACACATTCAAATCGCAGAAAACAAGTTTCTCTTATCACTCAAATCATTTTATAACCATCACCTTGCAACGATCTGCTGGTGCATGTAGTAGAACAGTTCCCCACGTCGGTCCTTGTCCACCAGGTTGCGAGGGCCAGTGAACGGATACACCAGGTGCCAATGCCAGTGGTGCAGGTTGATGCCCAAGTCCTCACGGAAGTAGGCCAGCCGATGTTCAATTTCCAGATCAGATGCTGTGTAATCTAGTGGGATCTCCAGTGGTTGCTGTTCAAATTCACATGATTTAGACTCTCTGACAGGATAACAGAAAGCATGAATAGAGATACCCACAGTCACGTCCATCCAACGCATTGCACTATATTTGTACAAGATCGATCTTACTGTTGTCCTTCATGCTCCTTCTTGACCTAACAAGTGGATATTTTCTCCCAGCTTTTTTGATAAATTTCTGTATGTATCCCTTCTTCTGTCCCTTTGTAGTTATATTCCAGCCCTTTCTAAACTCATACACTTCATTACCCTAATAGCACCAGCTGACCTCTATAAATCACACAGTTCCCCGTTATGTATCATCCATCCTACCTACAAACCTAGCCCCTCGTAACCCCATTTCACTACCCTAACAACACTAATTGACCTGCATAAATAACACAGTTCCCTGTTATGTAATATCCATCCTAGCTACATACCGAGCCCATTGTAACCTCCTACATTTCACTACCCTAACATGAATATGTAACCTGCATAAACGACATAGTGTCTTGTTATGTAATAACCCATATCTCTCACTCACTGCATTCAAACATTTTCATGAAAATACTGTACTCAATATTTGTCATCCATGCTTGCAGCAACAGGCAATGTCTCACAGTCACACAACAGCAGTGACCATTAACTGTAACAATACTATAAATGTTAATGATTTTGCAAGCAGCTGGGATGACAGCGGTCCACTTAACCTGAATAATAGAAAGCATTTCTGGAATTTATTCTTCTCATAATATCTGCAAAGTTATCACATTTAGAAACTTGATAATGCTGATGGTGGACATCATGATGGATAATTATAGCATGACCTCCAGTGGGATGACCTTCATACGCGTTAAGTCAGAGCTGTGCTGCAAGTGTGTCATTCAGATTCTCTGCAGCTCATAACTACATACCCTGGAACCAGACTGGAAAATCTCAGACTCCTGCCTGGCCTTGTTGAAGATGGCTCCATCCACAAATTTATCAGGAAAAGACTCAAACAATGCGGGTACCCGCAAGTTACGGGTGTCAGGACGGTGCAGAAGGGCCACTGACAGGGCGTAATTGAAGAGATATGGGTTCACACGCTCACGACATGCTGCACACATGGACACAAGGTCATCGATGTTCCGCATTCCTGTAACACAGATACATGAGTCATGATACAGTCCTGTCAACTGTATCAGTGCCCAGTGCTTTGCAAGGACTGCAGTAGCAAGGAAAGTGAGTTATGTGTCAACTGCAGACCTGACAGCAGGCATGACCGTGGAATGAACAAAAGTGTCTTCATATTGCAAAGGCAGTTATGAGATTTCTAGCACTCATGGCAGTGTGTAGGAAAGATACAGTTTTCAGAGATGTGATGTCTTATACTTTGGTACATCAATATCGAAGTTTTGGTGGACCTTGCTACCGTCAACTTTTTTTTTCATTTCCTGATGACAGAGGCAGCAGATTGCTCTGAAGCACTGGTACACATTTAGCAAAGTACATGTTGTCACAGTCCAGAAGACCATAATGGTAACACAATTACAAAGTTTATGTGTTTGTGAATCAGACCATCTGCTGCCAGAAATAACATAATTACGGACACTTCTGGTATTTTCTACAGTAGGTGGACAATTTAAACGATACTAAGACAAATCAGTATGACCAATAATAGTGAAGCTAAGCCCTATGCTAGAAGCTCCAGTGGTGCAATAAGACAAAACTGCGCTTGTTATGAGACACTTACGAAGTGTGCGCTGATTGTTAAAATTCTCTTACCCATAAAGATTTCAGTGAGGCGGCCTGCAGCTCTGCGGTGTAATGGGATGAACAGTGAGAAGTTCTGTTCTCGGTTCAGAGACTGTGGGATGGTGAGATCTGGCAGAGCGATGGGCTTTACTTGAACATGCTCATCAGCTTCTCCGGCACCAAGTCTGTTCACCAGGCCTGCATCCGCACTGATTCGATTATCCTGTGTGTGAAGTGGAGATTCAATATAACACAGTAATATTGATGTGTGAAAGTCCCATTGTGTTAATACAGCATGTAACAAAAAAATTATCTGTCTATACATAACACTTTCTTGACAGTCCAAAAATCTACATCTTCCGGCTGCACTAGACAGCCATCATGAAGCTTCAAGTTTCAGAAACGTGACATTTACAAATATTTTTGTGTAAGGGCGAGATCTTGGCTGTAAGTTTTTATTGCTGTATGTATAGCTACAGCTAGATTATTTCCTTTTTATATCTCTGAAACGTGAAGCCTGATGATGGCTGTCTTGTGCTCCTGAAATTTGTAGCCTTTTGAACTGTTAAAATAGTGTTGTGCATAGACAGATGGTTTTATTGTAACACACAACATGGTCACTCTATGCTGTGTGTAAACATTAGGTTCAACACAATATGGTAACTCATGCTGTGTGTGAACTTTAGGTTCAACACAATATGGTAACTCATGCTGTGTGTGAACTTTAGGTTCAACACAATATGGTAACTCATGCTGTGTGTGAATTTTAGGTTCAACACAATATGGTAACTCATGCTGTGTGTGAACGTTAGGTTCAACACAATATGGTAACTCATGCTGTGTGTGAACTTTAGGTTCAAAACAACATTATAACTGCGGGGTGTGATGCACTAACTTTGTACAATTATGAACAAGCAATGGACCCTAAATACAGGTTAAGAATACAGAACTTTAACACGAACAAATCCAAGCTCATTTTTAACAGCTTTTTTCTGCAGAACCATTTTGACTAAAGTTACAAAAGATCACAAGTGCATACAGGGTGCTGGAGTATGATGCAATTCTAGCCCTGGATTCTACCTACCTCCAGAATCACAATGCTAATACTCACCAGCAGAGATGAAGGAACATCAAATGCAACATTGTTGTTGTCGCCCTTCGGCATGAATATCGGCTCTGTTGGCCGATCAAACATAAGCAGGAGATCCTGCGATTGAGCTGGTCTTGACATCGCGAAGGGAAATTATTGCAACTAGAATCAATACAGACATGTTGTTGATATCAGCCCATGGTGTAATAATATTAAAAATTTTGTTGTTCATACTTCTTTTAAACAGTGATGAAAACAATACTGGAGCAAACTGCCAGGAAAAGTGACTGCTAACAGTGTGACCCAACATAGCACTGAATGGTAGGCATAATAACAACAGTAAAAAAGGTACAATAAATCTCGCCTAATAAAATACCAAAAATTATAAGAGACACTCTGCAATTAACAAGGTATTTTTGTGGATTTAATAGCCTACTTATGCATCACTTCATCATCTGGTGTTAGAATGCAGGGTGATTTCTGGGACATTTATCAGGAAAAAATGCATCTTGTGAGGTAGGAGATACTGTAATTACAGAGTGAAGCTTGCTGCTATATGGGATGAGAGCAGAGCTAATGATATATTTGTATCCCAGATCTATTGACAGGGGTAGCAGGTAAAATTTTACCAGACTACATGGCGTCACATCCCAGAAGAAAGAAATCTTCATGCTAGATTTAATGTTTTATGACATACGGTTACATTTATTACTGCACATCTCTGATGACAGTAAAAATTCTGTGAAATACTGCTAAAAATTTGGCATTCTATATTTTGCACTTGTATGATTTGTTCCACATCCTTTTGTCTCTTGTATGAAGTACTGGATCTATGGAGTGTATGAAACATGTATGTAATGTGAGGGACCTCATGGCTGTATGTAGCAGCACATGACACTGGACCCTCTTTGACAGAGTCCACAAAGCTCTGTCCTTAGTCAAGAACAAAGTGCAAACGTAATGGCTCACACATTGTAACTGTCACGAACAGAATATTGGCAATAAATATGCCACCTTCTGGGATCTTAAGCTACATTGTGAGGTAAGTAGTTCCCAAATAACACAAGACAGGAATTAAAATCTCATAAATATGGCAATGTTACAAATATCAAGCCTTCTACTTATTGTTCACAGTTAACGTCAATTTTTAAGTCCTCCGTGCCCACCATCATGCTGATGATAACCCTATAATGGGGTAACAGAATCTGCCCTGTAGATGCCCCATACTTAAAAATGGAGTCTCTATGCTTGCATTGTGGACAGATGGCTGAAATGTTAGCACAGACCATATCTTGATGCACACTAATAAGACTGGTAGTATTGTATGGAGCGGAAGCATGGACATTGACGAAGAAAGAAGAACAAGCTCTGCTAATTTTAGAAAGGAAAATATTTAGAAGAATATATGGTCCTAAATATGAAAACACGGAATGAAAAAGTAGGACGAATTGAGAACTAGAAGAGATGATTAAAGGAGAAGATGAAGTAAAATGGATAAAAGGGCAAAGAATAAGTTGGTTAGGTTAACTGGAGAGAATGGAGGAGGACTGGATGCCGCAAAAAGATCTTCACTCAAGAACTGGAAGGGAGGAGGCAAAGGGGAAAATCCAGAAAAGGATGGAAAGAGGACGTAGAAAGAGATCTTCAAGTGCTGGGAGTGAGAAGATAGAGAAAGGTGGTGATGGATAAAAAAAAATGGAAGGATATTGTTTGACAGGCCAAAGCCCACAACAGGCTGTAATGCCAATGGGAGAAGAATAATATCTTGACACCCTAGCCAAGTGAGGAACATTTACAATATTTCATTCACCTCAATAAGACAATAAGTTGCTGATAGAGATTTTCGAGTGGAGAAATATTTAAATTTTAATTTGTTTGTCAGCATAAGAACTTAAACGCATTACAGTTCACAGTGTACACATTATATCCTTATGTTCAGCACATGAGGTAACTTGTAATATCCCCAATCTATTTGCATCAGTGTCCTTCCTGAAAACTTTTTTGAATTATGAGACAATCTGTAACTTGAAATTTTTGTCATAACTGCACCCATACATAACTGTCACTTTGCTCTCATATTCTATGCCGTGTATGACACACACATTGTCTTACAACTGGCCTCTGCTGCCCTCTGCCAGCATCAATAAAAACCTCTCATATTCTACGCCATGTATGACACACACATTGCCTTACAACTGGCCTCTGCTGCCCTCTGCCAGCATCAATAAAAACCTCTCATATTCTATGCCATGCATGACACACACATTGCCTTACAACTGGCCTCTGCTGCCCTCTGCCAGCATCAATAAAAACCTCTCATATTCTACGCCATGTATGACACACACATTGCCTTACAACTGGCCTCTGCTAGGATCAATAAAAACCTTTTTGCCATATCTTCGCATCTGAAGCTGATTTTTTACAAACTGAATTTGTATTCCACTATGGACACATACATACAAAATAAATTTTTCTATACACTCTCGGAAGAAAAGCAACAAAATAAAGTCAAAATTCATACTGCAGTCTTCTAAAAATGAGATTTTTTAGCCTATTAAGCAGGTTCCTAAGTCCTGCAAGAACATAGTGTTTGCTTCAATCTTAAGGACACCATAGAAAATCATTCTATGAATTTCACTACTGAGAAAAAATCAAATCTCTTATTAAGTTACAAACTTATTTTAGACAAATATTATAGCCCTTGAAGAGAAAAATACTTCAATAGTTTGATATGATTCAGTAAGCCATTTTTGAAAGACTGGTAAGCAATGACTTGACAGCCACATGAACTCACCTTTGATGAAAACAAAGAAGTGAAGCAGGGGTCCAGCCTGGGCGTACCTTTAAACAGAGCTCAGGAAATGGTTAACAGGAAGTGGTACCAGCACAGGAAAAAACAAGACACAATTGTTTGTTTCTCCAAACTGTGGTCTCCTGGACTTCCCAGGCCTTCGCTGCACACAGGATGTGGACAGTGAAACAGTGCATAAACTCAATACAGGTCACCACTACACCCTTTACGACAAATAAGGGAATATTAATTGGTATCCATGAAGGACTCAACACACAAGCACAAAGTACCAAGCTATGAAGATGTATTGGGAAGTGGAAGCAAAGCTCCATGCACTCCTAACTTAGGGAGTATATGGAAGTGAAGAGCCAGCATCACACACTGGCCAGTTTACCCTCATGGAAGAGACCTTGGTACCCATTATTTAGAAAAGTAGTTGGGCCCCAGACACAGGCTGAATGGAATGATAAAGGTTTCAGAACATCTCTGGAACATCACAGCAAATATTTCGAATTAAAAAAAAAGTTTCTTGTAACAACCTCTTATTATTACTTTTTCTTTTACTTTTGCACACAAATACAGTGCAACACTGTACACGCAGTTAGGCCAGGTAGTACTTGCTGGTTTCTCACTAGAGATACCACTGTTCAGTTCCTACGTAGTATAAAAAGAGGCACAGGTTTATATCTATCTCTGAGTGTACAGATTCCCATTCCAACCAACATCCAAACAATATTCCTGTTGGTACACTATGTTCTTTGGTGACAGTTGGTCGAGGCAGATTGAGGTAGCACACTGTAAGCTGGAATGTCACGGGTTCAATTCCCTGTAGTGTCATTGGAATATTTCATTGACATAATCCTTCCGGTCACACTATGGCCTTGGGGTTGACTCGGACTCTAACAGAAATGAATACCAAGAATATTTCCTGAGGGGTAAAGGTGGCTGGTGCAGAGGGCTGACTTTACCACCTTCATGGGCCAATTATCTCGCAGTCTGGAAACCTTAACCTCCTGGAATGTTCTGGGCATGAAATAAACCTATTGAGGGACTGCTTATACCCTTACCAAATGGCCACTTCTGGCTGCAGAGCAAAGCACTGCCTCACACAGAAAGTAATCTATTAGAGCTTAGGGACTTACTGACTGAATGACTAACCCATGCAGCACAGCATTTCTTGACAAGCTAAAAATTCCTCAGTTACTGACAGATTTGCACATGTTCTATGGAACCTGAAATTTCATTACCATATTCATAGCTGCCTGCCATTTGTACCTATCCTGAGTCAGATTAATACAGTCTACTTCCTCCCATTTTTTCATTGACATCCATTTTAATATTATTTTGCATTCTATGCCTAGATCTTCCAAGTGGCCTCTTTCCTTCATGATAGCTCAGTCAGTACAGTGTAAAATACTGACTGCACAATTACAGGCTAATACCAGGTGAGAGTACTGCAAATGTTTCTGTTGATCCACAAAACCCTGTGATAAGTGTGGCTGGAAAATGAATCCCACAAATAACTACTGCTTAACGCCATGGCCAAGTCCTGGATACAAATATTAAAAATTTTTTAGAAACTAAAAGTTTCTAAAAATTCTAAAACTACAGCAACAGGCATATTTCAAACAGCAGTATGACATATGCCTGTTGCTGTATGTACAGTCTTGAACTCCCGATGATGGACAGAAAGACCGTCTGAAACATGTAGTATGTCATTCCAAATAACACAAATTTGGCAAATTGGTGCATCTAGTTCATTTTACTACAGAAATATTTTACAGTAGGCTTTGCTGGCTTTTTTCTTTGACACTGAAGACTTTGTGCTTGTGAACCTTAGACAATGTGTTAAAAGCAACTGAATATTTGCCTTATATAATACCTTTGTCTGAATGAGTCACACCCCCAGTTGTCATGGTAAACTGTTCTCTGTAAGGGTATGGCTACATTGGGGCCAGAAACAACACAACACAATGGTTAGGACAGACTCCAAACAAGGAAGTAGTAATCAAAACCATTACTGTTTATGTCAGCGGCTACACTGAAACTGATATGACTGGAATGTTATCTCCCCCAACTGCATGGCGCCAACAAAGTGAGTTTGTTTCGAGCTGACAGTCTGGTCAGATACCTGCTACAGTGTGCATAGGATTTGAGAATGAGAACAAGAAGCCCTTGTGTAGCTACAAGTATGGACACGCACATCAGATTAAATGTAGCCACATGTGTCTGCGATGTAACCCCAGACAAATGTTCGTTTGTTGTGCTGTGTCGGTTCTGGCTCCAGTGTAGCCATACCCTAAGGTACACACTGAGGTGAAACAAGCAGTTCAGCACAGAACACACAAAACACAGCAAGTTTGCACTGTACAGTTTTAACCTTGAAAGTAGATACAGATGAGCACTCAACACTACTTCCTACTGCTATAATTGCAAACACACAGCCTCTTGGTACAGGAGCTGGGTGGACTACACAGCCAGTCTGCAGGTTCTGGTGTCCATTGCTGGAATCAAACTTTGACTCCAGAGGTATCTGGTCTGGTGTCTTACTGAGCTATCTTACCTCCTGTATGTGAATATTTCGAAATGCCACACGAATGTCCTGCATGTCATCTTGTTACTTTAACCTTTACTTGCCAACATAATGTATACATACACACGTACATATATATACACACACACACACATACATACATACATACACACACGAGACGTGAACACCTTGAATGATGCCAGTTTTGTAGATATATGTAGACATGAAAACTCACTAAGTAGTGACTAAGCTATGGGCTGGTCAACTGAGGAATTGACTTCTGGCAGTGGTAAGATAATTATTCCTAATCCAAACTGTAAATGCCAGCCCTGGGGCTCGTCAAGCCTGTTTATTTGGCATCAAGCACTATTTTCATGGTGGTGAAGGGGCTGTGGAGTGAAGCTGCTCACCTCCATCTAGTGCAAAGTTTAATAATGAATGGAGCTGCACCTCCACTGTCTCATACCACACACACAGGGGTATTTCATCATTACTTTTCACACTCATTCATTCTGATATTCCAAGCAAGTTACAGTTTACACTTCTGTGACAAGCCACAGGTCTCCATTTTGAGATCATACACTGGCTGCTTCAGGGCTGTGCATTAATTCCAAAACTTCTCCACTGATTCACATAATAATGTACACAATTCTCCTGTGAACTTCCAGATCTGTGCAACATTTTGGTAACGTCTCCTAGTATAATATAAATCAGCATTTGATTGCTGGCAGGGCCAGGCGTTTTTCTCTTCCCTCGTGTCTCAGCTATTCCTCAGGCCTATTATCTGATTTGCAATGGGGGAACTTTTGCAGGGAGTAAAGTGGATAGGGTGTGAAGTTAAGCACTCACCTCCATTCCCCACAGCAGCACTCCAACAAAGCACATGAAAAGCAGGATGATAATGTAAGACAAAATTTATTTTACAATTGTAGAGGAAATCGCTACAGGCTGTAAGAGTCCAGGGATCATATCCCAGTGGAGGCAAGATTTTTAAAACCTGTCCAGACTTGTCCTGGACCCATCCAGCTTCCTGTACTATATGTACCAGGTTTGTTTCCAGGCATAAAGTGGCCAAGGGGCAATGCTGACCCCCACTTCCATATAGCACCAAGTTAATGACACAGTACAGCTATACCTCTACTAAATACACAGTACAGCTATTACTTACTCCATGGAGCAGAGTCCTTCTTGAGAAGCTAACTGGTTCTGCAGCTAGTCAAGAAATTTCCCGCACTTTATGGAACCTGAAACTTCATCACCGTATTCACAAGTGCCCACCATCTGTCTCTATCCTGAGCCAACTCCAGTCTCCACCCCCTCCCACTTCCTGAAGATCCATCTTAATATTATCCTCCCATCTATTTCTGGATCTCCCCAATGGTCTCTTTCCCACAGGTTTCCCCACTAGAACCCTATGCACACCTCTCCCCTCCCCCATACGTGCCACATGCCCCGCCCATCTCATTCTTCTCGATTTTACCACCTGCACAATATTGGGTAAGGAGTAAAGGTCCCTAAGCTCCTCATTATGTAATTTTCTCCATTCCCCTGTTACCTCGTCCCTCTTAGACCCAAATACTCTC
>Ga0123355_10020787_pt1 | contig 10492 bp, 7 predicted proteins | sample TergutEmb28metaG_3_FD_89872 | JGI IMG/M metagenome (GOLD analysis project Ga0123355, IMG submission 89872) | Embiratermes neotenicus P1 segment gut microbial communities from Petit-Saut dam, French Guiana - Emb289 P1 | ecosystem: Host-associated > Arthropoda: Insects > Digestive system > Gut ... | reverse complement strand
GCTACTATACTATAGTTTGTTTTGCCTGTCAACAAACTGTCATAACTTTTTGCAGATTTTTTTCAATTTTTGAAAATTATTTTCTATTCTTACAAGTTATTGCCTCTTGGTCCAGAATGCCGATATGCGACTGATTTTTGCTGATTTTTAACCTTTTTTAACGACAATAAAACCCTGGTAATTTTATTAAAAAACGCTGTTTAGAGCCGAAAAACGCTTCTAAACGGCGCTTTTTTGCTATAGCAGCGGTTTTTTACATATGGGCAGGCTTAGGTCATTTTAGACAGTCAAAAAAAGTCTTTTGCAGAAATTCGTTACTTTTTCGTAGAAGAAAAAGTTATCTTTTGTAGAGAAAGTCAAACGCTACAACCGCCTGTAGCGGCGGAACCGTGTCGTAGGCACGGCATTGTTATATAAAAAAATAAAACAAAAAGGAGGTAAAAATCTTGAAAAACAAAGTTACAAAAAAATTCCGTCACGGTTGTGACGAATCAACACAAGAGTGTACATATGTTCTAAAATGCACTCATGCTGATGGATTTGGCATTAAAATGAGCAAAAGTGTTGATGAGAGAATCTCAAAAAGTTTGAAAAACTTGATTAGAGAGCGTGGGTATAAAAGTACCGCTGAATTTGCGAGAGATCTCAAACGACCGCATAATACAATTGCATGTTGGTTAAACAGAACACGCATACCTAACTCAGAAGCCATTGATTATTTAGCAGACTTTTTTGAAGTATCCACTGATGTAATTTTTGGGAGAGACCCCGATTATTAGATATTGCGCCCCTGCCGAAAGCGATATTTTGGCAAAAGGAAAAAAATTATGAATGCAAAATTAAAAGAAAGAATTGTCCCCAAGGCTAAACATTCCTTTGACTTAGCAGGTGGGGTAGAAGGTCAATTAACACTTGCTAATGGTGAGCTTGTTACTGTATTTGAAAATACTGATATCGGTGATGTAAAAATACCGCTTATAGTTAGTCACGCACATACCAAATCAAATGAAGATTTAGGCATGGGCAAAGGCTGGAGATTAAGTTTACACCAGAGATTAGATGGTGTCACTACAGGTAATGGTGACGAATCCTTAGAATATGTTTATACAGATGCGGTCGGCGAAAAGCATACTTTTACGGAATATTATTTTTATGAAGATACTGATGAACGCAAACAAAGAATAGCCAAAAATCAAGTTGCAGTCGCATTAGACGGAGAAATGACTGTTGAGGTAGGCGGACAGGTTTATGAAGTTGAACGCGATTTTGAGTGTGATACAATGAACGCACATTTAAGTACAAAAATTAATGACTTGGCTGGTGTTAAATTTTTAGAACAGCGGGATGAAAATGAGAGGCAGCTTAACGACCAAATTAAAAATTTTGAAGAGATCCTTAGAGATGTTGTTGTAATAGATAGTAATAATCTTGACTTAAATAATGATGATTTTGCAATTCATAAATTAAGTGAGGATAATTCTGTTGAAAATCTTGAAGCAAAGTCAAAAGAATTTTTATCTGCATTGGAGGGTGGTAAATTTGGTGATGATACAATTATTTTGGATAAAAGCGGAGTTACACAATTAGATAAACTTATCACGCAATATCGTTTAATTAATAGACAAAGAAAGTCTATTACATCGAAAGATACGACGCTTGGGGTTCAGCATAATTTGTTAAATACTCAGTATGCTTCGTTAGATGTGCAGTTGAATACACTTCAACAACAACACACTGCGCTTAATTCGCAACGCACAACGCTTGAAATACAAAGGACAAGTCTTACTAATCAACGAGATGCACTTTTCATTCAAGATGAAGCATTACAAATACAACATCGTCAACTAGCCTCACAACGAAGAGGAATGGAATCACAGTCTAGATCATTGCAAAGTGAAAGAGATAGGCTTTCGCGAACTTTCAGCTGTCCTAACTGTGCTTCTGTAACATCAACTTTTGCACAGAATGTTTCCAGTATCCTTGGTGAATCAAATTTTGAAAGAGCAGAAGCCGCTTCACACAATAGAGCCCCCTTTGTTTTTGGTGGTTATGCAACGAGACCTTTTACATCGTCCGTTACGGATATACATAGGTGTAATGCTTGTGGTATAGAATTTCCTAGAAAGCAGACAGAATTAGAACATCAACGGAATTTATTAGGTGCACATTCAGGAAGTAATGAGATGGTAGCAGCTGGAGGAGAAGGAAATGTTTTTACACAAGCAGCACTTATAAATCAGCAGCAAAATAATATAGGCTTGGCCAATAATACGGCAAATTCTCAAAGAAATGCATTAAGACTTCAGCGTGAGAATCTAGGTCAGCAGATATCAAATATTACCTCACAGTTGGATGTAATTTCCGCACAGCATTTAGATATAGAGGCACAACAAAATAATATTCGCAATCAACAAACTGATATAAGAACACAACAAGCTGATATATCTCGCCAAAGAGCAGAACTTGTACAACAACAAAATGACATTGATTTACAACTTAAAAATGCCAAAGAACAATTTTCTCTTATAGTAAAACAAGGACGCAGAAGAGTTTTTTTTGCAAGTGACATGATTATAGATTATGTAAATACTCTTGAACAACGCAGAAAGTTTTTAAAACGGCACCCAAAGGCAGTTTTGATAGGGGAAGACACTATTTTAGGCTTTAGCGAGGAAGGTCGGTTTATTACAATTTTTAATGATGATAGAAATTATACTTCTATTATTTGGGATGAAATAGAAACAAGTGCCGGCAGGCAAGATAGAATAATTAGTGTAGAGGTCAACGAAAAAGTATCGGTACTAAATTATGATAGAGAAGGATTATTAGAATCGCTAACTTGTCACAACGGACAAAGAGTAGTCTATTCATACTATGATGGACTTCTTTCTGAAGTTGAATATTGTGGATTAGATGAGAAAATATTGATTAGGTATGCAGATGCAGACATTGCAGAGGTAGAAAATACTTATACAAAATTAGTAAGTAAATTATCGTACGAAAACAACAGATTGATAGGCATTGGCAATCAATCATATATTGACAAAATTTCTGATTCAGAAGTGCTTACATTAGCTGAACCCAAAGAGGTAGCTAAAACAAAAATTTCATATTCTGTAGATGGTTTAGCTTATGCAAGTTATATTGTCATTGATGTTGAAAACGAAGGCTCAAAGCATTACTACCTTAATTTTGATGGGTCGCTTTCTGCATCATATAGTAAAAATTGCGACGGTAGTTTCATTGAAAAACCTTCTTTTAGTCTTTTATTGGGTGACAATCCAAATGATACAGAAAGAAGAGGAAAGTTGTGGGGATATTCTGCAAGTGAGTTAGAGGGGTATGATTGTATTGAGATTGACAGAAACTTAGCAGTAGAGGGTAATGTCAGTATTACTGCTGCTGATTTTGTTCGTTTTGAGGGTCTGACTGAATTTGTAGTTAGTGCCTCAACTATAATTGGCAAACATGAAAGAGTGGAAAGGCCTTTCCGCACATCATTTAGACCAGAGATAGAATTTTTTACAACGCCGCGAGCTTTTGCTGTGATTGTTACGGTGCATTACGAAGGATTAGTCCCACAGAGTTTTACAGGAACATTTGATAGTAGAATTGGCTCTAAACAATTTCTTTCACTCCCAATAACAATCGACAAAACCAAAAGACTGAGCAGTATCAGTGTGAGGCAATGGATGCCTCACACTCATCCTCTTCGATTAACCCCTATGCTAGATGATATTCGCTTTGCCCCCTGTGAGTGGTCGTACTTTGAAGAAGATGAGTGGGGCAATGAGACTTATACCGAAAGCAGTGAACAGCTTATAGCCAAAACAAATGATATTTGTAATTATAATAAAATAGCTAGTGGCTTAAAACAATTTGTTGCTCCTGAAGAATTTTTTTCAAAGCCTTTCGAACCGCCTAATACAGAAGCGAAAGTTTTTGACTCTATGCATAGGCTTATTAGAGAACAAGTAACAAACCGAACCACTAAAATCAACTCTAGAACTCGTCAGGTAATTAGCTGCGAAGAGATTCACACCGTTAATACCCAGACCTACAATGATGATGGCGATGTGGTTAGACAGGAAAGCTGGATTTTAGGCGAAGAGGCTGCAAGCGGAAAAAATATTCAAGAAGTAGTCTATGATGAAGATGGAAATTTGACAGAAGAAATCAGCTATAATTCTTTAGATTCGTCCTCTAAATTTATTCAAAAAAATGAATACAAAGAAAATGGTCAGGTTAGTGCAAAATATGATGAGTCAGGCAAAAATAAAAACAAGTTTGAGTATGACGAACTTTCTGGGCAAATAAAAACAGCTCAAACCGCTGATGGAGCTAAATTTGGGTTTGGCTATAATAGGCGCGGCAGAGTCACAGCGATAACGCAAAGCACCGAAGAAGGCGAGGCGAATACAACTAGGTTGAGGTTTGTAAGCGGTCTTCGCACAAGGCTTAGCGCCGGACGAAATTCTTTGACTTATGAATTTGACTATCAGGGACGCAGAAACAGCGTAAGTTTAAATGGACAAGAACGAATCAGGCATGAGTACGAGGATAATTATACCGCCGGAATAGGTATCGCTACCATAGGCGGAAAAGTTTTTGGGCAGTTAGAAAATTTTGATATAGAACGCAAAATTTTATCCGAATCCAGGCAAAAAGACGGTGGTGAAGCACAAAGTATCACAGGAGAGGCTTGGACGGATAAACGCGGCAGAATTTGCATGGTTGGGATTGGCGGTGAAGTTATGCTTGCCCATAGTTACAATAATGATAATAGCGTGGCATATACAGGCGATGGCGCGACAGGCAGTATTACAGAGTATGTCTATGATGAAGTTACAAAAAATAATGTTAAGGTCATAAGAAGTAAAGGTGAAACTATTGCAGTTCCTGCCGCTATAGAAACTGTTAGTTATAATGACTATGGATTAGTAAGTGAAAGGACTGTAGAAAGTGATGATTTAAATAATAAATATCAATATACTTACAAAGATAATGCCGCCAAAGACTTAGAAAGCATTACGCTGCCTAAAGGTTTCATGCTCAAGCCAGAAATGGATGTGTACAAACGCAATTGCGGCAAAGAGATATTCAGTGAAAGCAGCGAGAGGATAGCAGGTGAATATATTACATATCGCAAACATGGAGTCAATGCGACAAATATGGTTGCCAGTATTAGGTATGGTTCAAAACCTGACAATGAGTATGTAATTAAAGACGGCTTATCCTATAAATATGACCAACAAGGTAATATTTCAGAAATCAGAGAAAACGGTCAATTGCAAGTAAGATATTCTTATGACACGGTGGGTCGTTTGATTAGAGAAGATAATGCTTCGCTGAATAAAACAATATTACATTCTTACGATAATAACGGCAATATTCTGTCAAAAAGAGAAGGGAAGTTTAGTCTTAGAGAAGATAGCGATAGGTTACAAGTTGATACGGTAGCCGAGTACGAATACAGCGCTGACAACGGAGATTTACTAAAAAATATTGCGATATTTAGTGGGGGAAATGATTCGGCTGTTAAAAGTATTTGTTATAATGAAGTAGGCAGACCACTATCTTATCAAGGTAACGATATTGAGTGGGAAAAGGGAAGAATCGTTAAGTTTGGTGATTTAAATTATGTTTATGATGGACACGGCAGACGCATAGAAAAAAATGATTCAAACGGTGACAGTATTAAATATGTCTATGATAACAGCGGTTATCTAATAAGAACAATTGATAATACAAATGCGGCCACCGTCGATTTTATTAGAGAAAATACGACACTTATTGGATTAAATTACGAAGAGAAACAATATTTTTATCGTCAAAATTTTCATGGAGATATTACTCATCTGCTTGACTCTGATGGGAAGATTGTTGTAAAATACAGCTACGATGCATGGGGTAATCATGTTACGACAGCACTTTCCGGATATGAGTCATTAGCGAAATCTAATCCTTATCGCTATCGCGGCTATATTTGGGACGCAAAAACGGGACTATATTACACTCCGCAGCGTTATTATGACCCTACTATAGGTAGGTTTATAAGTCCTGACAGCATAGAAAATGCAGAGAAGCAAGCCGAGTTTATCGGCGGCATAAACCTATATGCGTTTTGCATCAACAATCCAGTTTCTTACCTAGACCCTAGCGGCGGTATTATTATAAGTATCATCACCGGGCTAGTGATAGGGATATTTGTTGGCGGTATTGTTGCGGGTGGTATTGCAATAGCCGGTCAAGTTATTAACAGCGGCTCACTTAATCCCTTTAATTGGGACTGGGATGAAATCGGAGTAGCCGCCTTGCGAGGTGCATTCTTTGGCGGTATTATGGGCGCGTTTAAGCCCTTTGCTCTTGCCGCTAAAGGACTAAAGAAAGCCTTTGGGTTAAGTAAAAAACTAGCAAGCAATGCAATAGGCGCTGCCAAATCCACTACCGTAAACACCATGCTAAAAGGTGCGGCAACGGGACTTAAAAAAGCCAGAGATTCAGTTGTTAATATTGCCAAGGGTTCTAGCAGCAAAGCAAAGGCATCTATTGGTAAGATAAAACAAAACCTTACTGCAGGTGCAGGGAAGAAAGGTGTAGTAACACCGGGTGTTAAACCTAGTTTTGAAGTGCTAGGATTTAGACCTGAAGCTATCATGAAAGCATCTGCACAGATAAAATGGAAAGGAGTAATGCAAGCCCCATCTTATTCTACTTTTAAGAAAAAGTTGTTTAAGCATCAGAGAAAATTAACGCCGAAATTGTTTAAAAAGAAAAAATTTGGTAAAGCAAATGCAATAAAAGGTAACGATGTTATTTTGCATCATGTTAAAGGGCGGGCAGGCAAAGAATTATATAATGTAGTTGGTGTAACAAAAAAACAACATCTCGCAATCCATCAAATAACAGGATATAAAAATGCTGCGTGGGATGCAGTTAGTTATGTACTAACAAACATTGGAGGTTTTTAAATCATGGAAAAAGAAAAAAATTCAGAAAAAGATAATGTGCTTATGGAAGGCCTTTTGGTTAAAAGGGAAGGCAAAATGTCTTTAAAAGAGAAAGAAAAAATTTTTAAAAAACATAATTCGGCTGTCAATGGGCTTGTGGATTTTGTTGAAGGACGAATGCCTTTTGAAGAGTTTGAATATAACTACAAGAATGATTTAAATTACTTTAGTATATTAGAGATAAAAGATGATTTATTTGAGCGTTCTGTAAACAAGCTTATTGAAAGTGATGATTGGTCAACAATAGGCGGAAAAACAGAGGTTCATTTTAGGATAGAGATTTTTCTTAAGGATATGGGCGTTTCAGTAAAACCTACATCTAAATATGAAGATGATGCAAATTTTATATACGGTATTCAACCTAGCTATGTATCCACAGACGACGAAGATTTTCTCAAGACTATTATTGCATCTGCACCACAAGACCTATCAAAAGTACAACAAAGAAAGTGGCTAAAGGATAAAGTTAAATCTTTATTTCTTTTTGATAAATCTCCGCCTCGTTGGATTCAAAATCCTGAGTGGCCAATCATAGACGGAAAGCCTCTTGTGTTTAAGAAGCAAACGCGGGAGAAAGAAAATGACGAACGCATATGGTATACATTTTATGACCCCGACACAAAAGAGGAAACAGTTATTATGCAATTTTATTAATATTTTGGAATTTCTATCTAAAATGATTTGAGTTATAATGTATTTGTTAGTACAATACGCATATTAAAATTAAATTTAATAAAAAAAGGGAATAATCAATCTTATGAAAAAAATTCTAACTTTAACAATCGTAATTATTCTAGCTTTGGTGCTATTAGTCGGTTGCAATGATGTCAATTGCCCTTGTGTTGATAGTGGCAATTATACTTCAGGCATTACCGAAGGTGACTTTATTGGCACATGGCAATCTATTTGGGTAGAGTCAAGTCTAGTTGATAGTGAATTTCACCCTAATGATGCATATGATTTAATCATCAACGACAACAGAACTTTTGAAATAAGTTCTTCAAGACCATTTACTGCGGATGCTACTGCGTCAGGTGTGTGGGCAGGGGTTGAAACAAGGGATAATTTTGGTCTCATTTTGTTTGTAACGGCATCTGAGCAGTGGACTTTTCAAGCATATCTAACATTGACTAAATTGGATGACGGCACACTGATTGCAGCGTTTGGTGTGACTCCTGGTGCTTGGGGAAGCGGTGGAAGAAGTATAAGATTTGAAAGAGTTGAAAGTACTTAAAATTATCACCAATAAAGAATTGTAGTTTTAAATAGAGAAAATTTAAAAAAACAAATAACGATTTAATGTTCGTCAATGTGGACGGATAATCCTTTTCTTTTGCTTAATGCAAGGTAAAAAATCTAACAAGGAGGTAAGTTTATCAAAATGCAAAACAATTGTAAAGAAGAGCCGGCAGCGATGAGTTACAACGGCGAACACTTAGAATCAAAAAGACCTCAGTCGATTTTTTTCAAACTTGAGCATCGTGAGAATCATTTGTATTCGATTCAGCACAAGCATTTACCACAAGATATCATTGGCTTCGATGATAAAGACCTTATCGTAAGAAAATGATAAAAGGTTATTATGTAAAATAAATAGCACTATTCAATATTGCAGGGGCAAGCGACAAAGGCGCGCTAGTTGCATAGTTCTTGTAAGTGAATATAAAAAGCAAAAATGATGTGTGGCTTAAGGAAAAATTTAATTCATTTCTTAAGCTAGATATCCTGTACCCTAAAACAATAAAAATATTAAGGAAAAAACTATTATGAACAAAATTATAAACTTAGGTTCGATTGTTGGACCCCCAGGACCTCCTGGGCAACATGCAGTAGTACAAATCAATGCTAGAGGTGAATGGAATAATTCCACCGCATATATGCAGAATGATTTTGTAATGTGTACTGACGGCAATGCTTATATTGCGTTGCATGATAATACAATGGGGCGTTATCCATCGGATAATCCAACTCATTGGACACGCTTTGTGGCAAGGGGTGCTGATGGTCCTGTTGGTCCTGCGGGTGTTAGCTTTTCTTTTAATAATGGTGTATTGAACATCATACCAAACTAGGCGAAGGAGGAAAAGAAGATGTTACAATTTAAAGGTCAAGCAGTGGCGGATGTAAGGTGGGATAATCAAAATGTCGAGGTTGTTAGATTTGACGGGCAAGATGTTTGGCGCAGACAGATGATGGGTATATGGGATGGTGCTGATAATCTTGGCACAAAGATTCGGGGTACGATAAGGACTCAAAGTATTTCAATCAGAAATTTAGGCAGTCAGGCGACGGGGGCAATTACAGTATCTTCAAGTAATTCGCGTTTTACGATTAGTGCAACAACTTCAAATTTTACTATGGGTCCAATTACGCTTTCATCTTTAGGTGCTGGGATGGTGGCAAGAAATTTCAATATTCGAACTCTTGCGAATATGCCCGTGGGTGAACATTCATCCAATATTACTATAAGTTCGGTAAACAACGGAAACATAACATTCGTTGCAAGAATTGTTGTTGAACCTATTCCTGCAAGGTTGAGTTTTCAAAATGCCGCATTAATAACAACATTTACGATGGTACAAGGTGCGGCGGTACCTGCTGCACGAAATGTAACAATCACCAACACGGGTGACCTTCCTACCGGTAGGATAGATGTTATTCGAGACAATGCTAATTTTACAATCAACGACGACACAAGTGCCATAATAAATAATTTGCTTCCAGGAAACTCAGCAGTTATTAGAGTTAGACCCGTAGCAGGATTAACATCTGATTCTTTTTCGGCGAGAAATTTCGAAACAATAATTTCGTTTAGAAGAGAAGGTGTTCCTGCTCAAACCATACGGGCAGGTGTATCGGTTGCACCGGCAGGTGCTCATTGGCGGCGGGTGACGAGCGGCAACTTTAACCAAAATTTACCGACACAAATACACGCATCTGTTTGGCGCATGGAAGGCGGTTGGCACGGTGAAGTAGGAAATATGTGTGGTTTTGTAGAGGATTATAGCCATGTATTAGAAACAATTACACCTAACTTTAATCAATCTACGCAATCAAATTTAGGTGCTTGGTTTTGGTTGTCAGGAAATCATCTAGAAGGGTATTTCTCTTACGACTACAGTGGGTTTACCGAAGCGACTTTATATGAGGCTTGGCAATTCTCTTAAATAAAAAATACTAGGTCATTCCATAATTTTAAAATTAAATAACAAAAAAGGAAACAACAAATATGGAAATATCAATTATTATTCCGGCAAAGAATTTAGAAAATTACATTAGCAAAGCTTTGGATAGTATTGCGATGCAAACTTACGATAAGACACGATTTGAAGTTATAATTGTGTGTGACAAATGCACTGACAACACGAAAGGTGTTGTAGAATCGTGGGCAAACAATAACCCTGACATTAAAACAAGGGTGTTTTGTGTACAGCATGGCAATCAAGGTTTAGCTAGAAATGTTGGATTGGACAATGCTGTCG
>Ga0123355_10020786_pt1 | contig 10492 bp, 6 predicted proteins | sample TergutEmb28metaG_3_FD_89872 | JGI IMG/M metagenome (GOLD analysis project Ga0123355, IMG submission 89872) | Embiratermes neotenicus P1 segment gut microbial communities from Petit-Saut dam, French Guiana - Emb289 P1 | ecosystem: Host-associated > Arthropoda: Insects > Digestive system > Gut ... | reverse complement strand
TACATACATACATACATACATGTCCATTTATTTTTTTAAATTTATTTAAGCATGCTCCATCACTGTGGAGTAATACTACATGCTATAAGTGTACATATTACAAAGTATCTGTTTTAAGTACAGGGAATGCTGTGACCAACCTTGAATGTGATCACGTCAGCTGCTGCATTCCCATTACAATGGCATTTATTTTACAAGTAAAATAGTATTGTTTACAACTGTTCAAAGTCTACTGAATTAGTACACGTGAGGAATGCTTTAAAGTATTCTGATGTTAACTCTTGTTTGTTAAATACATACATTCATACATACATGCATGTATGCATGTATACATATATACATACATGTATGTATGTATGTATGTATGTATGTATGTATGTATGTATGTACATACATATGTATATATGTATATCTACGTTTGTGTGTATATGGACATACGTGTGTCTGTATGAATGTGTGTGTGCATGTGTATGTATATATGTATGTATGTATACATTTGTGTGTATATGGAAATATGTGAGTCTGTATGAATGTGTGTGTATATGTATGTATGTATGCATGTGTGTGTATATGTATGTATGTATGTATGTATGTATATACATAATGTATGTATGTATATATGTATGTATGTAATATATGTATGTACACATGTAACATACGCATGTATAATTGTATGTATGCATGTATGTATGTATGTATGTATGTACATATGTACGTAACATATGTATGTATGTGTATATGTATGTATGTATGTATGTATATGTGTGTGTGTGTGTATATGTGCATGTGTATGCATGTATGTATATATGTATATATGCATGTATGTATTGCATACGTATGCAAGCATGCATAACAGTAGGTAGATATGATGGTATCTGCATAATTCAACACAATACACCAATATTTCAGCTTTTAACAGATATGAGTTCAGTTGGCAGTGGTACTGTATAGAGTACTTACTCTCAACAAACGTCCTAAGGCATGTAACATATGTGCATAATCTGTACTCTGCTGGACCAACTGATCCATGTTAGTATGCTCCAAAATTTGCTGTCCTTCATCTGATAAATCATAACCATCCTCTTCTTTCTAAAACAGATACATAGGCTTGGTTGCTAGATGACACATAAAAGAGAAATATGAAAGGAGGAGAGAAATAAGAGGAAATATATGAAAAGAAAAGCAGGTATAACAGTAGGAAGAGGAAAATGAAAAGGAGAAGACATAGAGAAACAATATGGAGAAGGAGGAGAGATTTATACAACACTTACGATGTTTCCACAGCAGAGAAAAGAATGCACCACAGGGAGGTAATTTTCACCAGCCTTTTTCACTGACTGACTATTCATTTGTCAGTATCTCCTTGAATGACTTTTAATGAAATTTTAATCATGCTTTACTATAACAAGACACTAAAATAATACTTTTATACCATTTTTGTGCATCAACTGCATACACAAACCTAAACACAACTGCATTTTGTTAACTATTCACCATATAAAAATTTAATGACACCACTATAACGAAACAGATGTTTCACGATTCCATCAGATGATCAAGACAAAAATGATAACCCCATCACAAAAGATGTATGGAAATAAAGCATTCATGGTGAATTTTCGTAAGTTTGTTATGACAGACCAGCAGATTGAGAAAATCATATCCAAAATCTCCTATAAACTGAGAAGATTCATTTTGTTGTTTGTACGGTATTTACATTAGATGTGTGACTGTAGCTTATGCTTGCATATTTAGCCATACAGTGCAAGCTGGTGTCTTGCCAGCTGATGAGATGACTGACAGCAGACTGAATGTCATTTCTGTACATCAATATGTATCATATGTTAGGATGATTCATAGACATTCATTGTAAGCCATTCTGTGTTATTTCTTGGCACTCATCTGAAAGTAACACAAAGTATCCTGAATATTACACCTGTCCACAAAGACCAGATAACAAGATATTCTAATTGCAGAGCTAACATACTGAATTCCAGATCAAGTTCTAAGGATTCACTGAAATGTTCTCAGGCAGACAGCCATGTCAAGATGTGAAGGTTTTCCGATGTTTCAGGGACTGACTCTGTCCCCATCTTCAGGGTGTTGATGATGGCTTGGTGGAACCAAAAGTAGGTGTCCTACCCTGTGTTGTGTGTATCTCTGGCATGGACACGGGATGGAAGCAACCCCTCTGGTTACTGGGAGGAGTCAAGAGGTCAATGCACTTGGTCTGGCCTGGGCTGTCTATTGCTGGTTGTGGAAAGTGTTTCAGTAAACTAATAACTGGCTGCCATGTACAACTTAATATGAAGCCTGTCTCCCTGTTGAAGTTTTTGGAATCTAGTTAAATTTCTATGGCTTCTTTCACAATCTGATCCATACACATACTCATCCAGTTCAGACTGTGTGTGTGTGTGTTTTTTTTTTTAATTGGATTTCATGTCCTGTGTTTAGCAGGCGTTCTGCTACAGTTGATTTTTCTGTATGGCCATTGGGCCTGTGTCTTATGTGTTCTTGATATCTGATTTCAATAGTGCTGACAGTCTGGCCCACATACACTTTACCACTTTCACATGGAATGCAGTAAATCCCAGATGTTTTAAGGCTTTGCTTATCCTTGATCAGTTTTAGAGTGCTAGAAGTTTTTTTTCATTGGAATATGGATAGTTTTAATGTTAAGTTTTACCAGCAGTCTGCTTATTTTGTTACATGTTAAGTGCTGGTACCGATGCAACACAGTTCCCATAAGTTTTTCAGAAGCTGTCTGGGGCTTGTTCTTGGTACATAGAGTGTACTGGATGTCCTGACTGCTATGGCCATTGTTTCTGAAGGACTGTTGTAGGTGCTGAATTTCATCCTTTAGACTATCTTCATCACAGATGATAAGTGAATGGTGGATGAGAATAGACAGAACTGCCCTCTTTTGTGCTGGATGAAATGTCAGAAAACTTTCACATCTTGATGTGGCTGTCTGCCCAAGAACATTTCACTGAATTTTGTCGCCGTGAATGCTTCAAGACTTATAAGTTCTAAGGATTCATACTACTAACTGGTAAAGACCAGAGGTCTAAACTAACTAGTGGACAAAAGCACACAAAATAACCTCCAAGAACTTACATCTGGCAGTTTATATTCCAGCAGTTGGTATTTACCTTTTTCCAGTATAAATATTTATTTTGTGTTTCCTTAATACAATGCAAAATTGATGAAATTTCATCCTTGAACCACCGCCTATTATCGTGTTTTACTATCTGCGTCACCTGTAAAGTATGTACCAGAAGTTACACTTTTGGATCCATGCTGTAATATTACAAAGAAAAAATCTGTATATTACCATTCATGCTCCTGAATTACATTGAACTAATTTGTACACCACCATTCATACAAAAATTATTCATATAAAAATAAACTTTATTAGCCCAAGATGTTTCAAGTCTTGCAGCTTATCTGCAGGGGAAGGTAAGTTCAAAAAGAAACTAATGATATTATACATGTCATTCCTTATGACAACACCATACCTTCATCACATATATTGAATCCTACAATACATGATCATTTCCCCTCTCATTATCTTATTTACACTTGGAGGTTAACATTTTTTTTGTTATTTACACTACAGTTAAAAATTTGTCTTTGGCTTTGTAATGGGTAACTGTTCATTTCTGCTCATCATTCTACCTGTTATTACAATGCTATCTGTTTTTAGTTTCTGGTAACCTACATAAAAATTGTATGTTAATTTGCTAGTTGTTATACTTCTTGTAATTCTCTGCTTATATTTGAAGCAAATTCCTGCCATAATCTGATGAACAGCATGAACCATGAGAGTATGATTAAATTATATCACATTCTGTGGTGTCCATATAATAATCTGAAAAGATAAATTTGATGACACAGACATAAACGTAATAACTTAGTCACATGAACACAATGATTGCAGCACTTGCCTGCAAGAACTGTTTCCTGAGCACTGGAAACATTCGTGATAACTTATACTGATCAGCAGTGACATAGGCAAGACAAAGTGGTCGCACAAATCCCCTCGCCAAAGGGTCATGAAGAGTCAAGTAATGCACATATGCATGGAGATCAGACATTATGAACATCTGCAATACCTGTGCATCTTCACAGAACACAGACTCACTGTGGTAACAAAAGAAACAAGCAACTGTTATTGGTAAGGAGTCTGCAGATTTCTAAACTTTTACATTCTTCTTGTCCCAACAAACACAACAATCAACATCTATAAGTTAACTTAATACACACTATACATATACTACAAATTTTATGGTTTGTAAGTCACCTTGAGTTGGCGTGATAGTCAACAGACATGATTCTCATGATAAAGTTATTGATTTCAATGCCTGCAACTTCTTCGGCATGTAGTGGAATGGTCAAGAGGGGAATTGGACCCATCACCTCAGAAAACTCTGCAAAAATGATGAAGTCCTGCCGAGTGCACAAGCATGGATCCTGAAACAGTAATCATATTCAATGGGCACCCCAAACCCCACTTGTAAAAACTGCACAATGTGCATTCTTATTTTCATTTCTTCTGATACTGTTTTGTGGAGGACAGTGCCCAAAACTACAAATGTGAACACCAAGCCACTGTTTCATCATGTCACCCTGAAGATGGCAACAGCCATGTTCTCCAGTCAGTCAAGAATAGGAAAGAAGACCAACTATTGTCGGTTAGTCAGGCACACGACTTTGACCTCTACAGTGGTTCTGCTGACAGAAATCAGACCATTACTTATTTATGACCAGTATCCGAAGTATTCCAGTTAGAAATACATTGGGCCGAAGTGCAGTCTGTCTTGTGAAGGTGAGTTAATTATAGTTTGCAAGAAAAAACTTTCTGTTGTGTTCTATGTGGTTAGAGACGACTTTAGCCTTATTGTAAACTGAACAGCAACAAATGGCAACCAATGAAAGTGACTGAGAAATATGTTTTTATCAGCATCTATACAGGGCGTTTCATAATGTTCTCCGTGATTACATTTACAACAAGAAAACCAAAGGACCTACCTTAATGGAATTGTTCACAGCCACAGGAAAACTGAAAAAGTTTTTTTTTGACAACTAGAGATGTTCGATATTCAAGTTCTTCAGCGGTTAATGGGTGACCACTTGATTTCTGCTTGCAGAGACACCCAGTTTCAGTAAATTGTTTATACCAAGCACAAATGGTCTTGTCTGTAGGTGGTTCCTTTGTGTACTTTGCATGAAATGCATGCTGCACAGTAACCACAGACTTACTCGTGTGATATTCCAACACACAAAACAACTTCTCCCCCGGAGCAGCTATTTTCTCACTACATACACTTGCATCATCTAGTGGCAGAAATGTGAACTACGATGAAAAACAACTTACTGGGAAAAAATTTGTGAGTTGCTCCTTCTATCCGTACAGGTTCTGTAAATACATGTCCTACAGTTTTCCTATAATAATTTTTTGTAATCCTGGAGTACATTACGAAATGCCCTGTATGTTTACACTGCAAGCTTTGCTCAGAAATAAGGGACCTCCACCTTTGCTGTCAAGGCCACAGCTTTGCTCCTGAGTAATGATCAGTACAAGCTACTGCCAAAAGGATTCATACTTTCTGGGTCATAGTAGGGTTTTGTACCTGTGGTCTCCAATAATCCCAGGCTTCTGCTGCAAGAGGTACTGATTGCTCATCATAAGATGAAGGACAGGACTCTTTGGAAAGAGCTTTGTATCCAAACACAACAGCATCTGCAAATATTGCAGCCATAGCAGCAACAATTCCTCTCAGCAACTGGAAACAAAGTAACATGCATCAGTAAAACTAGGAAGTACTACATAATAGAAACCAATAACACACCTTGTTACAAAAATTACAGACAATTCCTCTCAGCAATGCAAACACAGTAGTAGTAGTAGCAGCACGCAACAAAAAAATAGAAAGTACTATGTAATAGAAACCGGCAACAGAGCTAGTTATAGAAAAAACTAGCCCTTAAAGACCTCTCAGTGACCCCAACATGGTACGAAATATTCCAGTCAAATGCAATAATCTCTTTTTCATTCACAGCTAATCATTGGGTAACAAATAAGCAGTTACAAAATTTTACACACTTTTTAAGTAATCAATAAAAATTCTTCACACATTTCACCATAAGTTACTAAATTAATGGAAGTTCAATCATCATTCTGTTACAGCCAATTGGCTCAATGAACTGAACTCAGGATTTCACTTAGAACTAGTGCACATGTACAAAACACACTTCCCATTAAAATGCATGAGAATATATTAAAACCATTATATTCTAACAAAATTTATTTAGAGGACAAAGATCTAGAGTTGAAAGAATTAACGTTAATGTCATCAGAGTAGTTCATCTCAAATCAAAATATAATACAATTTTTGTTAATACCAAGGTTTTACAACAGTTCCCCATAACCACAACATATTTGAAACTAAGCAGTTTGGTGTAGTGTTGACATTGTACACACAGGCAGTAATGCTTCTAATTGATAACAAGGGAGGTGCTTTATCTGAATCCCAGTCAGTACACCAGGTATCAGGAAGTCTTGTGCAGCTTTCCTTAGGCCTTCCAGGCCAACCCCAAGATAGAATCTGACAAGACCAAGATCTCGTCCCTCCTAATCCCTTACAATTCGTCACTTACCAGTAACCCTGCCATCAACGCTATACAGACTACGGTACCAACAGGAAATAAAATCGCAAAGAATATACACCAAAAACATGGAAACCAGGCCTTAATATCTGTAGGGTAATTGACAAACTGTAAAATCTCCTTCTAACAACATCCCAAGGAAATTCAATATTATGCCACTAGAGACACATTTACATTCAATACAGGCACTTAATTATAAATAAAAATATTGAAGAGTATGTGCCTAGTTCTATTATTTTAACACATCAGATGATGCAAAAGGTCCATGAAGTTAATTATCTTAAAATTGCATGACCAAACCCAGAAGTTGCACCCTTGTCACACATATACTCCGTCAGCAAGCAGTACAATATTTTCTGGGTTTCTTTACTTCTCGATACCACTGAAATGTATCTGAAGTTCATAAGCTACAACTATTAAAACTGCATCTAGGTATACTATACTCATATGTAATTGGTCATATACTGTGACCTTCATATTGCAGTACACACACAGATATGTGCACACACACACACACAAATATATATATATATATATATATATATATATATATATATATGGGGTGGTGCTGTTGGATAAGGCACTGCGCTACAAGACGGAAGGTCGCGGAGGGTTTGATTCCCAATGGTGTCGGTGGAATATTTCATTGACATAATCCTTATGGCTGCACTCTAACAGAAATGGGTACCAGGAATATTTCCTGGGGGGTAAAGGCGGCCGGTCATAGGGCTACCTATTGTCATGAAATCTGGAAGCATCAACCTTCTGGAACCCTCAGGGCCTGTAAAGAGATTGCTTTACCTTTTATACACACACACACACACCAACCATGACACACACATGCACCCACAGGCGCATACAGCTATGTGTGTGGGGGGCTAGGGCTTTCTGGGTGTGAGTGCGTGTAAACATGCACGCCAGCGCCCGTGTGAGCCTGTACGTATCCCATTTACAGTTCTTGAAATCTCATATTTTTGCGGTCAGATTAACTTCAAGACTGGTAATAGGATTACATAATCAAGTCACTCATTTTCGGTCTACGAAGCGGTTCTTTCCAAGAGGTTTCACAACCAAAACTATGTACTTGTACGTCAACGCACAAACAGCCCTTATCTCAGTATTAATTTAATAATCTTATCAACATCACATAGGGCACTAACTGATAACGTTTCCATTTATAGTGACTGATATTCTTCCAATTAACCCGTTAGTTTTTTGGGTCGATTTTTTTTTATATTCTACATGCATTGAATAGCACGACTACGAAATATTTACTATCAATTTTCGTCCATAAAATTTCACGAAGAGACTGAATAAACATGATCTCAGGGAGAAATGAGCTCGAACCTGTCAATAAAGAACTTTCGTGTGGCTGAGTTACTCGGTGTGTATGCTGCTCTGCCCTGCAGAAGTACCCTACAAAACCACACCGCTTATCAACACACGAACTTAGTTACCTCACTAGTGACAGTCTGTGGCTTGCATTAACGAAAAACAGAAGGAAAGTCCCTACATCGTCTGTCTCAAATTTTAAAATTTCCTGTCATTTTTTTCAGTTAATTTGCAGAAATATTGGATATCCGCTTCATAATACGTCAAGACCATGGATATCCGCTTCATTATGGGTCACGACCGTGGACATCCGCTTCATTATACGTCACGACGGTGGACATCCGCTTCATTAAACGTCACGACCACGGCTATCCACTTCTTTACACGTCACGACCATGGGTATCCGTTTCATTATACGTCACGACCATGGATATCCGCTTCATTATACGTCACGGACGTGGATATCTGCTTCATTATACGTCACGACCATTTATTAATTATCTTCGCAAGTTTTGCAGAAAAACTGTGCGACTAAAGGCGTGAGTAACAATAAATTATACAAACGAAATCCTGACTCCGTTTTTACATATGCACCTCGGATGTACGTAAACAAACACAGACATAAACAGAAATAAGCTTCGCGTAATTAAAAATAAGGAAGGTAACTAAAAGTGAATTGGTATTCAAGTTCTTAAAAACAGTGCTTAAAAGCTTTCAATCATTTACGAGTGAGTAACTAAAAAAAAATACAGTTCATGTATGAATCATCCCATACGAAGGGAATGCGGCAAAACATTTGGCCAAAGACCGGAAAAATTTTCAACTTCTGCCCAGTTCCACCGTATCTAGCTTCTTCCCTGTAAAATTCTCTTTACTAAACCACAAACATTCATCATTAATCTCCAATACAGACCACTAATTTTTAATACAATATAATACTGATTCCTAACAGCATCACTGTACTTAATGAAACTCTTCACGTACAAGAAGATGTCATGGTAGGTTGTGTCTATGCAATGCTAGCCTTATCACGACACCGGTAACAAACAAAAAGACATACGAAAGCGCATTAGATTCTCATATGATGGAGCGAAAGACGTCATTCTATTATACACAATTTACAGCATATACGTGTTAGTATGAATGTATATATATATATATATATATATGTATATATAGTTCTACTTTGCTACATAAATTATTCATTGGCCTGAGCGTTTCCAACGCACACTTCTACACAAATGTAAAAAGTATTTGTTAATACACACCAACCGATAATTTTTACACATTCCTAGCGTCTAATACATATAATACCAACTTCACATTCTCAATCTACCTACAGACTCCCCGTTACTATGATATCTAAGACACGGAGGGGTGAATACACCCACACAAAATATAACGCTTGTGCCACCGATCTACTTATCGTCCTACACCGCGCATGCGTATTAAGGACACAGGGGGTCACCAGGACCACATCGAGCGAACCCCTGTTAGTTTGCAACCCGGCTAACACCTTGCCAGCATTCACGCCCATCTGCCTGCCCATCCACTTGAAGATTCAGGTAACACGTCAAATTTCGGATTGCAAGACACTGTACATACCGTGTAGGCCTAATGTCCAAGCATGCATATAAGTATGTTCGTTTACATTGTATTTAGTGCTTACTTCCCCATCGGCAGAATAACAGAAGAGCTGTTCTTCTTGTAAACAGAAAGTTCTAACTAGGAAATTTAAGAAATGCGATATTCATGGTCTAAGCCATTCCCAATTTGAAAGAAACATTGCGGTTAAAAATTCAACATGATTCATTTTAGTGCCACTTGGCTAAAACGTAACTGGAAGAAAAATCATGGATACTGAAACAACCCTATATTCGTGGTAAACTAAGGGAAATCAAGAAAACTATTCTTCACAATTCGGTATCACTTTTTTTTAGAAGTAAATATGGTATAACTGTTATTATTTTAAAAATTAATTTAGAAATACTGACATATTGAAGACCGAAATATAAATTTTCATTGCCGTGAAAATGTTTCATTACATATATATAATCCATAAATGTAGGCCTGAATTACTGTAATTTAGTAGTAAAAGTGACTGTTTCAGATATTTTGTTCCCACAAAACACGAAACTAATCTCAGCTGATAGGACTGTCGGTCGTTCCTGATTATTGTTAAAATAATAGGTCAAATCCGATCGGGTTGACAGAAATGCCGTATTCCAACCCTTTAAAGCCTGGTGGTTCTATCCACATAGTGTATTTATGTGTTACGGATAATTCTCACATTAATCAACCAATATTTCCACAAACAGCGTTCACCTGCTCTTCTTTCTAACGGATGCACAATGTGTTCTCGGTGAGGTGCCAACTTTAAAAGACTTATACATAATGTATATTAATTTTAGTCTTCAAATTGTTACAAATCTGAATCAATTTAGATATGCCTCCACCCCCCCCCCCCCCCCCCCCCCCCCCCTATTATTTT
>Ga0123355_10020785_pt1 | contig 10493 bp, 3 predicted proteins | sample TergutEmb28metaG_3_FD_89872 | JGI IMG/M metagenome (GOLD analysis project Ga0123355, IMG submission 89872) | Embiratermes neotenicus P1 segment gut microbial communities from Petit-Saut dam, French Guiana - Emb289 P1 | ecosystem: Host-associated > Arthropoda: Insects > Digestive system > Gut ... | reverse complement strand
GTTTTTGAAAACAGATTTTTGCAGAGTTCGATGAGAACAAGTTCATAAACATAAAATCATACTGAAAACTGTACGGTTGCAAAGTTTAACAATAAAAATTTTTTAGAAGAAAATGCTTTCCTTATAAATTTTGTAAAAAAAAATTGTTGGTGTTTTTAAATTTGATTAGAATAACCCGGTCCCCCCCCCCCCCCCCCCCCTCCTGACGGGTATGGGCCTTACAGGCGAGGATGAGCGGACAGTAATCAGTTAGCTCCGATACAAGAACAGTGACACTGCGCTTTGGATTTGGGACCGTAATTGAGGCTTGAATATTAAATGCCTCCGGCTAGAGGAACCTTATTGCTAACCACAAATATTTTATTCTGTTCAAATTAAATTTGCTGTATAAACAATGTTTTTAACTGCGTCTTTAATTATAAGATTTTAAACCACACCTATATACCTTCTACACACAACTGATATCAACTGCATTTCACACCACAGGCTATGAAACTTTGTAAACACAGTCGAACCCGGTTGTAACGTTAGGAAAGGAACCGAATATTTTATGTCGTTATAATCGAGGAATATAATGTTATGGGGAACAGTGAGGAATTAATTCGTAGCACAGAATATCTTACGTTATAAACGAGGTGTCGCATAAACCGATGTAGTTATAACCGGGTTCGACTGTAGTATCTTACCATCCGTAGCTGGTTTTAACCTTGGCACATATACTCCCTGAGGATGGTATATTTCTAGCAAAACATGTCGGAGTATTGTCTCTAATGTTTATTTGTATTTTGTGTTGTGCATTTCGTGAGTACATTGAGTGGATATTCACAATTTATATTTACGGTGCAAACGAAACGTCTCCTACACATGAATGGATTAGGCCTACTGATGGAGGTATTTAGCGTGGAAGCTATGAAATATCAACGTCCCGGACCGTTTCTTAACCGCTGACGGTACAGTTGCTTTAAAAAGAGGAACGCAATTAAAAGCGCTCATTGAATAAAGAAAAACTATTTAGCTGTTTTATCAGCTACCTAGTAGTTTTATTTAGTAACTGTTATTAAGGGATGCTTTACTGGCAGATCTGTTGTCTGCTTCAGTCGCACGAGCTGCCAGTACTTTTGCACGATGTGACATGTGGCTGCATTATGCCATCGTTACGCCTCATTTCGGTCGACAAGTGACTACTTCAAACAATGCTGATAATATTGTTGGATTGGTCGTGGAGGAAACATGGCTGGACTCCCTCTTCACCGAATCTCACTTCCGTTGACTTTTTTTTAGTAGGTAGATGGAGTATGGTTATCAGGAGAAACAGTATCCGGTCATGTGCGCTGCTGCCCGCGCGTGGGACAATGGACATGCGAAAGCAGCGACTTGGTTGTAAAATAGACACGATTATACACATTCGCTGCAGTATGTCATTTGGAATAGCCGATAGCTAATAAAGCAACAAATAAAACATTTTTTAATCAGCGATTTTGTGTTCTATTCACATTTCACTGGTAGATCCACAACGGTTTGGGGGGGGGGGGCCTAATTGATGTAACGTTTTTCACTCAAAGTAACCCATTTAGTAACCTAAAGTTTTGTGTGATTATGTGCGCATGCGCTTGTGTGGATGCTTATGTACATATTAATTATATTCCAGCGCAAGTTCCCATTCTCCGTCCAGGTTATTTTAAAACAAACTGTGATAAAACACTGAATTTCCTTGTTTATTAATATTGAAATTTTGGTACCGTGGCGTTAAGACTTAGAAGTGGCTTTGGAACCGTAAACAAATTATGGTTATTTTGCGAAAGAATTGTGTACGGATATACGGTAATCCATCCTACAACTCCCACCTAATTCAGATGGCCACTGCTTTATATGCGGCCAGTAACCATGTCGATGCCAGCCTGTGCCCAGTGAGGCACTGTTGCTTCGGCCACCAGCCTGCCACAGCACTGCGACATAAACAGCAATTGGTGTTGTGTGTTTGGATAGTATCCTTCTACTTAATGCGCCCGAATGTCGGAGTGTATACAATAATATTAACTCTCTGAAACACAGTAGCAGGTATATGCAGCACTACCTGCAATAAGATGCAGGAAGTCCGCATTCCGCCCATACGTATTATTATTATTATTATTATTGTGTTTCATAAATGAGATCTCCTCTTTTCTGGGATGTTAAGCACCGTAGATTGGTAGTTAGTTACCGACGTTTCGGGGCAACCCTATCGATCCCATTTTCAAGTGTCAAGCAGTTTCCTTGGCCCTTGATTTATGGGGGGGGGTCAATAACTTGTGCCGAAACGTCGATAACTACAAATGTACTCTGCGTAACATCCCACAAGACTGAAGATCTCCTTTACATATATTCGTTGCAGTAAATACTGATTATTTCCCTAAACAACATTTACCAATTGGTCTTTGTGATGCAGATACACCGTGTTTTCTTTGTGGTATTAACTAAATTTTTAGATATTATGTAGATATATTCCAAGCTCCAGAGAGGTCCAGTTTGCGCCCTCCTGTAAATAAGGAAGGCCGTGGCGTTTGCAGAAAAACGAGAAAGTCGCGGGTCGTAAACTGCAACGTCATAAACCTGAAGGATCTGCCACTTTAATGGTTTTCTTGTCAACGTACTGAACCGTCACTGTGGAATTACTTCGCAGAACCTGCGTCAGTGTAGGAAGGACGTACTGACGCACACAAGCCTTCACGTCCATCTCGCCGCACAATTTTATTCACAGCTGCTGCATGTTTCGGCCACAGGTATGGCCTTCAACCAACTCCGTATACTCTTACAGCATATATTGCAGGAAGTCATACGTACATGGTAAAAAGTACATGTTCGCATCTTTTTATATACAGTGTTAATATTTTTTGATGCCAGTCTGTAATTATACATAGTGTTAATACTGTGTTAAAATTGTAATACGAATAAGAAGTTAATATTGCATAATATGCTGCAGCCAAACATGTGTAATGGAGACTTGAAACGTTATTTCATTTAGGTAGAGATGTTCCAAGGCTAGAAATGACATTCCATGTGTGTATTGTACAAGGCTACGTTGTAACGCATAATGTCGCAAAGTCAGGTTACCCCCTAAACGTTGCTGTCTGTCAGCATTTCATCTCTACGAGCCAAAGTGACCTACACATTGGAACCCAGAGGTAACTACCCACTGAGAGATTGGAGCTGATGAGCTGGTCAGGCCCCCCCTTACGTTACCTCCACACCTCCCCCCCCACCCCCCCCCACACACACACACACACAGCGACCAAGACTGTACGTATAAAGTTAATTTTGATGCGCTTTCGCGTAACCATTTTTGCCGTGGAAAAGCAATAAGTATTACATATTCTGAAGCATGTGTTTATAACCTTAATTATCCAGCACGCAATGCGCATGTGCCGTAATTTATTGCCGTCTGTGGCCTGTCTGGCTCTATGTACATTATTTTTCCACGTTATCTCATAAACGGCATAACTTTCGGACAAGCGTTATTGAAAATAAAGTATCTTTTTTTATTTTATCTGAAACGTTTCTCATTCTAAGAAGAAATTAGCGAGCTATGATTAAAAATGTGTATTGGTCATCACATAAAGTACCTGTTGTTCTTGTCAGATTTGAATGAAAGTTGTATCTTCTGAACAGATTATCGAAAAAACCCAAATACCAAATTTCATGAAAATCTGTCCAGTGGGAGTCGAGTTCCATGCGGACGGACGAACAGACATGACGAAGTTAATAGTCGCTTTTCGCAATTTTGCCAGCGCGCCTGATTAAAGTAAAATGTAATTCATGGGCCTGAGTTTACATTAAATTTAAATGGCGATGATAAAATTCGCAACTTACAGTGCGATACACATTTGAATGTACTATAATGTAGTGTCAAAGATGTAAAGGTGAAGCCCCGGTCCACGCCGTTGAAGGTAAACCTATAGACCGGAAGGAGAGATACAGGTTTACTCATTCTCGGCTTCGTCCCTGGATGAGGTGAGAGGTCTGCTTAACGTCCCGGCCCCTTTAGTCAGGGGAAGTACCCGGGTACCCATTGTACAGGGGCTAGGCGGGCCACAGAGCTGGTCGGGGTTATTTTTACAATAGACGTCGTCGTGGGTGTATGATACTATGACTGAGAATACAATTAGCATTAGCAGCAATAATACTAGCAAAATAATCCTTCTATATCAATATAATTCTTAACAAATACATTGTCATTTCATTGCACGCCTCATAAACTTAACAGATATATTCGGAGCAGAGAAGAAGATCAAAACATGCAAAATTCTTCGGGGAAAGAATCAAATAAAGCACTATAATTTTAACCATTGCAAAGTTTTAAGATTTTGTCTTTGCATTTTGTAGTGTAACTTTTGCAAGCTATACTGATATTGGACACGTGTCTTATACTAACGATTGAGATCTCAGTTTAACTATAATAATAATAATAATAATAATAATAATCTACTTTTGCAATTTTACTTTTGTTTCCCGGACTGGCCTGAAGATGGACCGGTCCTTGCTCGAAACTTTTAGCCATATAATATATATTAATACAGTACAATAAATGGTTGTGCTAATGCAGATTTATAATCAAATCTGGTCTGGACATTTTGAAGTAGAGAAGAACTTTTTTGCCCTGCCGATTATGTAACGTAAATTCCATGAATAATTTGTTATGTTATGGTAATAAATGAGTTTTTGTGTTCAGGAATTTGAAATTGGAATTTTTTACTTTCAGTCATGACTTCAACAAAGAAAATGTCATATAACGAATCATCTTTACAGTACAGATGCACCAGAGTTATTAATAATTCATTTTAAGAATCTTAGTGCAGGCTTGCTACCGCAGTGAGACGTGGATCAGAGCTGTTAAAGGGTGCGTATCTGACTGAGTAGGGTGCTGAAAACTGACGAACGAACGAACCAACCAACCAACCAACCAACCAGCCAGCCAGCCAGCCAGCCAGCCAGCCAGCCAGCCAGCCAGCCAGCCAGCCAGCCGGCCAGCCAGCCAACCAAAGTGCTAACCGAGAGCGTCCCTCGGTCAATTCAGCCATTTATGCCCTAACCGCATCGCTGGGCTCAGTAATAGGAACCTTAAACTGTTATTGGGTTAGCGCTTGCGTTAACGATGCCGTCGCGGTTGAAGACCTCGACGTGGGCAAACTGAGTACCATTGCTCAAGAGGCAACAGGCCTTATGACTTAGGCTGCAAGGTTTTCTGGGATTCGAACCCAGAATGGTCATGTTTAAAGTTGAATTTAGACTAAATCGCCGTGAAATTTAGACACTCAAGTATAGCCGCCAGGGAAGAGTGCGGGCCGTGCCCCGTCTTTGCGTGTTATACCCTGGCATTTGCCTTACAACTGAGGGGGAAAAAACACGGACAAAATCGCAGGGTATCGACACGTCCGCCTTTTGCAGGTAGCCAGGACAAGTTGTCGATCCCTATCTCTCTGCTTTAGGGCACCCAAGTGTGAACTGATGAGTGAACACTTGCCAGTTTAAATAGCTGCAGAGATGAACTCTGGTCCCTGATTTGGAGTTCAGCCGGACGAGTCAGCACGTGTTCCCTTCAGTGAACATCACTTACCAGCGCTTGGTGTTAAGTCTGTGAGAGAAGAACCCACGTCCTCTGAACTGCTGACATCATTTGCACCAGATGATGTCTTCAAGACATTGCAGGATGACTTTGTTGTGGGGGGGGGGCATGGATATTTTGCAGTGGGCCTGCAGCAGTTGTTATTTGCACTGCTGTGGGGGCGTCAGAAACTCGCGTTAAGAAGCTCGACTCTTATTCCACATTCCCGCACTTTCTGGTCTTCCCTAATATTTGCATCAAATATTAACGAAGTGTCCTGTAAGTTGTTAGTCGTGCCAGAGGTACAGCCAAAAATGGCAATTTGTAAATTTATAATTTAGAGAATTTGGAGCTGTTTTGCAGGTAACTTAATGGGAGGGACTTAAACCGGGTGTTGATAGCTAGAGAAGAAATGTCATCTTTTAAAGCTAGAGATTTGCTGTGGAAAATGAATTATTTAGGAAAATAATCCACGTGGCTTTCATTATAAACCTGGCTTATCTCTGCAGATTTCTTTCCCGGAATTAATCAGCTGAAATTTTCATTACAAAGAACTGTTGTGATTATGCTGCCAGCTTATCCGTGACCAGACACTGTGGAATAACCATATAAAATATCGCACTGTAGGGTCGTGGATGACCATTTATTAGTAGTATTTACTTTAACATAGCAAATTTTATTAATAATGAACCCTTTTCATAAATATTTCTGCTATTTTTATACATGAATATTGTTATAATAAACGTTTGCAATAATTTTACTGAAATTTTTACTCAGGTTTTCCAGTCCCACTAATAATTGTCCAAATCTTTACAGTAAGAACAAAGTAATTAAATATTTTCTGTGCAAACAATTTGCCTTATTTACCCCGTTTCTCCTTTCTTGCATTCCTAGAACCTTTGTCGTCAGTTCTCACATAATTGAGTAAAATTTTCAGTCGGTTTGTAATTGACTCTCAAAGTGTGGAGGAACAGTAAGCTTACATCACATGTCTTCAGCAGAGAGGTGGGCTTTCTGTAACTCTCCACTCAAAGTAACACAAAGAGGCCCTCTTCGCTACTGTCACTCGCACAGATTGGACTCCAGTAGCCTGTGTGTTATGTCCATATGCCGTAGTTTGCTGACAGATTTGACTGATAGTATTTATTGTAAAATTATAAGACACCACGGCAAGAAATACAAATAAGTGAACTGTGGATTGCAGTTGACCTTGCAGTGATTTCCGCTGGCGAAAGCCGACCATCCTTTGCTTGTGACCAATAACCGAGGTATTCCAGTTACAAATACATCGAGCTGACGTGCAGTCGTGTTTTGTACGTGTGAGATAATACAGTTATTTGCTATAGTTCTGCTGTTAGAGGTGCGCCTAAATTTGACTTGAGGCGTGTAATAAACGAAACACTAACAAATAGCGACCATTACTGATTGAAAAACTACGTCATGTGGTAACAGAGACTCATGTTTTTACACGATCTCTACGTTTCCGCCTGACCGTAATAGCGAGTCTTAACGGATTATACCCACGCTGGGTAGGTCAACTGCATTCTCTTGAGGAAAGGACTTTAGGGGTGTCAGTTTGGAAAAATAAATAACGCGAAAGATATTGTGGGGCTCTACACGACCCAAATGCGAAATTCACAAGCTGGGGCTACTGTAAGGAAACTGGTAACATGGCCTCAACATCAGTTCAGTGAACAATGAATGTGCCAATTAAATTATGCAAGTTGGCTGGCTAAGACAAGGTGGTAGCTTCCTCGGTAAGTTACAGCTTTGCCGGCATAGGATTGAACTGGTTTACGGATGTATTGATGTGGTTCGAACTGACAGACATTTTGCTTGAGACAACCAAACAGAAATGCCCCTTGGCTGATGATGTCACAAGGCGTTTCCTGTCGATAAAAGAATCATGAGTGAATACTTTCAAGATATCTAAGCAAGCGTGACATGAATGTATGGATTGTGAGAAGACCATCTGTAGTGGGAGAATAAGTAATGAAAGAAACAGATATCAAAGTCAAAAGCAGAATTCTTTGGTCTGCAAGAAGGCAGAGAAAGAAGATTTTAAGGATTCCGGTCTGGCCACTTTCTGGCGAAAAGCAGTTTGAGAATACGACGCAAAGCTCTCCAACTTCTAATCCTGTTTGTCAGTACGTTTCACTGTGGGGCCAGCTTCTTCTACAATGGCCAACATAAAACGAAAGCAAGAAGTAGATTGGATTTTTAGTCATGACTTGAGATGCGCATTAGCCGTGACAGCGTGTCTGTCTGTACGCTAATCAGGCAGCAGCACGACCAGTCTTCGCAGAGACATTAACCTGAGAATTATTTGTGACTGGTTTTCCTGATGTGAATAACGAAACTAAAACTTCAGTAAGTGGGTGTTCATTGGTGTTCAGTACTGAATGAAGAGGCGGAATATCATACAAGTTACTAATCATTTATTTTTTGTCTGCTGCCATTTACTACATACAAAGAGGGGGAAAGATAATAATGATCTGTTCATTGAGCTTGATGTTTCAACTGGTCAAAAACCACTGTTTCAGGGAAAGACAAAATGTTAAAAAAAAAACCTCTAGAAATAGATGGTGACACCAGTATAATTAATTTCCGAACCTAAGAAAAGGCCTCAAGCGCTTGGTCACCCTGTTCTTGAGAAGAAGGAAAAGGAGTAAAGTAATTTCTTTACAACGTGCCAGGGGTCAGGAAGTATGGCACCAGAATGCTTTGGTCACCCCAACTTCCTTGAATCAAGAGGCTATGTCCAACCGGCAGATAACTGAAATGTGTTCCCACTTTCCTGGCTCTTGCCATTTTGTCCCGTATCAAATATAGATATCGATTTCGAAAGCCCTTTTTTTGTTCTGCGGGGTTACCGAACGGGCTGTGTGTGAGACTTCTGGACCGCTCTTTGGATTTCTTACAGCGCTGGCTTGGGTTTGTGTTCCTCACCGTTATGTTTCGTACAAAATTAGTAAAGATGGAACACAGTACACGCAGAAAGAAAGAAAGAATGAAAGAAAGAAAGAAAGAAAGAAGGAAATATTCTTACCTCTTTTGATATGATATGATATGATATTGATTTACTGCAATTGTGTTTCCATCGGGTGAAAGTGATCGATAGACTTGTACAAAAATAGGAACGAGACAGCTATGTACAGAAGTAGAAACAATACACAAAAAATACAAAAACATAGAGTACACAAAATGGAAAACACACATACAAACCAAGAAAACAAACAAAAAAGGGCATTAAAAACCGCAAGTCGAGTAATTAGGAAACAACAAAGAGAAACTGTGGGCCGGGTAGCTCAGTCGGTATAGCAACTGACTACGGGCTGGACGGTCCGGGATCGAATCCCGGTGGGGACGAGATTTTCCGCCCATCCAGACCGGCCCTGGGGCCCACCCAGCCTCCTGTAAAATGGGTACCGGGTCTTTCCCGGGGATAGAGGGGGCCGGGGCGTGGGGCTGACCCCCTACCCCCATCTAGTGCCAAAGTCCTAGAAAGAGTGGAGCTATACGTCTACTCACCCTAAGGGCCTTCGTGGCCTGTAAAAAAGGGTGAAACCTACCTACCAAGAGAAAAAAATAATAATGTCGTTATGTCTTAGATACCAGTTCGGTGAGAACGCCATCCAACATAACTGAAGACTTACTGTAAAACTGTGTTTTGTTTACATGTTACATGTTTCGGCCCGAAAGGCCATCATTATGCTTTACATAAATATGAAAAATTGAAAAGGCAGTAAAAATGGATTTATTACAGATCATATCCTAGATGTGAGGTCTCACCTGTTACATTAGTACTGGTACAATTGCCTTGGACTGTGTTCTCATTCAACCAGTAACTGTTCATTGGATGACGTCCGCAGTCCAAGCTGCGTGTCATCGAATGGGAGGATGATTAATGAATAATGTATGGGAGAGGGTGTGGCGGAGGCTACTGTGGATTGACGTTAATTAATATTCCGAAATCGGCTTGGAGGAACTGAGGCAAAACACGAGGACAGCCTCGCGATCGACGTTGGAACATGCCAGAAGCGTTACTGCTTTGTCCGAATTGCCCTGTAGGGGAAGCAAAAGTGAGGGCGACAACATTAAAGAAGACGGAATAAAGGTCGGGAAGTAGTAAGGTAGAAGGTGAATAAAGGAAGACGATGGGAAGAAAATAATGAAATATGGGAGAAACACGCCGTAGGATCTTGTATTAAATTAATGAGCTTCTTGATTGATACATGAATGTTTGAAATTCTGGCATAGTCTCTTGTTCATGACGTCTTTTTAGGTGCGTTCACAAATCTGGTTAAAGCGACTATTAACTTCGTCTTGTCTGTTTGTCCGTCCATCCGTCTACCCGCATGGAACAACTCGGCTCCTACTGAATGGATTCTAATGAAATTTGATATAAGAGAATTTTTCGAAAATATGCCTAGAAAATTCAAGTTTTATTCAAATCTGACACGAAAAACGGACACTTTACATGAAGAACAATATATATATTTCTGATCATATGTCTCTCATTTCTTCTTAGAATGAGAACTGTTCCAGACAAAAGTTGTAGAGAAGATCAGCACAAACATTTTGTGACGCAAAACCTTTTTATTTCGACAGTCGTGCCGCTTATGAGATAATGTAGAAAAATATAGTATATCCGTACAGGCCACAGACGACAATATGGCGCATGCGCATTTCATGCTGGATGCCTAAGGCTACAAATACACTCTCAGAATATGTAATACTTACTGATTTTCCACTGCTATAGAGTTGCAAGAACGCGCGTATAGTACGTTGCCTTTCCTGTTATTTATTAGGATGTTTGGCCTGCAAGAATCATGGTTCGTTCCATGGAACCTTCTTCATGATGGCTAGACAATCCTGTCAGCTTTTTTTTTTTTTTTTTTTTTTTTTTTTTTTT
>Ga0123355_10020784_pt1 | contig 10493 bp, 8 predicted proteins | sample TergutEmb28metaG_3_FD_89872 | JGI IMG/M metagenome (GOLD analysis project Ga0123355, IMG submission 89872) | Embiratermes neotenicus P1 segment gut microbial communities from Petit-Saut dam, French Guiana - Emb289 P1 | ecosystem: Host-associated > Arthropoda: Insects > Digestive system > Gut ... | reverse complement strand
GGTGAGGAAAGAAATGGAAATCGCTTGGCGCCAAGTCAGGGCTGTAGGGCGGATGGGAGAGAACCTCAAACTTCAGCGTCAACTTCCGGCGTCAACATGCGTGGCACCCATCGAGAACAGACTGTTGTATAGCCAAGCAAACCAATGATATAGCTCACTCTTTCTTTAAACATTCCTAGCCTACCTGCTATCTGCTTCTGGGTGATACGGCGGTCATGCTTGATCAGTTCATCAACCTGTATTTGATGCTTGTCATCTGTCACGGAAACCGGCCTTCCACTGCGAGGTTGGTCAAAAATATTGGCACGACCTGGTTCACATTCATGAAATTTAATGGCCCAACGATTTACTGTAGTTCTGTTAACAGTGTTTTCACCATACACAGCCTGTAAACGGCGATGAATTCAGCTGGCGTTACGTTTTCAGCACTTAAAAATTCAGTCACCGCACGTTGCTTCAATCTCGTTGACATACCACCATAACACGACTCCATGCTAACACGCGCTGTTTTAGAACCGGTGTAGAGAAAGGAACGAAACTTTGCACCGCTGTGCAGGAGGGTTGTAGCTACCAGGACGCGCATCGCTACTTTGCTCCGTTGGCAAAATATTTCACTGTGTGCATTACTTATCAGCCGCCCCTCGTACGAATTACATAAAAGTAATAAAATTGGAGTAACGTCATAAATTACGTGGGTCATTTCAAAAGTTCTGCACACTGTACGTTTTCTCTTCAAAAATGATTTATTTTACAAAATACATTTACAGGCCTTCCGTGTAATCTCCATTGTGCTTTATCACAGCGGTCCAACGCTTGGACATGTCTTCTATTCCTGTCAGGACGTCTTCGTTGTTGAGGCGTCTGATTACTTGGGTCACATCATTAGACACCTCCTCAATGCTTCTGAAACGTTTCCCACTGAGTGGTTTCTTCAATTTTTGGAACAAGTCAAAGACTGGTGGGCTCATGTCAGGACTGAACGGCGGGTGGGGAAGCACTTGCCATCCATACTTTTCCAAAATTTCCGATACTGCGCCTGAGGCATGAGGCCGCGCGTTAATGTACTGGTCACTGCGCGACAACTGACTCCAGTCAGTTTCTTCTTTCATTTCAGGGCTCCGTTTTGCAGAACAGGGACCATGTAGCCTGCCAATATGCACACATTGTTCTTTACTAAGTCTGGCTCACAACTGTCGCGAAATTCAGAATGATTGCATCATCCTACTAGCCGCGCAAGCGCAGTGTACAGAACTTTTGAAATGACCAAAGCACTCGATCTTACTTGTCAAAAAACGTTGAGCGTATGAAACTTTGCGACGACAAAACTGTTTCAGACACACAGACGTCACACATGAAAGTAATGACTCACCTGGACTCGCTCAGGAGGCGTGGAAGAAGAAAGAAGAGTAAGTGGGGAAGAAGCTAAAGGCAAACTACATTTATTGAAAAGGGAAAATTTAGCGACTCCCAGGTTCACAAGCAGTTTGCGCTAGTCCTTCTGATAAAGGTAGGCATGAGGCAATGTAAAACATCGGGGATTTAAGAAAGTAAATGCGTTACAGATTGTTTTGAATATACAGCAGTGACAATTATAGTACCTTTTTTCGCTGAATTTTGATTTCTGTGTTTGGGAATGTCGCTGGAGGGGGTAAGCGTGTCGGAGGAGGAGGGTGCATCGGAGCGGAAATTTTGACGAACCCCAGTTTTGCCTTCTAGCTATAAAGTAAACACAGCCAACTGCCCTTCAAGAAAATATCAGTGATGTTCTGTTGTTGACAGTCGCCAACTATCGATGTCTGCAGCGTTTGGGGTAAACATGTGTGCCCGCTAGTATGCAGTCGGCACCGCAAGTCACCTGAAATCTCCAGGCATGTTTCTGATGCCATATTGTTGGAACATGCGGCCGATATGTGTGAGGACGAAGTACATACCTTTCTTACTATAAAATTACTACTACAAACCATCTTCATTCAGAATGTAAATACCAGCATGTAAATACGAAAGACAGTATAAAAGAGTGTGAGGGAAGACAACGTTACTAGGGCTGAATCGAACAAATACAGGGTTTTCATAAGAGAATGGTAGAGTAATGAACGTCTATAAAACTGGAGTCGTGCGGTATAAAACAGTGGAAGTGGCAACACTGGATTCCATCACTCAAAGAGTATTTGCACACACCAGATGTGCTCACCTAATGCTCGGTCAAGGTCACAACGTCTAAGTGTCTGTCTGCCTGTCTGTCTGTCGTAGGCGCCGTCGCATGCTGTTGATAAAGTTAACGAACAAAGAAAAGGCACAGTGTGTCTTGCGGTCATAAATCCCATGTGGAATTCTCGTGTTTTCTAATAAAATAAGACATATTTTGTTCTTTTCCCTAACTAGGTTTTCGTGAGTGGACGCCGTCAATCCTGCCATTCTCGTATGAAAATCCTGTATTTAAATTACGATTAACTGGAAGCTGATACTTCATATCACTACAGAATTTTATTGCGCACTGTAAGGAGACACAGCGATAAATAAAAGATAAAGGTAAAGTGTTCCCATTACAGGCCCGGTGTGGCCCAGAGGGTGGGTAGCGGTATAGCTCTACTCTTCCATGACCGCGGCACTAGAAGGGGGTGAGTGGTCAGCAGCACGCCCCGGGCCGCACTTTATCCCCTGGAAAGACCCGGTACCCATTTTACAAGAGGCTGGGTGGGCCCCAGGGCCGGTCTGGACGGAAGGAAAATCTCGTCCCCACCGGGTTTGGATCTCGGACCGGCCAGCCCGTAGTCAGTCGCTATACCGATTGAGCTACCCGGACCACACAGCGATAAATGAAGTCTTTCTAAATAAGGTACAAATACTCTTTTAATTTTGATATAATACGCTTTTACGTGGAGAAGTGTTCTAAAAAAAATAATGGTAAGACGTAAATTTCAAAATGTCGTCAAATACTTTCAAGATATAACGTAGCAGAGCATCAGGGTAAAGTATCTGTAATATTCGTAGAGCTTTACGAACCTCCTTACTGTCATATTCATTGGCATAACTCTGTACAGACTCTCCCCGTCTTACACAGTACTTAGGGCCTAGTTTGCGGTAGATACGTAGTTTTCCGCAAGCGGTGTGTAGTTCCATATCGTGCAGTCCATATTGTTACACACGAGAGAGAAGTTGAAACCCAAAACATTGGAACAGGATCAGCGACAGCTTTATTCTCTCGTCGTCTGTGTTAACGTCCAGCAGCACTCTACCGCAATCTTCATTTCATTGCCTTCTCATTACCGCAAGTAAGAATTCGGATTTTCAGAACTGTTGCTGTTTAAATGTTTCCTTCTTTTCTAAAATTGCGTAAGACTGAAATTGCGTTAACTTGAAATGTCGTGAGCCGGCAGTTTCTGTACTCGGCTAGACTGCTGCCGCCGCACTGCCCACGTGTCGGGGGAATTCGATTTGGATTACCAAGTCAACTAAAGTTCGCCTAGAACAGGCCATGAAGGCCCAGATGGCGAGTATATGTATAGCCCTCCTCTTTCTTTAACCTCGGCGCTACATGTGGGAGGGTTGCCAACGCCGAGCTACGGCCGATTTACCTCCTAGAATAACCCGATACCCATTGTATAGGACGGTAGGCGGGTCCAAGGGTCGGTCTGGATGGGTGCGGGAAATCTCGCCCCCACAGGCATTCGATCCCCTGACCTCCAACCCGTAGCCAGTCGCTATACTGTCTACACTACTCCATCCCACGGATTACCAAGTAAGAGACAGAAATTGTAATTTACATTTCCACCCACCTCCCCCCAGCACAACGTAATTTGAAGAAATATCAGATTAGGAAAGAGAGAGTACGAGGCATCACGGGAATTTAAAAGGATTTTATTTAATGTTCCAAGTTCCTTACTTAAGACGCACGATAAAATCGTCCATTCTGCATTTTCAGCCTACTAAAATACTATAAAAAGCCGGTCGGACGCAAGAATATAATTGTTATGTTTTGGTAAGTGCGATTTAATGACGCTGACAACTTCTAAGGTTATGTAATGTCGGTTATTGATAAATGAGTGAGTACACTGCGGAAAGAAAACTAAAGTACTTGAAGAATATCTGCTGCAGTGCCAATTTGTCTCCCATAAATACAACATGGATTGGCCTAGGCTCGAATCTGGAAATAAACAGCACCAGGCTGACAGCCTTCTGCACCATGGCAATAATGGAGTATGACGCCATAAAATAAGCCCTTTGAAATCAAAAAGATTGAGTGTTTGTCTTTATTGTGAAGAGCAGCTTAAGATAATCGGGCTGTGGAATTTAATAAATTGGACACTTGTTTAATTCCGATTGTGTTCATCATTTTTGAAATTCAAATTTTTATATGTCTCATCTGTAAAACATCTTTAATTAAAAACTCCCGTTCCCGAGCTATCGACAAGTCTAAATTCTGGGGTTATATTCAGTAGTGATGGAATGGCAGGCAGACAGTCACTTCCTCCACTCAAGAATCAATTAATTTGTTGAAAAACACTAAGAAACTTCGAGTTTACACATCAGTGATTAAAAATATCACACAAATTACCGAAATTGAATTAAGATTTTATCGATTATCTGCACTATTTTTGTGAACTGCAAGTAATAAAAACAGTTTTCTATTAATGTAATTACCTTTTTAATTAGATAGCTGCAATATGAAAAACTACTTGCTAGTAATCAGAAAAGAAAAACAACCAGCCAGCCAATGAATACATAGAATACATGGCCAGAACAACCCAACTTCACTTATTTATTCCTGCTTGAAGATTTATCTTTCAATATGATGCCATGTAGCCTGGTATAGAGGCAAATTGTTATTTCATTACCAATGTGCACGGCGTTAATTCGCAGAATATATACATTTTCATCAGCAGGGCGCTGAGAACCTGATATCTCGCACAGTTCCTCCTTCCTCACTCTGTGTTTACTATTTAATTATATAACCTAGTTGCCCGAATATGACTGTCTGGACTGGGTCAGGAGTGAAGACCACTGTTTGCCATTACACGTAGGTCATTTCAGAAGTTCTGCACACTTGAGTTTGCGCGGCCAGTAGGATGATGTGTTCTGATTTTCGCGACAGTTGTGAGCCACACTTTAGTAGAGAACAATGTGTGCATATTGGCAGGCTACGTGGTCCCTGTTCTGGCAAACGGAGCCTTCAAATGGAAGACCAAACTGACTGGAGTCAGATCTCGCGCAGTGACCTGCGATCATATATTAACCTGCGGCCTCATGCTTCAGGTGCAGTATCGGAAATTTTGGAAAAGTATGGATGGCAAGTGCTTCCCCACCCGCCGTACATTCCTGACATGAGACCATCAGCCTTTGCCTTGTTCCCAAAATTGAAGAAACCACTCTGTGGGAAACGTTTCAGAAGCATTGAGGTGGTGTCTAATGATGTGACGAGTAATCAGACGCATCAACAAAGAAGAAGTCCTGACAGGAACACAAGACTTGCCCAGACGTTGGACCACTGTGATAAAGCACAATGGAGATTACATTGAAGGCCTGTAAATTTATTTTGTAAAATAAATTCATTTTTTAAGAGAAAACGTATAGTGTGCAGAACTTTTGAAATGACCCACGTACAACTATAACAACTTCTAGAAAGGCAAGAAAGTAAGTTGAGCTGTCTGTTTGTACCCAGGTGCCCTCAGGCAAAAGCAGTGTCCGTCACCTCTCCACTGATGCACAACATCCGCTCTTCGTACTGTCTATCACAATAAAAGGAAATTTATTATTATTATTTCCCAAAATTAATTATTTACATAAAGTACTCTTTTGTGACAAGAATATTTAACAAGTGTTTCTATTTTTTACATGTTGTTACACCAAAGATTCATTCTAAAGAAGTAATCGTGAGGTACAAGGCTCACTTGTACTGTTTCTAGGAAGTACCGCTCGCTGTGACGACCTATAACATCGCTGTAGCCTGCTGCTGGAGCTTGAAATACTCACAGTCCAGCTGTCGGTATCCCATAACCGAAATAAACTCTAAAAACGCTTCCCTATTTGGTTTTATCACTGCCTGTCCAACGCCATTCCTATAGACGGTATTTGTTGTTAGTTCCTGTCATCCACTTACGTAGCTACAAAGACCTTGCCCTGTGTTTTGTGATTAAAGGTTAGAATACGATCGTAACTGCCAAGGCCCTTTGCTGACTTCTTAAAACAGGCACGGGAAGCGGAATTTTGGGTATGTCCACTTGATATAGACGTCATTTCACCAGTACGTTAAGTACGAGTGTTTGGTGTTCTCAAATCGTCTAGCTTTAAACGTTTAAAGAGCAGGTGTAACTGTATAACCAATCTGATTTAACATTAAAAAGCTCCGCGTTTCGTACTGGCAACGTCCACAATGAGCCCACTTCCGAAAAACACTACTGCCGACCTACATTTTACCTGTCCTTCTGACCTTAAGTTACCTACCACAGAGAGGGGCTCTATTGGATAATTATGGCAGGTGAGTGAGTGCCACAATTCTTCTGAGACATTACGCAATAATCACTGGCTACACGTATTTAATGTCCTCTGGGAACAAAACGCCCACAGCGAGAAGAGCTAAGAAATTGAAATGCGGCTTTGGGTAAAACCTTAACAGCCCAAACCACTATAAATCTAGAGTCCACTAAAATTCTGAAATGCGAATTTCGGTTTCTTCAAGTTCTTTAGTTAACGCGAAATAATATACATGTCACAAATGGACAACAATGAGCGAAGCTTCAAAAGCTACGGGGGTTAGTCCTACTACGGTGAAGATGCAGCTACACTATTTATCATATTGCCTTCCAAACTGGTCAATAATCGGTATACATAATATTTTATGTAGTTTTGTCTGCGATTTGAGCCCACGTTCTGCTGCAGTGCCATTCTCACTAGAAATGCCCATTATTTCACTAACAGTAAAATTCAGCTAGTCTTTTGATGTTTGTGTGACCGTGCATCATTGATGCAATAACATAAACAGCCAACTAGATGAAACAATAATAATTTTATTAATAATTTCAATCATCTCAACATGTTTCAGGCGATAATTTCGCCCATCCTCAGGAGCACTATACTGCGTTTACAGCTTGTGGTACAAAGCCAGATTTCAAGAAGCAAGAAATTTGATTCTTGTTTTAATTAATTCAATACTTCCATTTACCAAAGCGGGTCCTCCTATTCCTCCAGCCATTTAGAAATTAATGGCCAATACTTACGCAAATAAATATAATAAACGATTTAACTAATCTGATCAGAAAAACTGTAGGCAAAAATCACAACAATTAATAAGGATTTAAAGTGAACTGACATTGAAGAATACGAATACAAAATACAGATTTCGGCAAACAATAAACACCGACCTTAGATAATTTAAATTTTATAAACTGGATTCCAACATTTCTTAATTATGAGGAATGACACTCATGAAGCCACCCAAACTTCAGGGGCAATTCTACTCGACACTTTGTATGCTCTACGTGTAATAAATTCATTCAATTACTTTCGTAAAAAAATACGAATCTTCTGTAAGTCCTTATTTACATACGAATTTTAATTAAATAAGCAACGCATTTAAGAAAACTGGCAACATTAATACTCCCTCACTACACCCCACCTACACGGAGACTAGGTACAAAAAAAAATAAGCCTCTCTCTTACCAGGGTGACCATATCGAGGACACAGGTATGGGAAGGGAATGCACCACGTGTTGGAGATACATACAAATTTTTAGACGAAAAATCTTAGAAGGGAGATGCTACTTGGAAGACCTAGTCATAAATGGTCGGACAATATTAAAAGATTTTTAAAAACTTTTTGGTAAGTTTTTCATCTGGTCTGGGATAGTGATATGCTCTTGTGTAGATGGTAATAAACATGCGAGCTTTATAAAATTCCGGGAATTTCTTGGCGATTAGCTGTCAAGAACGTGTCTTGTCCCTGGAGTTACTTAGTTACATAGTGTAACTGAAATTCTCTGTTCTAGTTGTTTGGTTTTCATGACAACATTCCTAGCTGCCGAGATGACGCAGTCTTTGTGGTTAAGCTCCATGTCATGAAGGTAAGCCAGCAGCTGCATGCTGCGAGAGATGCTGTACCTTGAGAAGAATTTTAGATGTTAATTTAGAGGTGAGACGGGGGTGGTTTAATTCACCTACCTTGCATCACTTTTATTAAAATAAAATTATCAGAATATGGAAATGTGTAAGTCCGGTATCAACCTGAATTAGAAATTTTTCCTAGACAGTTTAATAACTGCCGAGGATGTTACTAGTATCACAAGATCGGAGAAAGATCAATAAGATTCTCCCTGTCCTAAATGATTTGGTGAAGTCTTATAAAAATAAAGTTAAGCAGTAAAGAACTGCCTTCAAAGGAAAATATCCAATTCTATGCAAGATACTCCTTTTAATTCTCTTCCAAAACAAGTTTTAAATTTTAACTACGTTTGAAAGTCACATATCCTACGAATCTGGCTACGAAGTAAATAATAAAATACATCCGTGTCTTGAAATATGTGGGGACGATAAACAGAACATTAAAACGACAAATAAGGAAAGAGACAAAGTTGAAAGTTTACAAAGTGATGGAAGTAAAACTTTAACTAAGAAGATAAAAAAAATTCAAGCAGGGAATATAAATATTTCAAGAAATGCCAAGGGATGTACCAGATTAGACAATATGAAAGCGAAGATACACGGAAGGAGGTAAACACATCTTCAGTAAATGGAATAATAGATGAATGCAGAGAAATATGGTTAATCCACTTGAGCAGAATAGGCAATGATGGTCTCCCGCATTTCGTTACCAGCCAAGGCACGCACATACAGTCGTGTAGTCCGTATGGAGGCCATTCACAGGAAGAAGATGGCTGTGAAAGTTGTAGAAGACTTGAGCCCAATCCTTGGAAAGCAGTAGACGAATAATGAGACCAAAACACTGTGTACCTGCAGCAAAGAAGGCTCACCTGTTCCAGATACACCGGTAGCGAGACAAATCCCAGCTCACAAAGCATAATCGAACTCGGGGAGTTCAAAGCACGTACAGGTAAACAAGTTTTAATCACACTACAGGCACCCACAGTTACGTTGCTTCGCAATCACAAAACTTCATCATCATTGTATAACCCCAATTTTATATTCCAGTCGCTATGAGAAGTTAGAATGCACGTGATATAGCCCAAAGACACTAACAGCCAGAAATTCTTACAGCACTTCCAATTGCATTTAGTGGCTCAGAACTTATTTCAAGAACGTGAATCCATCATTTCGCTAATAGGAAACAAATTTCACAAGGCATGATTACCATCACGACACACATAATTAATTAACTTTTAATTCTTTTGCTCTCGTGCATAAAATTTTAGTAAAACCAACAAATGCACATTCATGTATGAATTAGTATAATTATATAGCAACCTCCGGCATGTTTTGGCCACTTACGTTGCCATTTTCAGTGTGGTAAGAACAAGAATACGACTGCAATTATGATGTGTCATAATGAACCCACAGTCAAAAACACATATGATTTTAAATGTGGCTTGATTCCCGCACATAATAAGTGGAATTATATTGTTATTCTCACCACCCTAAAGATGGCCACATGAGTGGCCGAAACATGTCGGTGAGTACTATGTAATAAAATCGCATTCCTAAATCCAAGCGCATTTGTTAGTCTTTTTAAATTTCATACATCTGGTTAATGCACGAATCATGCAACATATAAAAGAGCTCTCCTGCACATTTCGATCCATCAGGATCATCTTCAGAGAGACATTATTCTTGTATCCATGTGTCGTTGCCAGACATTACACTGTATGCATTTATTATAGGCATATTCCGACAAATTAAACTTGCTAGGCAATATGTACCGTTTATATTTTACGTTACACTTTCTAAGTCATGTTACGGCTGTGACTGAGCCATCATCAGGGAGATACAATTCAAATTATTAAAATGACGTAATTATACATTCTCATTCGAGAATGTAACTTGTATAGCCGTCTACTTACAAAATGTTGTGATAATAGACAAAGATTAGTCAGTTCAACGCTGATCATATGTACATATATAAATATTAATTAATAATTACCTTAAGTATTAGAAAATACTAGATTTTAAAAGGTAATATGTTTTTGACATTTAGTCATCAAGAAATACTAATCTGTGTACAAAACTACAAGATATTTTCTTTGCATTCAAATATCTGTGTGTTAACATCAGTACCCTCTAAACGGAGTCATAAACAAATTTCACTCTCTAATGAAAATATATACTCATATATCGTGTATAATGCCTGGAATTGTATGTCCCTGGGGATGGCTCAATCAGAACTGAAAAATGTCCCAGAAAGTACAGTGTAAAATAATGTGGAATATATATAACTTAACAAGTGTGTTTTGTTGCAGTCTAAAAACAGTGAAGAAATACACGTATTATGCAAAAATGTTGAGATTACACTCTAGGGTACATACCTTTATCACAAATAACACCCCCCT
>Ga0123355_10020782_pt1 | contig 10494 bp, 11 predicted proteins | sample TergutEmb28metaG_3_FD_89872 | JGI IMG/M metagenome (GOLD analysis project Ga0123355, IMG submission 89872) | Embiratermes neotenicus P1 segment gut microbial communities from Petit-Saut dam, French Guiana - Emb289 P1 | ecosystem: Host-associated > Arthropoda: Insects > Digestive system > Gut ... | reverse complement strand
GGCGTCTGAGTTCTAATTGCCGACGTTTCGGAACTCACTGTCGGTTCCATCTTCATAGGCAGGTGAATGAAGTACTTCATTCACCTGCCTATGAAGATGGAACCGACAGTGAGTTCCGAAACGCCAATTAGAACTCAGACGCCGGGGAATTACCCAAAAAGGAACAAATTACATTATATAGGAACTTCACAATATTGTACTGCGACTAAAAAAATACACAGTTATTCAGATGTATCGTTATATTCGTAGCTTTGAAAAGAAAGGACATGACACTACAAACCTGTTCCAGTATGTACTGTCGTGGTTATCGTGGTGATTACTGCTCTAAATGTCAAACAGATCACTTTCTGCAGCCAGCCACATATAGTTGCCTAGCGACAATACATGGGCAAACGTAATCTGTTTATGCATTAATTAAACTGTGTATTGTCTAACAACCCACCGACAAGTAGGGGAGGAAAGCGGATATTCTATGTATTAATTGTGTATAGAAGGTTAATGAAGCTTCCGGCTACGTATAGGAGCTAGAATTTTGACGAAGTTAGCGATTATTAATCTCACAGAGGACCCTGCTACATAGAGTTTAATTAATGTGTGTATATATATATATATATATATTTATAAAGAGAGCCAACTACTTGCACTTTTATTATGTCTTTTCTAAAATACTTCACATAGAATACCTTAAAAACACATAACCTCCATTAAAATTAAAATTATTAATTTTAATTGAGGTTATGTGTTTTTAAGGTATTCTATGTGAAGCATTTTAGAAAAGACATAATAAAAGTGCAAGTAGTTGGCTCTCTTTATAAACATAGACTTTTGCACGGAAAAATGAAAATAATAAAAAATATATTTATTTATTTATTTATTTATTTATTGACTGGGGACCTCGGTGGCACAGTGGTTAAGGTTCTGTGCTATAAATCGGAAGGTCGCTGGTTCGACCCCGTTTGGTGTCATTGGTATTTTTTATTGGCATAAAATCCTTCCGATTGCACAATGGCCCTGGGGTCGACTCAGCCTCTAACAGAAATGAGTACCAGGAGCATTTTCTGGGGGTAAAGGCGGCAGTGCGTAAGGCTGACAACCTTACCATCATCCTGTGCCGTTGTTATGAAATCTGGTAACCTTAACTTCTTGGAAACCTCTGGGCCACTCCAGACCTGTAACAGGACTGATTGGCTCTGGTTTCAGTGACAGACTCTTGAAAGAAGAATGTTTCGTGTGGAGCTCACGTCCTTGCGTCCGTCCGTCCGTCTGTGCTTGACAGAGTATCAGCGACTAGATTTTCAATCAGCTTTTTTTGAAATTCGATGTATGAGTTTCGTACAGAATGTTGTCGAGTAAGCCTAAGTTTCGTGAACGTAGGCCCAGTGACAGCCATATTTAGGCCTACTTAAGTACGTAAATAAATATTTACCCGCACGTTCCATTATTTCGGGACAGATTTGTGTGAAATGAGTACAGTATATCTCTACATACTGTCGTTAAATAATAGTGAGTTTTGTAAATTTCGGTCCCGTAAAAAACCATTCCTTACGTAAGGGTGTTAAAGAACATGTTCTCTGTTGTTTCTAATTCTGGCCCAATTTAGATAAAGTTTGGTACAGACGAGGTACATGAATTTTTGTTGATTGTTTCGTGAAAATTGTCCCGCAAAAAGGCCATACTTTTCTCTTAGGTTTAAATGAAATTGCAGAAAATTTCACGCATATCCTGTTACAAATCAAGCTATATGTTGTTATTCTCTGCAGATTAGCGGAGTTCTCCATGTATAGTCTTAACATTGTCGTGTTTAGACAGAGACTTTGTGGTTAATAAAAATGTAAAATAGTCCCATTACAGGCCTGGACAGGCCCAGAAGTTTCAAGGAAGTTAAGGTTCTCAGATTTCATGACGAGAGCACAGGCTGGAGGTAAGGTTGTCAGCCTTACGCACCGGCCGCCTTCATCCCCAGGAAATACTCCTGGTACTCATTCCTGTTAGAGGCTGAGTGCGATCGGAAGGATTTTATGTAAATGAAAAATCCACTGACACCAGCTGGGATCGAACCAGCGACCTTCGGATTTGTAGCACAGCACCTTAACCACTGTGCTACCGCAGTCCCCCTTTGTGGTTAATAATGAATTAAAATTATCAGACATGCTGATCCATATAGGACGAAGAGAAAGTATAAAAGAGAAAAGAAGAAAAAACTACTGCATTGTTATCGGTTATAACGTATGACCTGTCTCTATTCCCTCTCACCGCTTTCCCATTGCAACTTTGTACCTACGGCAATTCATTTGCTGGTGTATGTTGGCATGGAATGCCGATCCCGATGATCGCGCGGTCTAAGGCGAGGATCTGCGGCCGCTCACTGCTGGGATTGCGGGTTCGAATACTGCGGGGGTATGGATGTTTGTCTCTTGAGAGTGCTGTGTCTTGCCAGGTACTGATCTCTGCCTCGGACTGAGCACTTGTCCAGAGGGGTCCTACCGAGAGTCGTGTGTTTGAGTGTGACCGTGAAGCCTCGATAATGAGGAAGCCCTAGCCCCGGGGGGATGTTGCGCCTTGGTAAAAAGGTTTCTGGCACAGAGTTATATAATGATCGAGCCTGGTTTTATTTACCATGTAAGCTTTATGTTGCATCAGTAAGTTCCGCTTTAAAGGACTGAACAAAGAGGACAGGTTTCGTTATTTTGTATAACTGCTCTGATCCTAACGCCAGTCGATATCAGTTTCCCTTAAGATCTGCATTAATTTGGTCCAGTTTACACGGTCAAATACCTTCTGGCAGTCTATGAAGCACGCACAGAGTTTCTCGTCTTTGTCCACAGCTTGTGCGGATATCATTCTGAGCATCGTAATTGCATCCCCTACTTCCTTTTCCTCTTCTAAATCCAGACTGATCTTCTCCAAGTACATCCTCAGTTTTTCTTCCAGTCCTCCGACGTGTCCTCGCTACTGTCGTTGCAGCATGTGCGATGAAGCTGACTTTGAGATAGTCGCAGCATTTTTCAGTTTTTAACTTCATATTTAAGAAAATCGCCGTACTTTAAGTGAAATATTGGGCCACTCTCTAGTTTTATACATGTTGAATAGTTGTTTCACTGTTCTGAGATAAACATCTTCCAAAATTTCGAGAACGTCCCCAGGTACATCATCATCACCTGTAGAAAGAACCTTGAACAGAAAGTTGTACTTGGATCAGAGCGTTAGGGTAAAACTGGACCAGGGAAAGACAATGAGTCTGAAGGTTTGAAGAGGAGTAACAGGATACTGTTTGTCGTCGATTGTATTCAGCTGGTACGGTGAATACCTTACCAAGGAAGCTCTTGAAGGCTTTGGAGACGTCAGAATAGAAGGATAAGTAATTCGCACTGTGAAATATGCAGATGGCCTTGTGCCATGTACTAACGATGAAGAAGTGCCACAGGGCGTGGTTGAAAGGCTAATTGATATTGGAAGTTACTGTGGCATGGAAATAAATATGGAAGAAACTAAGGTGATGAGAATGCCAAGGCAACCATCCTTTGCACAGATTATGATAGATCAAGTACAGCCGGAGGGTGTGGAATGTTGCAGCTATCTGGTTGGCATGATAACAAATAATGTAATTTGTAAACGGGAATTTAAATACAGGATGGCCGTGGCAAAAGCAGCATTCAGCGACAAGAGGACTGTTTTCACTGGCAGTTTGGACTTAAATTTAAGGAAGAAACTAAAGAAATGCTACATTTGGAATATAGCTTTTTATGGTGCTGAAACTTGGACACTTCGGAACGTTGATCAGAAGTACCTGGAAAGTCTTTAAATGTGGTTTCGGAGAAGGATGGAGAAGATCAGTTGGACTGATCATGTGAGAAATGAAGAAGTGTTACAGAGTCAAGGAGGAGAGGAATGTTCTACAGACAATAAAAACAAAAGAAAATAAGTGGATTTATTACATTTTGCGTAGGAACTGCCTTATAAGGCAGATTATTGAAGCAGGGATATAGGGAAGGTTATAAGTGACAGAACGACGAGGAAGAAGACATAAGCAGCTACTGAGTGACCTTAACCAAAGAGAGGATACTGTGAATTGAAAGAAGAAACACCTGCTGGCACTGAATGGCGAACTGGCTTTGGGTGTGGCTATGGAGCTCTCGTAACACTGACTGCAGAATGAATCAATGAAAGTAAGAATGAATAAGTAAGTAAATAAATATGACAATATAGAATTGCGTTATAATGGAATATAATGTTCCAGATTAATTTGTGTATGTACGGAGTTCACCTTGAAGTAAAAAAAATGAGAGGTAGCCTTGAAAGAGATAATTTAATATTTCCAAGAAAACGGCTCAGATATTGGCTTGAAATGTCATTGACGACAGGCACAAAGGGAAGACTTGAGAACACGCCTATCGTCTTTATTAACTTATGTTTCACTCAGCGAATCTGTCAGTCGTTCAAGCTAGGCAAGAATCTGAAAGAAAGCTGCCGCCGCATAAGTGGAATTTGTGTATCGGAACTGTCTTGGAGTGAATATGGAAAGCGATGGAAATTGTCAGTCAGAATATCCGATCTCCGAACCGAACGTACGGTGATGGCCTGACTAGTGACTTGTGGGAGAGTGTGGGAGAGAGCGAGTGCTGCTTAATTTAAGATACTTACTCGTCTTTGTCTGGACGGACTGAGTAAAACCACGTAAAATATCACGTGGAATAGTCGACTTCAGAGTATAGATTCGATGGCCAGACGTTTCGAACGGACAGCAGGATTAGTAACTAGTCTAACCAGACGGTACTTGGAATGAGGAATATGATAGTTCAGGGCTTATTTTTCTCCAACTTTATATGCTGTCCAAACGTTACAGTCTCTTGATCTCATCCAGTGGCACGCTGTGCGATGACCTGTGCAAGTATCTCATTCGGTTTTTTGTATAGAGTGTCTTCAGAATAATCCACGATTGAGTTTCAGCATAGGCTTTTCTTGACTGACGTAAGAGTGAATATTCTTACTTTTCTGTAAGTGCTGTGATGAACGGTGTCAGGAATGACGCTATTCCAGCAGAACGAACAAAAGAATTGACTGCATACAGCGAATCGATTGGTGACACAGAGATATTGTTTGTGGCCGTTGTCTTGTGGGAGGGAGGTGTCTTCCTCCCCCCTGGCTCTGCCCTGGGTTTTATTCATGTGGAATGCTTCCATGTCGGGTGAAGAAGAGCAAGAAATGTTGGAAGCTGCATAGTCTATACTATGAGTTAATAAATGAAAGTATACTTTAGCATAGAGTTTTCTTATTTCCTTTCTTCTTCATATCGTGCGTTGAGAAGTTTGCTTGGTCGCATTTCTATGACAATGAGCGTTATTCTTAAAAATTTCACGTTTGTCTCACCTTTTGTATATATTTCAGTATTCTTTCAGATGTCATTCCTGGAAGTGTTTAGATTTACAGAAAATGCAAGTTGTTTGTTGGTGTGCTGTATATACATTTTTAATTCTACCACCAGCACCTCGGGATTAACTTACTGGAGGTCTGCTCCGAAATTGCAATGGAAGCTGTCAACCTACTAATTTATTACATTTTGTTCATTACTTGGACAGTGAATTAGCATTTACGAAGATTCGTTGTTCATTATGACTGATACAACTGCTGCGCTGAATGTCACGGTCAAGTGGACACAACTTTGTTCCGTATTCGAGAAGTCCTGGGTTCAAATATCGGCCGGCGACCGCCCAACCTTACAAGATTTGCGTGGGTTTCTTATTCCCTTGAGAAGAAATATTGTATGTCACTATGTCATACCGCGATTGTATAGCTCCATGTTTTCTGACGTGTGTTATTTAGTGAGTTACAGTCAAGTGATTTGAATTAGTGAAAAGTTTGTTAAATAAACCAAGAATGTATAGTAACATACTTGCAGCTGAAAACTGTGGACACGGGCTGTCTTGATTTCAGATACATTCTTGGAAAATTATCAGTTTCACGTAGAAGATTTCCATATTTCATGTTCGATTATTGTCACTTACTCAGGTATGAAAATGTTGAGTTATGTAAACATGCGCATAATTTTTAAGTGTCTGCTTCTGATCTGTATCAGTTCTTTCCTAAAAATGTATTTCTTTATGCTGAAATTACACACGAAAATATGAAGGGTTTTGTGATTGATGCCATTTATACATGTTTTAATTTTTATTAATTTAATAACTAGGTAATTATTTTACGAACGGATTAGTGGGTAACTTATTAAACAGGTAATTAACTAGGTAGCTTGCTATAAATATAAGCATATATAAAATTTATAATGTAATGTACGTATTTGTATGTGTTATCTGACGCCTTTGTGTGTGTAATCTACAAATGTTAGCAGTCCAAAATTATTCCCATAATGCCCACAAAGTCACCATAAATGTTACGTTACGGAGCTTGTGAATATTATGTTATGAATTTCCGAGGTATTCTGGCGTGTATAGAATAAATTAAACACTTCCAGGAAACCGTTTGTGTTCCTGAACTACAGAGAAAGTTTTTTGAATTACCTAGCAGTTACGGTTGACAGCGGGAAAAAGAATTTGCATCTTCCTAGTAATATAGGGAGGAATCAAAAAGCTTAACATGCTATGACACTTGTGACAGAATATCTTTACTTGGACAAGAGAGTGAAAAGGAAGTTATGGTGAACCACAAGGAGTGTTGGTTTTCTACACAATATGTCTTGCAGTTTAAGTCACAGTTTCGAAGTATAGAGTCTGATCTTCAATAGTCATAACTTCTTTCATATTATTTCGTGATTGCAGGCTTCCACCGCAAAGTAGATGACACCTGCGCTCTTCAGGTATATTACCGTACCGACGTTTCGGGACAAACTATCAGTCCCTTCTTCAAGGGTCAAGAAATACAAGAGTTTTTTACCTTGGAAGATGGGAAAGATAGGTTGTTCCGAAACGTCGGTGAGGATTACCACCATACGCTGCATAATATACCAGAAGAGCGCGGATTTCTGTTGTCGCATTATTCTGTTCATATAGGCTACATGTTCAGTACTTTTTTATCTCGGCAATTAACCAACTTGATGCACAACATTTTTGTTTTACAATAAGTTTATTTCATGCCTCTACATGTTTCAAGCACAGGTGTTCATCATCAGATGGTCAAAATTGCATTACACAGCCTCTGGTATCATCACACCTATATGTGTGATGATACCAGAAGCTATGTAATGCAATTTTGATCTTCTGATGATGAGCACATGTTCTCGAAACATGTAGAGGCATGAAATAAACTTATTGTAAAACAAAAATTGTTTGTATCAAGTTTGTTAATTACTGAGATAAATATACTGAGATGCACGGTCTACAAAACGTCAAAATATACAGTATTTGTCAGTCCACTGACGTGCAGCTGATCGCAGTAGAGATTTCGCATTCCTTAAAATTACAGTTTGCTAGATTTTACATTCTCGCAGCGTTACCGAAGAAGATTCGGATATTCTTGGGTGTGACACTGTTATATTTTTATTAGGGGAGGTCAAAATAAAAAAATTACCTGAATATTATGAATAATTCAAAGAATGTAAACCGCCATTAATTTTTGCATGATTTTAACTTTGTTTTGTTACAGTTGTTCTTGTAAATTTAAAGTATATAACATTATTGAGGCATTTATTAACTATTTTTAAATTCTATGCTGCTTTCTGGTAAGGATTCGTGTACTGTGCAAGCAGTTACGAGCAGAAATCAAATCTTGCTTTCCTTGCGTATGTTACTGTTACGACATACCTACAATTCACTGCTCTCCTCGCTGGTTTATTTTTATTTTTACAAAAAAACTCGTTACTTGACTCTAAACTTGTAGAAGTTTGTGAGATATACACCAGGCCCTTGTTTTACGCCATATGCGTTTTCCTGAAAAAGTGATCGTAAATCAAAAATAATCGTTCTATCAGAAAAAACGGGATAGGTAAGGGTTAGCGTAAAGAAGTGAGTGTTAGACCGGAAATGGAGGAGTGTGAATTAAGAAATGGTTAAAACAAAAATGGCGTAAAACAAGTGGACCCTAAAACAAGGTTTATGTGTAAAGTCAAAAATTTGCGTTGACTCCGTGATTTACTGTAGACAGCATCTCGTGTGTAATTGGTAGGTGTGTTTATTATATGCTTTCTTACCAAAGTTCATGTACCGAAGTCCATTGATTTATTTAGTACCGCCACCATAGAGAAAGCTAATGAAGATATTCACAAGGTGCCCATTTTATTATTTTTAATTGCAAATATAAAGCCCTCAAAAAAGGCGTCGCCTCGGCCATGCAGTTTCGCGTGCTGGGCGTGTTGTTACCGATTGTACAGCTTTTCTGCCTCCAGTGAATTAATATTCGTGCCACGTTTTGCGAAAGAAGTTAGTCGTCATTATCAAAAGTTTAAATGGATAGATGCACCTCCCCCCCCTCTTACAGACAGACAGACACACACACACACACACACACACACACAAAATGTTAAAAATCAAAGACATGCAGCTTTATGTTTTAGGCTAACTGAATTCAGTGCAGCATTTCTAGTTCCCCTATGACTAGAGTACGGAATGCAGGAAATGCTTACAAGAATTTAGTAGATAATTTAATCCTATCCACTTTCCATGCAGTAAGATAATTTTACAGTGTTTATTCCAAGAACTGCACAACAGTTAGATACAAAACTATACAATCACATGGAAAAAACGTCCTACATGTTTCGGCCTTTTTCGGCCATTTTCAGGGAGTTATTCGAATACCCCCCAGAAGATGGCCGAAAGAGGCAGAAATATGTAAAAAGTTGGCTATATGATTGGATATTGTTCTAACTAACTGTTGTGCATTTGTTAGAATAAACATTATAAAATTTGTAGGTAAAATTCGCGGAAAGCCACCAGTAAATGGGAATTTCTGAGGATGGCCGTGATACGGACTTAATGACATGGATGAGACGTGGAGGAAGAGTAGCCCAGATACTGTCAACGCTGATAGTGACGATACTGAAAATTGGTAGATTTTATTGGTTGTATAGAGGGAGACGTCGATCGTAGTACAGCGGGCTCTGTAGAGGTTAACTAACTCGGACACAGCTGTAACAAGAGAGTTTTACGGATATCGGTCCTGCTGGAAGCCAACGTTTTTGCACACGTTTCTGCCTGTGGTTGGTGTAATCCTGCGTAGAACATCTTCTGTTTCTCTCATTCAGATGTGATAAAACTTCTGTCAGGGAAGGTCTTGACTTCACCTAGTGTTCAGCTTCGAAAGAGTGCAGGATGTAGAGGAGGAGAAATTTTATGTACATGTGTGTACATATCTATATATATATAGGTGTACATATGCGTATGTATAATACATAAAATGATAGGCTATTCTGTTACATACCGGACAGGCTCAAACAGGAGGGTGAGGTGTAGCTATACCCATTTCGGTCCCGGTCATACAAGGGGGCAGATGGTCAGCGCCAAGCCCCGGGCTCTTTTCCCCCGGGAAAGAGAACCCTTTCCCGTAGTACAGGATGCTAGGTGGGCTTAGGGGCCGGTCATGTTGTTTCCAGAAAATCTCGTGCCCTCACCGGATTTCGAACCCCGGACCTTCCATCCCGTAGCGAGGCTTTTGTGTGTGAGTGTATATATATATACATATGTATATATATATGTATATATGCCCATACTGTAAAAATCCGTTTTGATTTACCGTAAACATTAGTCATTGTTTTATTTTGAACTAAAAAATTCTCCCTTTTCGAAACACACTGATCCACATGTCTAGTGTTCTTTGAATTGCTATCAATTCTTACATTTTTCATCCTATATTCAAAGTTGGAATTGTCAGAATAACCGTGACAGTGAAATTCCGCTGAATTTGTAGTAGACTAACGTATTCGCGTGATTTCCGAATTGACAAGACATGTTTTTCTTCTTTTTATCTCAAACTTCACTCCAAGCACAAAATGTGTTTCGAATATTGACAGTGATCGATTGCTTGAAAGGCAGTAGTGGTTCATGCTGCGTGTCTCCTCGCACACAGTGTATACACGTAATAGATATTTGTCATGTTAGTTCTGCTGGCTGTCTGCTATCGTGGTCAGGACCACGCTAGCAGACAGCCAACAGAACTAGCGTGTATACAGTGTTGAGATGCTCCAGATGATGGACAGTGAACCTGTCCGAAATATGCAGAGTAATTTATCAAATATATTTGAGAAATAATGCATCTCGTTGGCTTTCATTATGAGAACGAAAATGCCACTTTTGAAGAGAAGAAGATATTGTGATTGACATGTACGTACCAAACATGTATTGATAATAAATCTTATTGTAGCACCGTGCATTTTCATAGAATCACTTCAATTTATCAATCAACGAATGCACTTACGACTTCACATAAAACACTTTTAAAACACTTTAAAACACTCCGACATGTTTCGATCTTGTCAGATCATCATCAAGGAGCTTTGTTCCTTGCTAAAGTTATATTACAGTATTCACAATTTAATTCGTATTTGCAAACGAG
>Ga0123355_10020779_pt1 | contig 10495 bp, 5 predicted proteins | sample TergutEmb28metaG_3_FD_89872 | JGI IMG/M metagenome (GOLD analysis project Ga0123355, IMG submission 89872) | Embiratermes neotenicus P1 segment gut microbial communities from Petit-Saut dam, French Guiana - Emb289 P1 | ecosystem: Host-associated > Arthropoda: Insects > Digestive system > Gut ... | reverse complement strand
TTTACGCTTTCTTTTCTTCTTTTCGGATAACATTATGGCCGATGTGGCTAGCAAACAGCAAACGACAGCCTTGTTTTTATCCACCACAGTCACACGCACAAGAAGACACACAGAACTGACAAAAAACTGATAAAGTTGGTGGGAAACCTATGCTGTACCAGAGAACAATCAGTTCAGTTTTTCGTGCAGTTTTTTTTACTCAGTTAAACCGCGCAGTTTAACTTCCCAGAGTATATGGGGCCCTTTATACGGTACGTGGCCTTGAGCAAGTAGAGAGTGACGTGAACAAATTCCAAACATCTCTTCACAATAGTGACAGGGTATGTTACGGTAGAGGAGTGGATTTTATGAAAACTGATTTAAGCACACATCGGTGTAAATTAAGGGCATTTTCATCTCATGAAGTTAAATTTATACGTCAAATTTATCACATGATATGTCTGTTCTTTATTTTATTCCATACATTTTCAGTAATCCTTATTCTAAGTTTCAAGCGTTCACGACTTTGTAGCGGTTCAAAACCGAACGCATGCTGATGTGAAGTTCTTTGATCACAAAGATCTAGGAAGGCATCTCCTATAGCTACGTTCACAATTCATGAATAACTTTGTATGCCTGTGTGTGTGTATGTGTGTGTTTGTGTGTGTGTGTGTGTGTGTGTGTGTGTGTGTGTGAATGTGCAAGGCTATTTATTCGGCACACACACTAACACACTGGTCTGTTCTCACTACACAAAACAGACAACTACTTTCCACGTATTATTTCTCCTGCTGCTTGTGTCGTGTTTTTGAACTTTTGAGTGTTTCGCCAAGTACAATACGGACACACCACAATTTCAACGTAAATACTTTCGTTATATTACATATTCGAACCTGGAGTCCCCAGAGGCACTAATCAGATAATATTATCAGTTCCTTAGACTCAAAATTTGTGATTGAAATATTTTACATTATCGCAAATGTACGACAGACATACCATTAAGGAAGAATTATTTCTGTGTGCAGTGCACGGTTTGGAACGAACTGCACCAGTAGATTCGTAACTGCAATAAATGAACATCAGTTTTCATGTAGAGTAGTGTAATTTAAAGGCGATTTAACCCGCTGATTTCCAGTATCACAATTCAACCTAAAAACCCTACCGTCAACACAAAATACCTTCCGGCATCATACGTTGTGTTGTCGGACCTCTCGTAGGTTTTACTGTTTATTAGAATAAACTGCACGAAACAGCGGACAAAGGGTTTGGCAAATAAGTCATCCCTGTAGGCCTATGTACACCACTGCACGTGGCTTATTACCTTTCTGGTGTAAGCTAACCGGAATCTGTTCAACTGTTATTATCTTACGGATAAATTGTGGCGCATGTGCCTATGTAGATACGTACTAACGTTTCGCAGAAAGTCGCCGCCTCCATCTTCAGATTATAATACAAATTGGAGGCAACAGCTGCTTCCGAAATGTTGGAAATATATAAACGAAACTGAAAGATATCTCATTACAAAAGCCTGTAATATCGATAACGCCTCGAGAATTATCAAACAACTTCAAGTGGCCTACCGGCAGAATTTCTACCTTACGAGCTCACTGTCTGCTGACAGATGTTACGTCTTGCACAGGCTTGATGACGACATGTTCTATAAGGGAGTAGAGTAAAGAGAGACCAACTTGATGTCACTTGCTTTATTATTTCTTTTTATATAATGCTCAACGTGTTTCGGATGTTAATACATCCATCCTCAGGAGCTTGCGACCACAACGTAACACCAACACACATCGAACCAGAGCAATACAATCCATGAAATAACTCAACAAATAAGTCGTAAGCTCCTGAGGATGGATGTATTAACATCCGAAACATGTTGAGCACTAAGTAAAGAAATAATAAAGCAAGTGACATCAAGTTGGTCTCTCTTTACTCAACTATCAAGATGATGCACGGTCCAATAAACATAAGGTTGTATAAGGGCTTTGTTTGCAGAATATTGGCACCTTGTTTACATTTTCCCGTTCGATATTCTTGCAATCGCTTCGATTTCGTGCAAAACACAAAATAGAATTTGAAACAGGCTTAGTGTTGTCTGGATTTCCATGTCAGGGTTATAAATGTGACACACATAATAGGCTGTATTATTATGTATAACTCCGTCTCTGATTTCCGCCTTTACTTCTTGTAGAGATAATTTGATCGATATTTCACCACTACCTAGGTCTAAGAGTTAGTATACTGCACGAGATTTAATTTCGAATCAGCTATTTTGCATCCAGCGATGTGTTGTCGGAAATAGGTTGCTTAATGTAGGGTTGCTTGGGCTTTTTGCCTGGGTTCCAGTATTTTTATGTGTTTATGTTTTGGCATAAATAGTGTGCTTCATTGAGGTGGCAATTTGTTTATTTTTTAGATCTCAGCACTTGTGTTTGCTTATGTGTTGGAGTAAATATGTTGACATCTGATTTATTGTCTCAGTGAACACAACACTTTAAACACTATGCATTCGTGTGGATTAACAGGCACAAAGAGATGGTGATACCAAAAATTATGTAGCATATGATTGGGTTTATTTAGTGCCTGAATTTCAGGGTTTCTGTTGCTTTTATGTTGGAGTAATGATTTGTATAAACTATGATAAGGTTTATTTATTGCCTGATTTACAGATCTTAATGTGGCTATGTGTTGAGTAAACACGTTATATAATTCGGCGTTACTTCAGCTAAATTTCCATCGCGAAAATTTGCTACGCCCTCTCTCTTTAGCCACTAAATGCATGTCTTACTGAAACTTCTGTCCGCTTTTTTTAGATAGGTTCTGACACAGGGTTTCCCCAGCGTAAGATGTAATAACGCTGACGGCGATCTTGCTACTCACCCGAGTTGTCTTCGCTGCGATCCGGTGACGCCGCATCAAGGTGCGGCCGCCAGCAGCAAGCCGTAGCTGAGACGTGCCCGCCAACCTCCGCTGCGAGTCGCGGGGCAGCTACCAACCGACCGGCCGCATGCTGCACTTGACCCCGGCCGGTGAATTTCGTTGGATCCAATATATTTTCCACAGAGAAGGCCAGATTCCTCCGCGCACTGCCCGCAGTGGTAGCTGAGGGACCTCCACCGCTGTTACCCCCCAACGACAACCCCGACCCTACACTGGACACACTCTCTGACCTATAATTTGTCCTCGAGGTCTTTTCTAGAACATTCCCCGAGGTGTCGCCTTTTGGCGAGGATGATAATGAGTTCGTATTGCATATAACAGGGGAATGCGAATCGAGGATGTCTGAGGAAGCTTTCATCAACCTATGGTTCGTTAACATCAAGTGTGTATTGGAATGGTGCCTATTTGTCAGGTCCACCGGGGACGACATAAGATCATTTCCTTCCTGATCTTCATCGTCTACATTCAGTTCCTCCTCATCTTCTTCACTTCTGTCATTCATCTCTAAATCCTCCTCGTCTTCATCCATGTCCATTTCTTGCTCGGTTTCAGCCTTCTCTGTCAACACTTCATTTCCCGTCATCCCTTCGTCTCTGCTACCTCGGAAGTGACTAGATCTAGTTCTTTCCTCTCGCAGATGTTCTTCGCTATCGCTGTGGTCAGGCTGCGGGCTTGCAGCCATACCTGACGCTTGATGCATCATGGAAACCGCCGAAACGTCCACAAAAATTTTATCACTGTCCCCTCTAATTGTATCAATATTTCTACTTCGATTTTCTATCGTTTCGATACCTCTGACTCGAGTATCGATATTGGGAGATGTATCACTGCTATGGACGCGGTGGAACGGGTGATGGCCGAAGGTCAGAAGTCTGGGAGGAGAGGATGGGCGGACGGAACCGGGTGTAGAATTGGTTCCGGTAGGATTCTGTTGTATGATCTGTTGCTGCTGCTGTGTTGACGGTTGTGTTTGTTGTTGCTGTTGCTGCTGAGTTTGATGACACATTAGTCGCTGCATCATCATCATCGTCATCATGCTGTAATTTTACTGTTCGTGGCTTCAGATGAAACTGACGCGGTGAATTCTGTCACAGACATTCTGGAAATTGCAACAGAATGTCCGTGGCAACACCACAGCCCTCTCGGACACTTGCTAACAACACTGATTCTAAAGACGTGACAAGTGATTCTCCTTGTTAGAGGTTTCAACAAGAAGACTTAGTTTGAAAATCGCTACAATTTACACATAATTTATTTGATCTATTTATATATTGTGGAACTACAGCCACTGCATCTGCATTAAAAAGTGTTAAATGTATTTAAATTTGTCCGCGAATAACTTCTCATTATTACAGACTTTGGGCAACAATGGAATCGTTGGATAACTTGTGTTGAAGTATGATGTGTTCTTGGCGAATACAATCCCTGCCCTTTTCACTAATAATAATACTAAAATATTCATGTAACCAGCATGTGTATATCCCAGAAGTAACAACAGGCTATTTAAATGTTTTTACTTCTTAGAACTGCACTTTCCTTCCTGGTTCACATTTACTGCGACATCCACAGCACCGTTAAACTGTCGTTGGCAGCAAGCTACACCCGACTTGACGTCACTGCAAGGCCTGGATCCTGCCATGGCGAGGCCATGCCTTGTTGCACAGGTCTTCACTCGCACTTGGCTTACTTTTCCTTCACAAAAAATGCTTGTCACTTCAACGTCTTAGTCTTAACCCATTTTTAAATACTAATATTTCGATAACCTAAGACACAGAATACTTTTAAACCATTCGTTGACATTTTATTAGACAAATCTCCGTCCACACAGTCTTCAAACGCATCTGACAGCCAAGCAACCGACCAAATTACTTCATAACAAAGCAAAACGGTTCTCGCAGCTTCTAAAACTGTTTCCTCTCAATCAGACACTAAGTGTAGTACCCACACACACGTACACACGAGGTACGACAGCATCCCCCTTCTTTCCGCCCTTCCCCTCCCCACCCCTGCAGCACCCCAAGTAGCAGCAACAAGCTTTAACACCCAACAAAACATGGCGGAGTAAAGTAGAGAGAGATTCATCTCGTGTACGAGCGATGATAGAGCATCCTTGAGCAGGAGAAGCGCGACGGAAGGGGGCGGGCAGTGATGATAGCATCGAGCAGCTGGACCAGCAACCCCCGGCGAGGGCGGGGGGAGATAGAAGTTTCCATTGGCTAGGGTGGGCAAATACTGGATTCTTATTGGCTGAGTGTGTAATGTACTGAAATGGATGGAGGGGAAGACTGAAGGTAATAGTGTAATGGGATTGGTTGATTTTTAGGAAGCCCGGAAATCGGAAGTGAAATTTTTGTGAGTTGGTTAAGAGGAGGGAGAGAGGGAGAGAGAGAGAGAGAGAGAGAGAGTGATTTTGTTGTCTCTCCCGCGGTTTTGTGGTTGTGCAGAGAGACAGAGAGAGATGGGGAGCACAGTGTAGGCCCACTTGTGGTGAACAGCTCAATGTCTTGGTACTGCCCCGTGTAATTAGGCTATAGGTTCCGTATGTTTGTTCACGTCTTGAGTTAGTGGTTCAGAAGTTCAGGAGCACTGGAGAGTGGGTCTACTGCAGCCATCTCTGTACAGGTCGTATCAGAACAATACAGTACGAAATGAAATTGAATTATTCGGGGTGAATAATAATAATAATAATAATACGTTCTTGCGGATGTGACTAAGAAGAGACGTGACAATGTTGTCACTCGGTGTTATGGTACATTTTAACTTAATACCAAGCCTGTTTTCAGTGAAAGCGAGGAAAGAAACAAGAAACCATTAATTGTATTTCTTATAATTTAATTGATTGATTTCCTCATATCATAAGGGGTGCTCCTAATAAAACTAAATAAATAAGTAGCGTAAATGAACAGAAAAATCAGATTCCTAACTTAAGGCCTAATGTGTGTCTCTTCCACTTCTCATTACTGTTTTTCTTTAGTAGGAATGACTATTTTAAAGTAAGATTTCATGCTTTAGAGGCGATGACAATGAAGATATCAGTATTCTGGGGAGTGGTGTTGTGGAGTTTGGTAGAAGTCTAACATGAAGATGAAAACATAAATTTCTTCTGAAACGTCTGCAGGCCTACACACCTACCAGACTACGTGAATACACCCCAGAAGATAATTTCTTCGTGTATTTATTAATTCCCTTTCTTGTTTTGAAAGTACTAGTTTTGAATTTATACTTAAGGCCTGAACATTCCAGTAAGGCTAGTTCTTGTAATGAGGATGTCTTCTGTGGAAGAAGAGTCACAGTTACGAATTTTGATGTGTATTGGACCGTGCATCATCTTGATAAATGAAGAATAAATCCAGCTAGATGCCCCTTATTATTTTATTATGCTTATGTTAGGCTCAACATGTTTCGGGCACCATTATGCCCATCATCAGGAGCTCACGACGATAGCGTTGGTTACCACATAGGCCGTTTGGTTCTCGAGTTGCTGCTGGTTGGAAGTTAAGTGCAGGTAGGATGGATGGGTGTCCGGACCGAAGGCTGTAACACGACTGGTTGTGTTACAGCCTTCGACCCAGACACTCATCCATCGTGCCTGCAGTTAACCTCCAACCAGCAGCAACTCGAGAACCAGACGGCCTATGTGGTAACCAACGCTATCGTTGTGAGCTCCTGATGATGGGCATGATGGTGCCCGAATCATTTTGAGCCTAACATAAGCATAATAAAATAATAAGGGGCATCTAGTTGAATTTATTCTTCATTTAGCCACAGTTACGGCCTACCATTACCGTTCGCGAGAAAAGAAAATAACTCTAAAATAAATAGTGTTAATGACGATGATTGTAACAGTAGCGCCAGAACTAGGAGTGACAGGCGGCCAAATGAGTTAACGTAACGTATCACGTCCCTGGAAAATATGCCTATTAAGAAGTACAGCTTTAACCTGTAGACCTACAGGAACACGGTCGTAACTCCACAGAAAATTGTTTTAGTTCCTACGGATTTAAAACAATCTCCATTAATAACATTACTTTTGTCCTAAATCCAGAAGCCATTCATGTAAAGTAAAATTAGTGCGGAACCACACCACACTTATTGTCTTTGTTTAAGGAGAAGTGTTTTATTGAATGCAATTTTTATACGCCTGTGGATGTACTGGCTGATAGAGCATGTTTTTTGATTGGCATAGACCAGTAGAAAATCCAGGAGAGATGCTGTACTTCTGCAGATTCTTTGTAATTCAATCCGAAAGTCATCAAAACGCCTGAAAATTCGGAGCTTTATTTAACATTTGTAATGTTAACAAGCAGTGAGCAAAATGTCTGCAGAAGGGAAAATTGCCTGAGTCATTTCACTGATGAGGACCAAGATGGTCCTCGAAACGCTCGTTTACTCTCCATTCGACCACCTGACGCGGCTGCCAGCCCGAGAAAATTTTATCGAATTCAGTCGCCGTGAAAGCTTTAAATAATGCATTTCTGGTAGTTCGCAGACCAACAAATGCACCGTTTATTAAACTGGAAAAGTTTAAAATTTACACTAAAATACACATTAATATCGCTCCTATGTTTTTCGGTCTATGGCCATCATCAGGAAGCATGTACTGCACCTGGCTAAAGTTAGATTTATGTTAAAACACTCGGTAAAATTACGTCGTTATATATTATGTGGTGATATGGCAGCTTTTCCTGTTTAATAAAAAGTGCATTTTTTGGTGTGTGAACTACATAGATTTCAGAATGCACGGTGCAAAGAAAAAAAATAAAACTAATGTATTTATGGGTTCACTTCTGTTTCTTTCTTCGATCTCGCTGTCTATCTGTCCCTCTGTCTCTGTCTCTAAACAGCTTTCTGCCTTATACGACGCATTTGTGTTTGCAGGGAGAGCAGAAATCAGCCAGCCAGTTTCTGCGACTCACACTCCAGCCTGTGGTCTGCCTTCTTTTTCTCAGGTAATCTTCCAGCACTCATGGTACTTGTTGGTGTCACAAATTTTCAGGTGTTGCAAGATTACAATTATCTTTTCTTGATTATTTCTTCTGTGTCAGTGTTTTCCAAGCCTGACGACTTGAATTACTTGTGCTGGTTACCTTTGCCTTTTTCTCTTCTGTATGACTGAATTGCCTTTTAAGCTCATGGTTCCGTGCATCATAATTCAATATTAATATAAATCCAACCAGATGCAACAGTATGCAGTCTGATTTATTTTACTGCAAAATCACTCTACATGTTTCGGGTGTCACAGCACCCATCAACAGCAGTACTAAAACCTGTAACCGCAGCCTACGGTACAGGTCATAATATCGGCACAGCTACTTCCCTCCAAAGTGGCCAAGTCGGGACCCTGGTCACTTTGGAAGGAAGTAGCTGTACCGGTACCGGAGGCTGCGGTTACAGTTTTCAGTACCCCTGATGATGGGTGCGGTGGACACCCGAAACATGTAGAGTGACTTTGCAGTAAAATAAATCAGATTGCATATTGTTGCATCTGGTTGGATTCTTATTAATACTGAATTCTCTCTTTGCTTTTCCTTCCGCTCCTCGATGTTAGTTGCACTGAGCTTTGGATTCATCAGCAATCAATAATTCATTCGCCATTTCTACCGGTTCCAGGTTTATTCACGGAGTTCCTGCAAGTCCCTTTTTCGAGGAAGATTTTACGCTCTTACTGTAAGAATCTGTCTGGGGTAAAACCGGCTGTTGAAACTGCAAGCACACGGCTACTTTTTTGTTTCGTTAATTAGTTTAATCAAACCTGAGATAGAAAGAAACGTAACAGAGAGCCCAGGGTTACTGTGGTAGTGTTGTCCTCCTTTAAAGGTAGTTTGCTTTGTTTGTGACCTCCGAACTGCGTCTCTGAGCTTTCGCTAGCTCCCTGACTTTTCTTCACGTCTCATTTTGTATTGTATTCGTTGGATATCTTGTGAAGTGAGTATGTATAAATAGGCCTTTAAAAGGGCAAACTTGGGGCTCCACAGTCACTCACAAAATAAATAGTTCAATTGAATACTAAAAAATAATGACAATAAAACCATAACACTGAAATATACGACAAGGACAACGAAATGGTATTAAAAACCCCAAATAAGAATATTACAATTAACAGATATGTCAACAGCAGTTGATTGAAGTCTGATGGACTGTAATTGCTTGCCGTCTGGAGATGTCAACGTCTGTGCAAACCCGATTTTCTACCGATTTGCAACTGGCAGAGAGACACTTTTATAGGATGAACTGACATGAAACACAGAGGAACCTCAGAGATTCCAAGTGGGAATTCAAAAACTTGTTATTTCCGTAGCACTGGACGAAGTTTGAACATTCCTCAAAATACGAGTATTAATTGCAAATATTTCGATGATGATTATGGTGGTGGTGATAATAATAATAATAATAATAATAATAATAATAATAATAATACAAGGTAAAGTTCTCCCTGTCCAAGTCATAATGGCATACAAGGAATGTATACCTCCACTCACTCTTAACACTGGCACGAGAAGGAGGTGAGTGGTCGACGTCACGCCCCGGCTGCTTTACCCCCCGGGAAATAATAATAGTACTATTAATACCCTAATAATAATAATAAATAAACACCAGCAGCGTTACATCACTGCTGCACAATCTACCGAATCACACCAAACCTTAACTCCGAATGAGTAAGTAGGTCAATCAATCAATCAATCAATCAGTCTATCAATCAACCAGTCAACCACTCAAGAAGTTCCTGAGTCACACAGCGAATCAGCTGATCAGTCAGACGCCCAGCCAGCACTTTCACTGTTGACCATTTGTTTTTTGAGAGTAGACTGTTACTGCAGTTAACCCATGTTGTTGACAAACGAGGCACAGATCAAACATGACAATGGCGCTCCGACGTTCTAACGAATCTGTGCGATATAATAATATACTGCATCTAATCTCGGAGCCCCAGTAAAGTATGACATACCTTGGCCCACTCGCCGTTCCTAGACGTTAGATATTTCAAATTTTGCACCAGCCACTGGGTGAATTGACAGTGTGAATTTTGTTTTGTTCCAGGGAAGTGACGTCACCTCTCCAGGATAGGTGAGTGATATGGAAATGTGCCTCTTTGAATGATTTGTAAGACATGACAGCAGTAAATGTGGGCCCACGTACCTTGACTGGTCCTGATCAAGCTGAGCACAAACACCACGTTATTTTCACCACGCTAAAATTATTTCACTCTTTAGATAAGCCTGTGTGATAGTCGTAAGCGCAATATAAACAATCAACCTTAAAATTGAAGGAAATCCATGCACGGAGAATTTCTGTCCTCAGTTTCCCGTAGAGTTATGCAATCGGAAAGTTGTGTTTATATTTCCAATATTGCATACTGTGAAGGGTCAATAGTGGCTGGCTTAGTAAGTAATGAATGAAATGGAAGGGATGTGGAAGGAAGCGGTTGTGGCACAACTTCCGATAGTATCCAGGTATTTGTTTGGATAGACTGAGGAATACTACGAAAACCTCTGTTAATCCGAGCCGTGACTTAAAACCCCCCCCCCCCCCCCCCCCCCCCCCCCCCCCCCCACCACACCCCCCCCCCCAC
>Ga0123355_10020777_pt1 | contig 10495 bp, 6 predicted proteins | sample TergutEmb28metaG_3_FD_89872 | JGI IMG/M metagenome (GOLD analysis project Ga0123355, IMG submission 89872) | Embiratermes neotenicus P1 segment gut microbial communities from Petit-Saut dam, French Guiana - Emb289 P1 | ecosystem: Host-associated > Arthropoda: Insects > Digestive system > Gut ... | reverse complement strand
TGTCATTTCTCCTTGTCACATTATTTAAGATTTCTTGCCTAGTCAGTGATTGAAGAGCCTATTACGTTTACGCTGTATTGTTTCACAACACTGTCCTTTTTTAATTCTTACAAAGGTGACCGGGAATAACGTAACACGTGCGACGTACCAGAATGTCAGAATTACATTTGAAATTACAATTGATGAAGGCCAATTTTTGTGCCGGCGAACACACATTTAAAACAATCAGTATAGAAGTAGGCCCAACCATTAACTACTTGAAGCTTGAAGCTCATCTAAGTAAGGTTTAGAACTCGTGTTTCCTAACGACGTAACGAGCTACTTAGTTAACAAACTAACTGAAACGAACATAGTCCTTTTAGAGAAGCTGATATGTACAAAATTATTTAAGAAATTATCCGCATTTTATGGAACCCGGATATTTAATACCGTGTGCATAGGAGCTCTCCACTTATCCATATCCTGAACCAGATTAGTCCAGTACACTACCCGGTTCTACGTATTTAAGATGCACTTGAATATTATCCTTCCATATACACCTAGATTTCCAAGTGGCCTCTTTACCTCAGGGAATTCCCACCAAAACCGTACATGAAACTCTCTTCATCCTATACGTGCCACGATACCGCCTATCCCATTCTTCTTGATTTGGTCACCCGAATAATATTTGGTGAGAAGTACAGATAATGTAGCTCATTATGCAATTTGTTAACAGTCATCTGTTAGCTGATCCTCCTTAGGCCCAAATACCTTCCTCAGCACCGTATTCTCGGATACTTATATTCTGCCCTCCATGTGAAAGATCTACTGTCACATCCACATAAAAAATTGGAAGAATACACTTCTGTGTATTTTTATCTTTGTTCTTACACAGCCAACGGGAAGACAATTTTGGACCGAATGGTAGCAGGAGAATTTATCAGCTATCCTTTTCTTGTAATTATCCTACATTCTGTTGAAGAGACGTCGCAGTATTTACTTCTAGACCAAACTACTTACTTGCGACTAATAAAGCTTCTTTGTTTTCCTTTACAGTATACTGAATATGCGTTCGCTCAAAAACACCTCTTTAATAATTATTACGAAAATAGCAGACCCACCTTATATTACGTAATTATTTTGGAGCCACAAGACGCTCATAAATGCAATCTGTGGTCAAAATATGGTTAACGAACTTTAAAGCACTTGGTAAAATTACACCAATTGAGGTTCTTGCAACGATGTTGAAGATTCAGGTCCTTTACAATATGACTTCGTGTAGACTGGTATTTAATAAAAGACGTTTCGGAGGACCATTCTATGTTTACATTCAGGGCCCAAGAAGTTCGACGTTCTACTGGTATCACTGTTATCACTATTACCAAAAGACTGCTTAGTCAAAGTCTGTCAGATTTAAGACAACGACGTCGACAACAATGACTACAATTCTGACGACGATGGTGCCGATGACAGACCCTGATACAGTACGTAAGAGTTACGGAGATGAAATGAAGTGTCTCAGGCCCATGTCCAGTTCCGTCTTTGGTGTTGCCAACAGTGAGGATTTGGGCCCTGTTACCAGAGAGATATTTTATTTCATTTTCTACACAAAATTACATGCTCTATATTTTAAAATCTAAGATCAGACAATTTTGTACAAAAGCCCCCATAATGTCATATTCTTCAAATCATGGAATCTTTCCTTGGAAAAACAAGGGGCTTGTGATTAATTCAAACCTATGTTCAGTTCAGAGATATGTGTTGTTTCATATCAGTACATGTCTGATGTATGAATGGTGTTCCCCCTCACCCTCGCTATGGCACAACAGCATTTAATAGGCCAGTGTCTCCTCGTTATCGAGGCTTCCCGATTACATTCAGACACATCACAGTGGGAAGGACTCTTCTGGATGCGTAAACAGTCCGACACAGAGACATCACACAACACTCACCAGAGACAGACATTCACGTCCGGGGCGAGATTCAAACCCACAAGTCCTGCGAGCAAGCAGCCCCAGACCCAAGCCTTAGACCACGTGACTACTGGGATCGGAATGAAGGGTGTTGCTTTCTACAGAATTAAAGTTAGAGGATAGGAAATGAATTAATCTAACACACGACTGGCCAGCTAGGACCAGATAAAGAACTTTAAAATCTACATGAATTTCTGTAAGAAAAGCCCCATGACAAATTTAATTTCTTGGGATTTAGGAACATCCTAAGCCTGCATATCAAGTGAGGTTATGCCTCATTAAATGAGAAATAAGTAATCATTTTAATTTTTTGGTAATGGAGATTGCAAAAATATATATCTCATATGCCTGTTCCACATAATGATCCTCCCTCACATCTGCAGGTTATGTAACAAAAAAGAATGCAACGAAAAAGAGGAAAGATGATGATTAAATGTTGAAATGAAAAGGGTGTGGAAACAGTTGTGATCTTGGCACAGGTCAAGGTATTATTCCAGAATTTGTCTTTACAGACTGAAAAAAAAACATCAGTCAGACCTCCACACTATGACACAGGCATGGTTTCAACTACACAACACTTAATGGGTTAGAGAAATGCCTATCATATTTTGTTAGCATTATCTAATTTTTCACCTAGGAGTAAGAAGAACGTGAAAACTGTTAATATGCTGTATAATTGCAGAAATTATATTTGGACTTATGTTATATAATTTTACTTGAATATTATGGAAGGAAACAGTCATTGACTGTTACAAAGCAATTCTCTAGAATTTAAACGGAAGTACTGAGGCAAATCATAGACAACTTTAGTCACAGTAAAGTTCTGGAACAGGTCAAGTACTTTCTGAACACAAGTCAGACTTCTTATCGGTGAGCTAACCTGTTTAATGTCAGAGTTTGAACCAGGCCTCAATTTAAGTATCCAGTAAATCAGGTATTTATAACATCATAAACTGTGGTATACTTTCATCATATTATCAGCCATTTTATTTGGTCATTATGTATGTCACTGTGATGTCTTTTACATGCATAAAACATATATAGTTCCTTCTAAGCTACATGGTGAGAGAAGAAACAAATATCTAACTCAGAGACAGTGTTGCAATTATAAGAGCCCTGTTTCTGCTATGACACTGTCAGGCTGCTTTGCAGCTACTTGTTATAATGATATGACCATTTCACAAGCCTGAATGTAGAACGGACTTCCGACAGGCTTTTCAGCAAGTTAGTATTATGTCTATTTCTTTCTGAACTGAATATAAACTAACTTTCTGTATAGGAAAATATACACAACATTTAACATATTCATCTTTAATGCATAAATTGAAGGTAAAATATGAATAAGTCTAAAGGCAGTTCCTGGAAAATGACCCAGACACAAAGTCATTTTAAGCACTGGAGTATGTACCACAGTGAGTCATGAAGTGCTGCAAGCTTGTCTCTGCTGTTAGAATAAAATGTGCACAGCTTGCTACTGTTTAGTATTTGATAGGACTGAGCATTCTTTTTTATGCCTTCATAATGATGGATTTCTTCTAGTTTATTATACCAAGTGTCTGGTGAGTTTCTATACTACCTTGATATCCATTTATCATCCTTGTGAAATTTATACTGAACACACCTAGGTCACTGATTCTCTGTAAGTAGCTTCTGAATCTTTCTATGTCATTGGTCTTGGTTATACATTACAACAGCCAGAGATTTAATGTATGTATTTGTCTACTGTAAACAACTTGTCTCTTAAACAGCCAATAATCTTTTCTTCTGATTTAGCACACATGTGATTAATCCTTGTAGTGATTCAGGGTTGATTCTTTTCTCTGATACACTGTGTATCAAGGACTGGTGACTGGGTTCTTATTTGGAAATCTCATGTAGAGATGCTGTACCTTTACTGAGTGGCAGTTATGTCATTTCATTGGAAAATGAAGCCCATATCTTTCACTATGAAAAATGTCTGGCTTCAGTTCACAGATTTTTAAAAAAATATTTTTCCTTTAACCAAAGAATATGACCTACAATTATGTGCCTACAGTTATTTGACTAACACAATTTTGATGCCTTAAAATGTGTCGTGAATCTCAAATTTCTATCATAAACTCACGTATACATCACAGTTTTGTTTGCACATGTGATACTATGTATTTTATCTTTTATTCTTTATTATTCTCTTTACTTTTTTGAGGATAGTACATATGTGTTTCTATTAATATGTTCTATATTCAACATACTACTTTTTATGGATTTATGGAATGTTTAAATAAAATACAAATACAAATATGAAGGAATAAACTTTGATACCTTTTTCTGATCTTTCATCACACATCTGAAATAAGTACTTCAAAATAACTCATGTCCGTTACATTGCTTTTATGAATGAAAGGGAAATATAATCAAAAAAGGAGTAAAAGAAGTTGCTAATTTGTCTTATGCGCATACTCTTTGGAAGACTTGATATGACAGTGTTCACACATTTTGGTATTGTGTTTATTCTGATCTGTAAAATTTACAAACTACAGATTCTTGATTTTTTGTGATATTGTTCTGATGGTTGTGAAGGTACCCTTGAGACCAGCAGTGACAATGCTGTTCCACCTATTTACATCACGAAGTACAATCGCTTTGTGGACAACATCTTGGAAAGAATAAATAGGATCCTGAGGAAGAATTATGACCCTGTCAATGTCCGGCTTCACAATAATAATAGTAATAATAATAATAATAATAAGAAAAACAGTAACAGCAAGCATAATAGCAACAAGAAAAACAAGAAGAGGAGGAGACATCCAACTGCCAGTCAGAATGGAAACAGGAGACTTGGTCACAGGTCGGAAGACATCGCTCGATCAACCACGTAATATTGATGATAATGATTATTATGATTACAAACACAGGCACAGATTTTATTTTACTTTAAGAACCTCATGTAAATTTACAGTAATAATACTAAGGCCTCTTAAGTACCACAAAAGCATGAAATAAATTATCCAGTTTACAAAAAACCTGGCATGTCATTAATGAAATGCAAACAAACAGGACACACATTTTTATATCCGCTGATGATAGTAAGTCTATAACATTTTGCCAAAAAGTAGCCTGATTAACAAAGTATATAACTGCACTGTGATTCAATTACAATTTACTTCAAAGAACAGTAACGAGACATGATGTGTAATGAATAATAATAATAATAATAATCATGATACACTATGCAAGTAAAACTATTCTTTGCTGCACTTATTTCTTATGTTTTCCTACACATATGTTGCACTTTGTGGATAAAATCAATGATTAAACCACTGGTTCTAAATAAGGCCCTATTTTTTCCTATCGTACCACATGCCTCTCATCAGATACACAGTTCATTCTAGTATTGAGTATTTCTGATTCCAGTATACTCAATGGACGGATTTTTAATCAGTGTTAAGCACTGTAAATTGAATTTAAATGTTTCTCTTCAGTCACTGTAAAATGTGTTTGGTTTACATTAGTCCTATTGCATTAAAATTACTTCTCAAAGATCTGGTCCTATACAAAAATGTTTCTCTTGACAAAAGAAGATTAGTTCTCTCATATTGTGACAGGGTTGTCAATAGTATGAAGATGTGGTAAAATGCTGACTTATTTGGTTTTTGTTATATTTAAACAATCAGAAAAGTTGGATTTATGGCTCAGAATGAAGTTCTGATGTTAAAAACGGTATTTGATTATAATCAATTCACTGATGCATAACTAGTCACAGTTTATCCCTTTTGCACTGTACACTCCAGCATGCAAAATTACATTTGAGGTACCAACATTAAAAAAAAAAGTGTTTAATGCAGTAGTTCCAGGGTTAGGAACCATAAAATTTTGTCATGATTCTTATATTGAGCATTTGATGCTGATCATGAGTTGTCACTATTTTAGAAGCCAAAGATGGGAATTAACAATAAACCAACTCATGTTTACAATATTAACTTTCATGGCACAGTGCTGGGGGAGAAATAGTAATTTTTAACATTGGATATTCCTCAGGGAAGCTGTAGAAGCAACAGTGAATGAGTCACTGGCAGCCATCTCAGCACAGCTCATAGCAGAACATCCTAAAGTGGAACAAGTGACACTTGTCTATATCAACTCTACTAATCCAGCTGTAACACATACTAATGCTGCTGGTGCAACCACAGAACTAGCAACAACAAAACGGTCATCAGATGATGGAATGATAAGACGAGCAAGGCCACAGCAGCATGACCACAAAAACAGCAAAAAGAAAACAAAGAAAGACAAGGTATTTCAAATACATTCTTCAACCTGTTAGGCTCCAAGTTTAAGAGGGGCCCAAATCTACATAAAAAAAAGTATCTATGCATATTTTTAAATATGTCCATTTTATTGGCCTTGATGTACATTTTCTGCATGACAATTACATGACAGAGCTTGACAGTAATTATTATGCTGCATAGTCATAATTTTTATGGTTGAAAAGCTAACCCTTACCGTGTTAACTGGGAGAATAGGGTGAGCTACTAATAATGCCAGCAAATGGCAGATGGGATTTAATTCGGCATTTAAAAGGTTAATCAGTAGAAGAAACAGGTTACACAGCACAGAGGCATAAACTATTAACTATTTTTATTTTGTAAATAAAGACGACATTGAAATGTAGTGACAAAATTACACGGTGTAATGAAATTGATGTTTCATGACATATAATGACTTTTTTCTACAATAAGAAATTTAGGAATGCAATTCAGTTAGCCAAAAATTAGAATTTGCTCTTTCTCTAAAGCTTTCTATATACGTTGTCCTTCATATTCCTTGGTTTAATGATCCCAACGGTACTGGATTGACAACACAGACTGCCAGATTCTTCATTGTGCTATTTTTTGCATTACTGCATTTTTTTATAACAGGTTCAAATAGTTTCTTTAATATTTTGTTTTTAAAACACCAGTTATCTTTTCACAATCCTTTACATGTACAACAAATATCTGTAACCATATTCTTTAGTTCTGTAAAAACTATTATTTCCCTAATTAATTCAGTGTGTTTTACAGAACAAGCAAAGACAGCGCCCTGGTTCTAAAGCAACTTTATATGGATTGTCTTCCATACGGCGGGAAGGGGATGTTACAGTTAACATGATGAGCTCACACACAACTGTGAAAACAAAGTTTACAGTTGGACCCCTGATCCTCAAAGTTGAGAGAGAAGTATGTATGAATCATGAGAATAAATACATATTGAAGACATATATATTAGAAAACAAACAGAAAATTAGTCATGTTTTAATTTACATTCATACCATTTCCACAGAACCTACTGCTTGGATGTCAAAGACATAAAAATTATTTGACTAACCATTTGTTTTCAGAATTTCAATTCCAGGTGAAAGATGAAAAATCACAAATGAAAAGCCTCACATGTACTATTTTTACAGCCATTTGTATCCCTGTCTAGTGTGCTGTCCAAAGAAACTAAACTACAAGTATTTCTGAAACTTGGAAAATAACAGATTCCTATTGGCTAAAATGTCAAACCCTGAACTTTGAAGAGAGTTTCCTGTTGGTCCATTTCCCTTTGTCTTGTTTTGGTGGGAATGCTAATTGTATATTTCTGCCCAAAAATTACACACATTTAGATTGAGCAAGACACTTTCAGTAGACCTTCAGAACTATTCTATGCCCAGACACAACAGTCTTTCTCACTGAGAAGAATTCTTGTAATTGACATTCAAATAATGGAAGAATTCTAATGCAAATTTATTCTAGCTAACAAAATACACATAAAGTTAATAAATTACAAAAACACACTACATTATGACTGAATGATATAAAGGTGCCTTATACTCCCCATGTAATACTGCATTTATCAATCATACAAGTCATCTGGTTTGAAGAAACCTTCAATTATCCCCTCCCCACACACAGAATTGCATTCTACAGAGAATTTACAAAATGTAAACAATAAACACTCCGAGGACAAGAACTATATTCTGACTTTTTGCATATAGGTTGCAGAAGGTTTTCATCTGACTCCCATGTAGTCACCATTGACATTTAAACAGTTGTCCCACCATGGAGCCACGGCTTTAATGTTGGTGTAGTAGAAATCAGTGTCAAGTGTATGCAGCCAGCAGTGGAGAGTTTGCTTCACACTGACATATGTTGCAAACTGCTTGCCAGCTAGGTGCTTCTCAAGTAAGTCCAAAAAGATGGAAATCCCTGGGCATGAGACTGGGACCATAGGAAGGGTGTACCATAACCTCCAAGTTATAGTGCCATAACCAGTCACAAGTACATGTTACAGTATGAGGCATGGTATTACCATGCACAATAATGATGCCTTGGTGCAGCAACACAGGCATTTTCCAACAAATTATCTTCCATAATCTCTCAAGTGTACCACTGTAACATTCAGCACTTCATGTCACCATTATCAAGGACATCCAGAAGAGGTACACCTTTAATGTCACCACCAGAAAATACAGTTGCCATGAGCTTTCTACCTGAAAGTGTTACCTTGAATTTCTTTTTTGGGGTAGTGATTGGTGTTTCCATATTATGATTTTGTGTGTGTGTGTGTCATGTGATTAACCCACGTGTTATCCCCTCTAACAATTCACTGAAGAAACTACTTTCCTTGATTAGTATAGTGTGTCATATGCATGAGAAAGGTACCATACCATGTGCTTTGTGATACCTATAAAGTTCGTTGGTACCCAGTGTGCACACACTTGCCTGCAATTTAGACAATCCTGGAAAATGCTGTGTGCACTATTCAGCAAAATACCTAGCTCTCAGATGATGTCATTCCGCATAATATGCCTCTCCTCTCTGGTAAGGGCATCTGCATGACAAGCATTGTCATCCATTCTGGATATGCTTGGGCATCCAGGTCACTGCTACTTGTCAACATCTTTGCTGCCGTTACTGAGAGCACTGTACTATAGATACACCTGTTTTCATGACATTACACATAATCCATACACCTTCACCAACTGTGATTAATTTCCAGAGTTGCAACACATCATATACAAAAGTCATATCACACTGTGTATTTGAATATTTGACAATGTTGAAAGTGGCCATGCCATCTTTAAACTGATCATATGGTGATATGGCACACTTACATCACTCTGTCATGGCTGTACAATGACACAAACAATTTACATGTGTCCTCTGAATGGAGAAATCCATTGTCAGATGATCTACTTCATGTAAGGCATGCTCCTACCTTGTTTTTTGAAACTTCTTTGTATGTAAAAATATGACAGGGTTGCTTGGAATTGCTTCATATGGCTCAGGATAAAGACAAGTGGCAGACTGTTGTGAACATGTTAATAAACATTTGTGTTCCCCAGCATGCCAGGAATTTCTTGGCTAGCTGAAAAACCACTAGTTTCTCTAAAAACAACTCTGTACCATGGAGTTCATCATTTAATGTACCACATAATGCAGAAGTAGAGTAAATGTTGCAATCTCCAACAACTCTGAAAAAAAGGTTTGCTGGGTATCATAATTTCTTGGGTACTAGAATATTTTACCTCATCTGTAGCTACAAACCTCTTTGACAGACCAAAACATTTAGTTTGTCCTCTCTTCTATGCTGCACTTTCTGTCCGTTTTCCATCACCACTTACCTAACATGGCACATGTAAAATCTGAAAAAGAAACCAAAAAGACACCAATATTTCATTCTTTTCATCACCATACACGTATTCACAACACAAATACCAGTCAATGGAAAAGTGAAATGTAGTAAACCCATTAATCCAGTTCCAGTCAACAGACCTTTCCACGTCATCCACTTTTGGAAATAGCAACTTTGCAGCACATAATTTTTCTAGTATTTACCTGTGTCACTCATTATCTGCTCAGTTTGGTCGAGGTGCTAAAAAAGACATCAGAAGTGCAACAGCCACGACAACAGAAATGGTGGGAAAGTTAAACTTGCGAGTGTTACATGGTGGTGCTGCCACTCTCCACTCTATCAAAGTGATGCAACCGAAACAGGTGAGTGTCAAAACACTAACAGGTTTGCCATTTTATGTGTGTGCCCATATACAGAATCTAACAAAGTACAACCCCTTTAATTTTTTGCCTGTACAAACCTGATTCTTCTTACTCTGAGAAATACACAGCATGTAATCTGTGATTTTCCTGTTCTCAACTTGAACACGCAATTGAAAATTATCTGCTGATTGAGGGCAGTGTTTGTATATGAAGTATTTCAAAAGCCACCATCAGAAAGTTTAGCAGAGACAGATCTAGTCGCCAAGGACACCAATTCCTATCTCAACTGAAACCAGTCCATGTCTGTGACAATATTTTTTCTAATAGACCACATAAGACACATGAAATATATGGAGGTACTCCATTCTGTTGGAATCAGAAATACTGATGTTACATCTGCTGCTACTCCTCCTCCTCCTCCTAATCCTACTACCACTGCTGTTGCTGGTACTACTGCTACTACTGCTGCTACTGCTACTATTATTGCTACTGCTGCTGCTGCTGCTACTACTACTACTACTACTACTACTACTACTACTACTA
>Ga0123355_10020776_pt1 | contig 10496 bp, 11 predicted proteins | sample TergutEmb28metaG_3_FD_89872 | JGI IMG/M metagenome (GOLD analysis project Ga0123355, IMG submission 89872) | Embiratermes neotenicus P1 segment gut microbial communities from Petit-Saut dam, French Guiana - Emb289 P1 | ecosystem: Host-associated > Arthropoda: Insects > Digestive system > Gut ... | reverse complement strand
TTGAAACCTTCGAACAAGAAACTGTAAGTAGGGTTATTTTTATGCAAGACAGAGCTCCTCCCCATTTCAGTTGCTTTGTGACTGACGTTTTAAATGAGAGATTCCCTGATGCCTGGATTGGAAAGGGTGGACCAATACCCTGGCCACCTCGAAGCCCAGATCTCTCTCCACTCAATTTTTTCCTGTGGGGGTTACATTAAGAACAGTGTGTATGCTGAGAAGATAAGGAATATCCAGCACCTGCAAGAAAGGATCACATCAGCCATTGAAACTGTAACACGAAACATGATTCAGAAAACGTGGCAGGAGATAGAATTTCGTTTGGATGTCTCCAGAGCTAAAAACGGTGCACATATTGAAATGTACTAAGGTAAGTCCAAAACTTTAAACTTTTCTGAACGTTTTAAGACGCCAAACGTGTAAATCCGTCTAGTACTTTTTAAGTTATAGTGGTTTCAAATCCCATCCTTTTTCGATGACCCTGTATAAGTTGACAATATTAAAGTTGCCAATACAGGCTACATCTTGAAGGGATTTATCTGTCTCATTGTATGAACCAGTGGCGCAATCTTATAAAAACAGTAAGTACCTTATGTCGTCCCAAATTGGCAGTAATTTATTTCTATAGTAAAACCAACCAGATGCACCAATGTCTCAAATTTATTTTATTTGGAGTAATACTCCACATGTTTCAGACGGTCTTTCTGTCCATCATCAGGAGTTCAAGACTGTACATACAGCAACAGGCATTTGTTAAACAGATACTGCTGACTGCAGTCGGCAGTATCTGACATATGCCTGTTGCTGTATGTACAGTCTTGAACTCCTGATGACGGTTGGAAAGACCATCCGAAACATGTAGAGTGCCATTCTAAAATAAATTAATTTGATACATTGGTGCATCTGGTTGGTTTTACTATAGGAACAATCTGACAAATTGCAGATCATTAGAGAACAAAACCTAACGTGTACAAACGTATTCAGAATGTCAGGACTACCAATACTGACAGTAGAACAGTGCTCAGTTTAAATTTAGGTCCATGAACCATGCCACATTGTAAAAACATGTGTGTCACTTTGGAATTGTTCCCATTTTGAATTAAGGACTGCAACTTGAAAACATGGGGGAGTAAACTGACAGCACAGTGCAGGACACAACTGAGATGTGATCTTTCCTTTACTGCATAAGGGACTTAATATTTATGGAGATTGTCTCTGTTTTGAGTGGAATCATTGCTAATAAATCCCTGCATTTATACAGATTTCCATCTTCTAGAACATGACATTTTGTTTCCTGGTGAGCAGTTGCCAGTGGTCTGGGGACACCTGCTACTTTCTCCTCAACAAGGCGCACATCTACCACAGGAATATCCCTCACAAGGATCCCATGATCATAACATTTACCACTATGATAGCCTGAATATCTGTGTATATGCATTGTGCCCCATGTCTGTGAATGACTGCACAGTAAAGCAGCCTTGTAACTTGGCCGCACGTATCTGGAACACATTATGAATGACCTGTTTCTGTTTGCTTACTGTCAAGTCAGCCTGCAAACAGATATGCATAAACAAAACGGTGCATGAAGACTTCTAATACAGAGCTAAAGGTAAAGTTGTGCCTGTCCATGCCATGAAGCCAAATGCAGCAGACTTCTGGCCACACTCAGTCTCAATGGTGGTACACAGTGGAGGTGACCATCTCCATGATGTGCCCTCTTTTACTCCCAAGGGAAGAATCCTGTGTACCCACTGTCCAGGTGTCTGGGTGTTTTGTAGTAGAACTTTGTCCTTGCCAGGAAACAAACTCCAAATTGTCCAGCTGATAGCCTAGTCACTATAATGACTGGTCTATTCCAGCTTCAATACAATACAGGGCCAGGTGACTTCAAAACATCAGTTACAGATGTAAGAGTTTCCCCATAAAAGAAACAGTGTCCTATAGAAAATGCTACAGACGTAGTGAAACATGAACCATTGACGAATTTGACATTCAGAGGACCGTGCTGGCGGGATCAGGATGGAGTTCCATCCTGATCCCGCTCGCAAGCAGTTGCCAGAACCTGTATGACATATACCGTTGCTGTGTGTACAGTGCTAGACTCCCGATGATGGACAGAGAAACTGTCTGAAACATGTAGAGTTTTATTCCAAAAATAAATTTGAGAAATTGGTGCATCTGGTTGGTTTTATTGTAAGAATAAGAACGTGAATCATTGAAAAAAGAAACAATATTATTTTATTGTCCTTGCAGTGACATCTGCATTGTTATATCACAGTCTGGTCTCGATGCATACAGACGAGTGCTGCTGAACGAGGCAGGAAGGTTGGCACACAATTACATTTGGCTGTAGGTTCAAGTTTATTCACGTACTGACTGAACGGCCCGATGGCAAGTTACAGAAATAGAACAAACTTACTGTATCTGGTGGGAGGAGAGAGTCAGCTACATGCAGTGTAGGGATGTGTGAGTGGAGTGAATAGGGGAGCATAAGGACATAAAAATGAAGCAACAAATACAGATAGCTAAAGACAAAATGTAATGACAAGTACTGCATATATATCATAACAAAAGACAATATAAAAAATGAAGCAACAAATACAGATAGCTAAAGACTAAATGTAATGATAAGTACTGCATATATATCATAACAAAAGACAATATAAAAAACAGATACAGCACAAAAATAAAAAGAGAGAAGAAACTGCAACAGTGAGGATAATGCCTGGACAGTCATTTAAAGAACAGAATGAATCAATAAACAAATATGAATCTTATGTATATTGGACCGGGCATCATTGTGATAGTTGAGGAATAAGAGACCAACTTGATGTCACTTGCTATTATGTTTTATTTCACTTCTTCTTTGCTCGACATGTTTTGGACATTAATACATCCATCATCAGGAGCCTGCGACTTTTCTATTGTATCACCACATTGGTCGTGTGTTCTTGTTTCAATGTGTGTTGGAGTTTCGGTGTGGCTGGTTGGGGTGGTATCCGTGTTGCAGGCTGAAGCACAACTTGTGTTTCAATAAAATAGTCGCAGGCTCCTGATGATGGATGTATTAATGTCCGAAACATGTTCAGCATAGAAGAAGTGAAATAAAACTTAATAACAAATAACATCAAGTTGGTCTCTTATTCCTCAACTAAAACAAATATGAATTGACGACAAATAATAGGATGAACCATAGAATTTTTTGTCTTGAAACACAGGAATTGGTTGTGGATATTTTGAGATCACTGAGTTGTCTTGAAACACAGGAATTGGTTGTGGATATTTTGAGATCACTGAGTTGTCTTGAAACACAGGAAATTCGTTGTGGATATTTGAGATCACTGAGTTGTCTTGAAACACAGGAAATTCATTGTGGATATTTTGAGATCACTGAGTTGTCTTGAAACACAGGAAATTCGTTGTGGATATTTTGAGATCACCGAGTTGTCTTGAAACACAGGAATTGCTTGTGGATATTTTGAGACCGCTGTATTTTCCTTGAACACTTGGAAACCAGTTACCCACTGATGTGGCACAACATCCCAGAAGAACAGGGATCCTCTTAGGTTTATCAACTACAAGGACTGGGGCAGGCACTTTCAATAAATTGTTTTGGGTCCTTATGAGAGTCACAACATCTGTGAGCTGACTGTGCCTAAGTACCACAATAGTACAATACATATAAGGTCATTTCTTTAAAGTTTTGATCCCTGCTGATGGAGAGATCATCATCATTTCACTCAAATGTGTATAGTGACATTTTAATTCTGTCATCCATAGGCATACAGAAAGCCTTCATTGCATTAATACAAGCAAAGTTAATTTTTCATTTAATTCCTCTAGAAGTCACAGAACTACAAGAGTTGTAATGCCACAAAATGTTGACATGTATTAATTGTGACTTATGTCTGCTGCAGAGGGGTGCAGAGACAGCAAACTGTTACGTAGTTCTGTGACATGGACCTGTTACATAGTTCTGAGACAGTTACTTGTTAAGTAGTTCTGTGACATGGACCTGTTACATAGTTCCGTGACATGGGCCTGTTACATAGTTCTGAGACAGTTACTTGTTAAGTAGTTCTGTGACATGGACCTGTTACATAGTTCTGAGACAGTTACTTGTTAAGTAGTTCTGTGACATGGACCTATTACATAGTTCTGAGACAGTGGCTTGTTAAGTAGTTCTGTGACATGGACATGTTACATAGTTCTGAGACAGTTACTTGTTAAGTAGTTCTGAGACAGTTAGTTGTTAAGTAGTTCTGAGACATGGACCTGTTACATAGTTCTGAGACAGTTACTTGTTAAGTAGTTCTGAGACAGTTAGTTGTTAAGTAGTTCTGTGACATGGACCTGTTACATAGTTCTGAGACAGTGACTTGTTAAGTAGTTCTGAGACATGGACCTGTTACATAGTTCTGAGACAGTGGCTTGTTAAGTAGTTCTGTGACATGGACATGTGATATAGTTCTGAGACAGTTACTTGTTAAGTAGTTCTGAGATAGTTACTTGTTAAGTAGTTCTGTGACATGGACCTGTTACATAATTCTGAGACAGTGACTTGTTAAGTAGTTCTGAGACATGGACCTGTTACATAGTTCTGAGACAGTTACTTGTTAAGTAGTTCTGAGACAGTGACTTGTTAAGTAGTTCTGAGACATGGACCTGTTACATAGTTCTGAGACAGTTACTTGTTAAGTAATTCTGCTACAGTGACCTATTAAGAAGCTCTGTCATAATTTCACCTGCTTTTACTGTGCTACAGTAGTTCTCCAGTCAATAAGGAGCTCTACAACTGTCTGCCTGGTTGCAGACTTCATATCTTCCTACAGCCTTCTGCTCCTGCCTACCTTGACAGACATGCCACTGATTACAAATGACATTTCAGACCCCTGTTTTGTCAGTAAATTGACCAGTTCCTTTCCTGCTACTGTCATGCATCTAGGCTGCTGCTTGCATCTCAATTGTTTGCAGTTCTGTTCTGCTATATCAACATGGATTGCAGACAATCCCACAGAAAAAATCATTTGCAAGCATTCAGTTGAGTGTAGCGCACTTCCTGTCGGACAGAACACAATTATTACTCTTCCTACAGTTTCTGTCTATATTTGTCACTGTATGTGCCTTGATGACATATAGAGCTGCCTGGAACATTGTGGTTTCTTTCACTGTGATCTGGCAGAGTGTGACTGGCGGTTTGTGCTGCTGTCATACTGCCTGACCCCACTGACTGTCTGCCTGTCCACAGTTAACTTACACACTGATACCCTCAAATATAAGCTTGCTTAATTCATTCTATAAAAGTCTTTGAAGTGGAGCAAGAGCCTCCAAAGCAATCATAACCTACAGATGGAATCCCAGTGGCAAACCGCAGTTCAGTCAATACACACCAACCGTACTACAAGTGAAGCACAGCTAGACTGTAACGTAATGCTTGGCTTCATAATTAATGGCTGTAAAGCAAGTAATGATGAGTCTGATTATCACAGTAAAGGTAAAGTTAGAACAAGCCACAAAGGCCCAAAGGGGGAGTAGAGGTATACCTCTACTCTTCCTTTAACCTTGGCACTAGATGGGGGTCAGTGGTCAACACCATGCCCAGCTGCTTTATCCCTGGGAAAGACCTGGTACCCATTGTATAGGGGGCTGGGTGGGCCCCAGGACCAGTGTGGATGGGTGTGGAAAATCTAGCCCCCACTGGGATTGGGTCCCCAGACCGCCCAGCACATAGCAAGTCGCTATACCAACTGAGCCATCGCGGCCTACCATATTATCAGAGTAAAAGGTAAAGTTCACCCTAGAAGAGGCCATTAACTTATTGTCACGGTAAGTGAACTTAGTGTCATGATAATTTACATAGCATCCCACACCTAGAGTAACGGAATCAACAATATAAAATCCAAAATTACTAACATAAAATTTTTAGGAATAATGATTGATAATACATTAACGTGGAAACACCATACAGAAATGATTATACTGGAGTTAAGTATGGCTTCAATAAAGAGAGACCAACTTGATGTCACTTGCTTTATTATTTCATTGTTTAATGCTCAACATGTTTCGGATGTCAATACATCCATCCTGAGGAGCTTGCGACTTATTTGTTGAGTTATTTCATGGGTTGTATTGCTCTGGTTCGATGTGTGTTGGTGTTATGCTGTGGTTTGGCTGGGGTGGTGTGGTATCCATATGCAGGCTGAAGCACTATGGCTGCGGTGGTGTGGTATCCGTAGGCAGGCTGAAGCACTAGTGCTTCATTGTTTAATGCTCAACATGTTACGGATGTTAATACATCCATCCTCAGGAGCTTGCGACTTATTTGTTGAGTTATTTCACGGGTTGTATTGCTCTGGTTTGATGTGTGTTGATGTTACATTGTGGTTTGGCTGTGGTGGTGTGGTATCCGCATGCAGGCTGAAGCACTAGTTCTTCATTGTTTAATGCTTAACATGTTTCGGATGTTAATACATCCATCCTCAGGAGCTTGCGACTTATGTGTTGAGTTATTTCATGGGTTGTATTGCTCTGGTTCGATGAGTGTTGGTGTTACATTGTGGTTTGGCTGGGGTGGTGTGGTATCCGTATGCAGGCTGAAGCACTATGGCTGTGGTGGTGTGGTATCCGTATGCAGGCTGAAGCACTATGGGTGTGGTGGTGTGGTATCCGTATGCAGACTGAGGCACTAGTGCTTCAGCCTGCATACAGATACCATACCACCACAGCCAAACCACAACGTAACACCAACACACATCGAACCAGAGCAATACAACCCGTGAAATAACTCAACAAATAAGTCGCAAGCTCCTGAGGATGGATGTACTAACATCCAAAACATGTTAAGCATTAAATAAAGAAATAATAAAGCAAGTGACATCAAGTTGGTCTCTTTTTATTTAACTATCGCAATGATGTACGGTCCAAGAGCGAGTAAACCTTTTGTGACACAGGATACCTGGAAGACTGTTTACCACTCTTACTTCCATTCTATCATTAATTACAATGTAATCATATGGGGAAATTCCTCCTATAGTAATAGTATTTTCAAACTAAAAAGGAGAATTACTTAATTATCATGGGTGTAGGAATCGGGGATTCATGTAGAGAAATTTTCAAAATATTAAATATTTTACTACTGATCTCACAATATATATTCTGTCTCCTACTCTTTGTGGTTGGGGACCGCGGTAGCACAGTGGTTAAGGTGCTGTGCTACAAATTGGAAGGTGGCTGGTTCGATCCCAGCTGGTATCGGTGGATTTTTCATTGACATGAAATCCTTCTAATCGCACTGTGGCCCTGGGGTCGGACTCAGCCTCCAACAGAAATGAGTACCAGGAGTATTTCCTGGGGGTATAGGTGGCCGGTGCATAAGGCTGACAACCTACCACCTTATTGTGCCGGTTACAAAATCTGGGAACCTTAACTTCCTGGAACTCTCTGGGCCTGTCCAGGCCTGTAATGGGACTGATTTACATTTACTCTTTGTGGTTAATGATAAAATCAATTTTGGATGAATTCTGAGACACATAACATTAATAGCAGGAACAATTCTATCACCCACTGTCACATTTGACTACTTATCACAAAGATCTCTTTTGTATGAAAGGTATATAACAGTCTTCAACCTGAAATAAAATATTTGTCTCGAACTATTAAGAAATTTAAATTATTTTTGAGAGGGTTTCTTTACTAAAATTCATTTTATACATTGGAAGCATATTGCAATTACAAAGCAGCTGTATTATATATTTTAACTACTAAATTGCTTATTATTATTCTGTCTCTTTATGAAATTTTGAGGTATTTTTTCCACTTGTAACATAAATTTTATATATATATAATAAGGCTACTATTTATTGTTTTATTTTCACTCCACTTTATATTGTGTTATGGACGAAACTGTAGCATCATATATTTTTGTTCATTGTAAAAAATATTTGTTAATTCCATGTTGTTACTTATGACCAGTTCTATATTTGTATAGAACAAGGATATCTCTGTGTTTATATATGACCCGTTCTCTATCCGTTGGTTGTTAACGACTATGGATCTCTGGAATGAGAGAAATAAATAAATACATATTAGCAAACTTTATTAAAATTGTGAATTTTATATATATAAAAATTTTGGTCATATTGTGATATATGTCAATTTGACACTGGAGTACATTCATCTGTCTTTCTCCATAGCTGTCTTTATCATTTATGCTCACCTGTAATCTACTGTTTCTTACATAATTATATTTTCCACTAATCTCCTGTACTATCTCTGTATGCTTTTATTTTATACTAATATTATTGATATGTCTCTTGTATATTTTATAAGAATATTCTTTGTTGACATGTTCTACATCCAGTGGTGTGTTACCTTTCGGATTTACTGAAATTCAATTCAATTCAAACCTTAAAGACTTCACAGGATGGCTGTGCCCAAGTTCTTTGTACCACATATGTAAATGCTGGCATAAACAAAGATGTAACTAATACCTAGCAGATGTGGCCTACTATGTTAAAAGCAATTTTGGCTTGCAAATGGTAAGTTAAAACTAATTTTAGTTTTCCTGTTCTACGCTTGTGAATGTAAAGTATTTGGCTTGCAAACTTATGGGATCTGAATACTAATTTGGTATTTTATTACACATTTTTTCTATATATCGGTTGTTGCACATACAATATCAGCACTCAGCTATTTTATTTATCTGCACTGATAATTCTCGGAACATAACTATACAAACACGGCCAGCCTATAAAATACGAACGCCCGGGAAGACTAATAATTTGACGCTCTTAAAATCGTTCTTCTCCAAACTTTATACAAACCCCTAACTTGTACCACATTTCGGCTTGCTACATTTGTCAAATCAAAACTGGGCGGCACACATTTCACACACGTGGATTGGATACGCGCCACCGTTGGCCAAACTGATGTAATGAACAGAGCCGTAACTTTTTTACCACGTGTAATATCGATTCGAAAAAATCTACTAATATTCGATTCGAAAAAATCTACTAATATTAAACCATAAAAATCATGGTCAACTGGAATATCAATATGGTACCATATGTATGTTAAAAAGCTGTTCGAGGCGAATGCAACAATTTTCATGGTAACTAACGTCACTCTCTACCTATCACAGCCATATTGCTGAGAGAAATAAATCTCCTCTGTATTTCGCACCTACTTGTGATTGTAGCATTTTTTTTTTATGGCGCACGGGGGTCACAGTCTTGCTTTATTATACTTTTATGTCACAATGGGTTACAGAACACAACCTCCTAAAACAGGACATATCGTACAACACCAGAATGTTTGCGCCGTTATTTGTTACATTTGACAGTGTATGTGATATTTATATTCCAACGAACAGAATTTCGCTTGAGGGCCGCGAGTTTGCATGTTTTAAGCTAAGCATCGTAGAATGTTTTAGTTTTATATTTGATGTTGGTGGTTGCTAAAAAAAAACCGCCAATATTGCTGCACTAACATAGTCAAATATCAATTCATATTTACTTTTTAATACGAACTTCTAAATTGAAATATTATAAGTACAGTAGTCCTTATTGTAGATTTATGAATTTGGTATTGAGATAACTGAGTTGTAGGGAAGAATATTTCCTTATGCTCATAATGGAGGTTTAAATACCAAGAATGAATTTGGTCACTGCATTGCCTACGATAGTGCTGTACTGTACTAGTCGGCGTCCTGCTGCGTACACGAATCCGCCATTTTGAGGGTATGTTGGAGTGTAGTTGAATGTGTTTGGTATTGTGATTTAGTTCAAAGTGCGTTGTAATCCCGGTTAGCCTTTGAACACTTGTACTGGGAAAACGTTTGTCTTTGTATTCGTTACGCAAGGTTACAAAAATGAGTTACGGAAGACCACCTCCGCGTATAGAAGGAATGGTTTCCTTGAAGGTGGATAATTTGACCTATCGAACAACGCCTGAAGATTTGCGTCGCGTGTTTGAGAGATGTGGGGAAGTAGGTGATATTTATATTCCACGCGATAGATTTTCAAGGGAGAGCAGAGGTTTTGCTTTTGTGAGGTGAGTAGTATCAGTAGACTCAAGTTTAGTGTTCGTTTGTCCATAAAACTGGAAGTAATTTGTGTTGGAAAAAGGTTCATAATGGCGGCCATAATGTAGTTTTCATCAGTGTCAGATATGTTGCTGTTTATAGAGTTATTGTACTAAGTCGACTAACATGGTTTATCTGTAACAAAAATTAGCAACTTTAATAATCAAACAGGTGAAGAGTTTATGTAAATATAGCCAACCATTTGCACCTTTTATTATGTTATTTCCAAAACACTTCACATAAAATATTTTAAAAGCACATAATTTTAATTAAAATTTACTCCTACATGTTCCAGTCATCGTGTGACCATCTTCAGGGAGTCTTTCTTAAAATATGTTTCCTAAAAGAAGTTGCTAAAATTTATATTTGTTTTTGATGTGGCGGCATGTCTGCAATTGAGAAAATATATTCATGC
>Ga0123355_10020775_pt1 | contig 10496 bp, 5 predicted proteins | sample TergutEmb28metaG_3_FD_89872 | JGI IMG/M metagenome (GOLD analysis project Ga0123355, IMG submission 89872) | Embiratermes neotenicus P1 segment gut microbial communities from Petit-Saut dam, French Guiana - Emb289 P1 | ecosystem: Host-associated > Arthropoda: Insects > Digestive system > Gut ... | reverse complement strand
TGAATATTTTAAACATGGTATATACTCTCCGTTTTTTCCTCTTCAAAATGCAGTTTGTTTCATAATTCTAACATATTTGGTTCCTGTTTTATTCACATTTTATATACAGGATGTGCTAAAATTTAAAAAATAATTCCAGCACCAAAAGGATAACACACCTGCACATCACACACATACAATATCATTTTTAAGTCAACAGTTACAAACACAAGGATGCAAAACTCTGATGCTATACCCAACAGTCTGTACTTAATTACATCTTCAGAGAACTGAAATAAAAGGACTGTTAACTTCATGCATTAGTAAAGTAGGCACTATCAGCTCTGCTTGAAAACTACTTGTTATAGCTTAAATCAAAACATTCGTTATGTGAATGGGAGACAATCTTTGCTATACGACAGACACTAATGCTGTATTCATTACAGATTAAATTCTGGGCTTAGCTTTACAGCAAAATATATATTTACACATTTCTGAAAAAGTGACCTGCATCATGACAAATTAATTCTTTGAACAAAATACCTTTTCAATGAATGCTGTCTAAAATTAACCTGCATAATATTAAATGACTGAGTTCATATAAATACACTGCCTCCATTACAAAAATCAATAATTTAATGCTGTACAGGGATACAATTGGTATATTCTGTGGCCAGAATGCAGTATTTCTGAGTTACACATGGTGGTACACATAGCAACTATTTGGATTTTAAGTGGCTATAACACTCCAACTTATAATTTGAATCTTTCACAGGAACTAAATCTAATAAAATTTTCTCTGGCTAGCAGCTTTTTTACACAGAAAATGGCTATCACATGCTTATGAAAAGAAATACAGCTCATGAACATAAACTTCTTACCAGCGGTGTAATCGACAATGCCACAGGATTAGCCTTCCCTCCTACATATCTGCCTGGTGTTACAGCCTTCTTTGCTGTAGCCCCTTGTAACTTCCGTGCCTCTTTCAAAAATATGTCCAAACTCTTTTCAAAGTCGACTGGTATTCCTGAATTTGGGGTAGGCTGTGTTGAAACTGAAGATGAATTCTGTTTATCAGACAAAGAAAGAGAATGCTGTGGTAATAATGAAGAAGAAATATTACTGTTGGAATTCACGATGGAATCACGTGAAGGTGGCCGAGTTAGCAGTGGCGCTGAAAAATTCTTCGTTATTATACATCTTCGTTTGGGAGCCTCAGATGGCTGCTGCTGTGTCCTACCATCTTCATCTGGACTATCTGAATCTTCCCCTAAATGTATCACAAACCTCTGTGGTGGCTGTGGCAGTACTGATGCTGCTGAACTTACAACACTACCCGTAATTTTTCTTTTGTGCTCTTCATCACGTACATAGTCTGTTGGCACTGTTACTTGGAGTGTTGCTGGTCTGGGAGCTCTGGGACAAAACACAACTCTTGGTATAGGATTTCCAACTGCTTTGCAATGTACACAGCTTGTCTTCAGCTCTGCAGCCGAGCTCTGTGCATCATTAATTGCAACAGCTGCAGGTTCCTTTAGTTGCTTTATATGACCTGAACTCTGTTTTATGTTCATTCCTGAAAACCCCTTCTTTACTGACTTCTTCCAGAATTTCCCTCTAATAGCGTTCGCCTCAATGTAATTACGTAAATTTTGCCGAGAAAGTTGTAGCTTGTTACTGGGCGATCTCAATGCAATTTTATTGCTTCCTTTTAATCTGCCAAATGGGCCTGGAAGCTTGGATGGTGTTCCTCCTTTTTCACGACTAACTGGAGTCTGGTGTATAACCTGTAAATTACAACTTGGCAGTGTGGGTTGAGGTACAACAGAAAGTAAGTTAGTACTGGTTTTGATATGTTGTACGGAAGACACTTCATAGGGGACAGAAATTTTATTATCTTTGGTACCATTAGGTTTATTTACCAAATATGTTGCAGATGTGGAAGGCTTCCTCACCAATGTTGTCAACACTTTGGCTCTCAGTATTTCCTCATCTTCATCAACACTTACTGAGCTCTGGTCATGGTGCTGAGAAATTCCTTTATTTAGTGACCTAACTTGTTCATTTGAAACGTCTTCTATTTTAGCCTCTGGTGAGGAACACCGGCCAACCTCATCCAGAACAATCATATTAGAAAAGTCTATATTTTCGAATTCACTTGAACTTTCTTCAGCGTTGCAATCTGATTTTTCTACAATGTCTCCAGTTGGTACAAAAACATTATGATTCTGGCACACAATTCCTACTTCACTACTCTTTAGTTCTTGATCCTGACAATTCAAACTAGGTGAAAATGACTCTGCAGTAGCAGAAGATATTGTGCTAGGACCATCTGTTATGCCTACTGTTTTCACTGCTGCAGCAAAGGACGAATTCTTGAATGGCACAATACACCTTGAAGATGCATGTCTTTTCATATTTCTGTCCCAATTCTGGCATGAAACAGTCGTGGAATCCATTCCACAAAACTGTGTATACACAAAAGAATCTGTTTTTTGTGTCTCAGTTTCTGTTCTCAGAGTGAATAAATGTGAGTCTGTGGCAGCAACAGAACCAGCTTTGGAAACAAGTATTCCTACTTTGGAAGTGACAGACTCCATTTTCAGAGAATTAGATTCCGTTATGGGAACAGACAAATTTGCACTTATCAACTGTGGTTCAACTCTGGAACCTGATACTGTATCAGATATTATAGCTTGGCAGTTTAAATCTGATGACACAAATGACCTGGAAACAGCAGGTGACACAGTGGAGTCAAGGGGACTGATTATAGGATCAGAACAGACACCCTCTAGATCTCCACATCCTAAGTCGGAAATGCTGTTGCTTTGATATAATTCATTTTGTAACTGTGGTTGGAATGATGATGGGGCAAATGGCAACTGACAGTTGGAACAACCAACCTGAGGAGTATGTACATTACTGCCATAGATTCCTGACAAATGACAGCCTTCTAAGTCAAAACTGGGTAATTCTGGGCTCCTATACACTGAACTGGTAGTGTTCCATGTTGAAACTGCATCCTGTTCCTTTTGGGTCTGTTTGCAGTTCACAAACTTATATTCATGAGCAGTTAACAGCGGTTCATTATGGCAAGGCACACTTTGTATACTGTAGTCTCCATGCATTACCCGTAAAAATGTACCTGCGGAATCTCCTGGCAAGCGCGTATCTGCAGAAATAGGATCAGTAATTATCTCGTTTTCAGCACTTGATTCATCATCTGTGTGGGACAGCTCCATGTCTACAAGAGTTGTCGTCTCATCTGGTTCACTCTGGAGTGCTTTCACAGAAATGATTTCTGGTTTCTGTGTCTCCTGGCCTAATTCATCTCTTGTGCTACTGCTCTCCAAGACAGGGAGAGGTGGACTGCTCATTGTCTTAACTTTATTTGACTTTAAAGTAACACCACGCTGTTTTCTAACTTCACATTTCTTCAAGACAGCTGATTTCAAGGCTGCCAAACGTAATTGCAAAACTTCATCATCCTCCACCCCTGGCTTTGAAGTTACTTTACGACGGTTGGACTGTAAAGCAAGAAGCCGCAACTGGGCCAAATCTTCATCTTCATCTGTTTCCCTAGCACTTGTTTCACCTTCGGTTACTTTCACTTCACCCTCTTTATTTATTTTCTCTCCTGACTCATATTCCAATGCACCAACAGAGGCCTGGAGCTCACTGTCGCTGTCTTCAATTGTGATAACTAATGGTTCAGGCTTTTCAATATCAATCAATACAACAACATCTTCTGACTGTTGAGAAAGATGATTTTTATTTGCCTCTTTCAAAATGTCTGCTGTTTCTGAACTACCTTTGTTGTTGCCATTATCTGATTTCACTGCAACTGGAGGTGGTACAGGATTTTCCTTCAAACCGCGTTCCAATTCAACACTCACCTCATCCTTCCTCTTTACAATATCAACAGCAGTCTTTTCTTTTGTCACTGAAACATTTCCAGTCATCATGGGTTGCAGCCTCTTCAATAAGCTGTTTCCTTCAACTCCATTACCAGTACAACTACCCTTCTGAACTGCATCTGACAATCTTCTGCTCCAGCTCCAGTACTTCCTACCACCCTTTTTCTTGGAGTACCGATGTTTCTCTCTTTTAGGACTAACATGTCTCTTTTTAGTATGACAACTTTTAGATTTTGTTCCAAATTTTGTAAATGTAACCTCTTTCTTCCCCTCCTGTCTTGGACATACTTTCTGATTTCCTACATCACTGTCAATCCTGGCGTTAGAATGTCGGCGTTTTCTTCTACATTTTCTTTTAACTTTGCTTTCTTTCTGGCAATCATGTCTGTTCTCTTTCTCTTGCAGAGTATCTGAAAATAACATAAAATTTGTCAACATCACACCAGGTTAGTTGTAAGATGTGAGACTGCCACGGTGCTGAATATTCACATAGCAGTGCTCTGGGAGGTGACTCTGCACTCTGTGGTAGACAGATACAACAAACACAATATATCTGTGAGACTGGCAGATTGTTGCAGACCATTGGAACATGGGCTACTGCACCACATGGGACATTTACTTCCATTTACTAATTGGTTTCAGGACATCAGACAGCTCAAGTGAGAGACAGTGGGGAATGTGTGATTTGTGCCTGTATGACAGTCTGCCTCTTAGCAGTGACTTGATATTACAACTCAGCAAACTTGAGTGAACTATAGCACTGTTACTGAGTGATATGTGAATGAGTACTGTACTAAACTGGATAAATACTGGGATTGTCAGACAGTAGGTATTTTTAATGTGAACTTTCACTCGGACTGGCCTGGGATAGAACTTGGGTTAGTCCATGTGGGATTTACGGTTGACAAAGTGGAACTGTAGCAGGTACTTCTTAGAAAATTTCAGTTTTCCCATCAGTAACACTCCACTAACATTCAAAACTCACACACATTCATCTACAATTGACACTGTATTATCCTAGCACTGGAGAGTACAGTTATATAAAACACTTACCTCTCTTCATTCTTTCACTTTTACATAAAATTTCCATTTCTGTGATGTCCTCCAAAATGTTTCTACCCTTCCACCACACTATACGGCACCACACTCCAGAAAATGTAACTGCAGGTTCCTCCAAACACTGCTACCCATCTGCTAAACTATACACTACCACAGAAACTGTGGCAGCAGATTCCTCCAAAACATTGTATCCATCTACCAACATAAATGGTGCCATACCCCAGAAAATAAGGCTGCAAGTTCCTTCAGAACTCTGCTACCCATCTACCGAACTACACAGTGCCACACTCCATAAACTGAAGCAGCAGGCTCCTCTGAAACACTGCTGCCAATCTACCAAACTACATACCATTACACCCCCACAAAACTATAATCTTACCTTATTATACACTATGTTGAGTTAAACTAGAAACTCCACAGGACAGACATTTTATCTAATGATGCTGTAACTCAGACAATACAGTTACAATGACCAGATGACAACGAATTGGAAAGAATGTATCATATTTTGGTTTTTTCTTAATTCAAATTCCTTTATCATATAAAACAAAAATGGGGGTGTCGTGGAGGGGATTTGTATATACGCTGTTGTACTATGAACACCTGAAACTGGAATGGTGATCTGGAAATTGAGATGCATGAGGAGGGGTGCAGAGATAGGATGTTGCCCCTTATGTAAAGAGCAGGATACACATACTGCTGAAACAGAAACAGACATAAAGACGGTGAGAAAAACTTCTGAACACTGAATGGGTAACACAAACAATGGAAGTGTGAACTAACTACATGCTTAAAGATAATAACTGAAAGAACTAGGCAAATTTTTATAAAACACAAAATGCAAATAGGAAAAACATCATAAAAAAGCATGCAAAGTGTAGAGGAAAAGGGGGAAGAAGAAACTAATAAATTTTGTTTCAAACATTTCATTTTAAATCACATTATGTGCTTACTTATTGGTAATAATGCATAGCTTCATATACATGCTAGTAAGTACAACTTTTATGTGATGATAAAGTCACAAGTTCGGCTACCAGACTTTCCCATATGTACAGAGTTTAAATCAATGGAGTTCAAATTGTCATTTTGCCTGTAAATGCGTATTATTTTTCAAAATATGCCACCAACCAGCGGATGAGAAAAGATGTTACATCCCACTGCTCCAAATATATGCCACCAAGAAACTTGTTTTCTGGAGTTACATTTTACCTTGCTGATGAGCTGTCAATTCATCTACAGAAAAAATGTGGCAACATAACTCATAACTACACTCACTGGTATCTTTTGACATGAGTGTTACCAAGCAGACTTCAAGGAATGTAATCAGAAGGAATGAGAACGTAAAATACAGTTCGGCGACTTTTTCCAATTCAGCTGTTTATAAGCAATCGAACATAAGCCAAACTTTGGATTTGATGATAGTGCTGAACTGCCAACACTGGTATTCTAACATAAGCATTTGCAATGTAAGAATCGGCAACCTTCCCACAGAATTAAAACTCACCTTCATCCTTGTCACTCTGCTTAGGCCTAATCGATTTATATTCACTGGTGATATTCACAAAATTATCGTCCGTTCTATGATCGTCCACAACCACGGAGTTCAAAGTCACGTGATAATCATTACTAGTTTTATTCGTTTCTTCCCCATATTTTACATTTAACCTCGCCTTACTTCCCTCTGCGGTCGAAGAAAAATTCTCACTTTTACGCTTACATGTTCTACGGGGACGTCTTTTATGAACGCGAGAAGAGTAACTTACAAAATCAGTCTCAACAGTACCAGATATTGGGTACTTTTTGTCACAAGAATTTTCATTGCTTTTACCGCAGCAAACTGGTAACGTATCTTCATCGGAGCTTACGTCTTCTAATAAACCATCATCGTCTTGAATTTCACCTTCTTCGGGCTCATCTTTATCCATAATTTTTAGCTCGAAAACCTACACGTTACCGTCGAATACACTTCCGCTCCCAACCACTTTGGAGAGTACAATTTACAAGAAAATGGCGTTCACGTACACATAATCACCGATAAGACGTGTAAACGATCCGTGTCACACGCTTCACACAGAGACGAACGATTGCCCCATACATGGAAACGTTTCGGTCGAATCGAATTGTGTTCTGCTATCCGTGGTTCAAATTACGTACCAGGCTTTTACGTATTCTAACATAAACGCGACCAATACAATGTACTTTGTAACGGTATAAACACGTTTGTGTGGTCTTTATTTTCAAAGGTGGTAACTAGAATGCTTCATGTAAAGAGAGGAAAGCATAAATTAAGTTTTTTGAGGTTCTCACGAGAGAGAATAAGCTTTTGCTGAATGTGGCGTTGTGTAAATTTGAACATAAGTAGAGGAGGAACCTGCTGCATTTATCTTCAGGATAAAAGACTAAGTGTGTACTTTTGCATGTTACGTGAATTCTTCCTATTCACCCCAAACTCATGAGACTCATATGTTTACATCTTCATGGTTGTATACAGAACACTTCTGTTATTACAACAGTTAATGATATCTTGTTCTTAAGCTTTCGCCGTGTTGTAAATGTAATTTATTCCTTTTTGGGTAATTCCCCGGCGTCTGAGATTTAGTTGTCGACGTTTCGGAACTCACTATCGGTTCCATCCTCATAGGCAGGTGAATGAAGTATCATTCACCTGCCTATGAAGATGGAACCGATAGTGAGTTCCGAAACGTCGGCAACTAAATCTCAGACGCCGGGGAATTACCCAAAAAGGAATAAATTACAGTTAATGATATGCCCAAAGAATGTGTATGTGACATGTTCCAGACACGACACTGAGTATTAATCCACAACATATGCGAGTATCGAATGAAACAGGTCATAATGCAAAGTGTGCAGCGTTTCCTTCACTGCTGGACCCTAAAAACCTTTTGTGTTTTTCGTATGTGTCACATTCCGTGGATTCTGCTGACTCGCGTTACTGTTCGTTGCCGTGTACGTAATCAAGGGAATGGAAACGATCAAATATACAACATATATTTTAAACATGAGAGCTATATGTGTCCACTATATCAACGTAACCATCAGGCTGTACAGAATTAAAAAACGATTTTTCGTTGTATGTAGCTGTGATGTGTAACAAATATGTTGTGTATTTGACTGATTGTTTTATATATAGAATGAACACAAGGTCATGCCATACATATATATGATCTGTGTGCCATACCGAGAAAACATTGTCCATTGCTCAAGGCAACACCGCATTCCAACCTCTGCTTCATTATACTAGGTTTTCGCGATTAGCATGGATCATATTGTTTAGTTTATTAGTCCAAAATATCATACATATGATTATGGACTCGTCAATTTCTAGCGATACACAAGAAGTGAGATAAGTCCAATAGCAATGAACATAGTATTCTGCATGGATCAAAGTGGGTATTCTGCAAATGATTTCAGAACCGCTTGTATATTGTGTGGCGTCACAGTGGTATTATCCATATAGTAAAGCGAACAGATTATTGCACTTTAGCAGAAGAGTGGGAAATAATTGAATAGGAAATCAACCATCAGAGTGTGTGGGCAATATTATTGCGAAACGCAAAGATATAAAATATACACAGCGAAAAGTGCAATCGGTACTAGGAAACCGGAGTCCTAAGTATATTATTTCGGCACGTTCATGGTGTGTCGCGAAAAGTACCTGTTGGCTTCATTACGTGCGTCATTCCATCTGTTCGTCTGTCCGCACACATAAACTCGGCTCCCACTGGAGTAATAGAAATTACCCCATAATTAAAGCTTATATTGAGTGTTGTGTTATATTAAGAAAAATTATTAGAAACGCTAAACAAGCACATTATAATTATTTGTTAGTATCAGCTGGATATAAATCAAAAACCACATGGAACATTATAAACAGCGAATCAGGAAATGCGAATAACAATAACCACATTCCCCGACTATTTAAATTAGGTAACAAAAATATTCATCTAGGTCTAGCTGCAGAAGCATTTAACAAATACTTTTTAAATCCAGCTGATGAATTGAATATGGAATATCTTAATATTGAATTTGCTATTTCATATCTTAGGAACCGGTTTCCAGGTGGTTTTCCTGAAATGGAAACCATCCCAATTACTGATTATGAAATAACAAGTACAGTTGCCTCTTTAAAGAGTAAGAACTCATCTGGTTATGATGGAATATTAAAAAAAAAAATGCTAAAATTAAGTGCAGAATACCTTGGTAGACCTCTTGTTCATATTCACAATAGATTACTGGCTCTAGGCAAATTTCCTGACCATTTTAATTACACTGTTGTTAACCCATTATTTAAAACTCATGAAAAGTCTCTATTATGTAATTATAGACCAATTTCCCAAATGGCTTTTTCCAAGATTTTTTAAATACTGATATTTTGAAGATTGAATCAACATTTACATAATCATAATATACTTCTGACTGAAGAGTTTGGTTTTTTAAAAGTTGTATCAACAGATAATGCTACTTACAAACTTAGTGAAACTATTTTAAATGCCTGGAACAAGAAATATTTATATATATATATATATATTGCAGGTGTTTTCTGTGATCTGACAAAGGCTTTCAATTGTGTAAACCATTAACTTTTGCTACACACACTACAATATTATGGTGGAAGGGATGTGATCTTGGACTGGATTAAGTCATATTTACTAAACAGGAAACAAAGAGTTGAATCAAATGTCCTAAATAGTTACTTATAATTGCTCTTAACATAGGGTTCCTCAGAGTTCAGTTTTGGGTCCCTTGCTTTTTAACATATATGTAAATGATTTTCCAAGGACAACTAACCAACTCTGTCAGGGCATAATGTTGGCTAATTATACCAGTGTGCTTACAACAACTTGTACTGATGATGAACTAAATCATACATCTAATTCTATCTTGCTTCATATATCAAAATAGTTTCAGGTAAATCATTTTGTATTAAATGCAAATAAAACACATGCACTACAATTTGTGACACACAAAGTCTGCTGTTATCCATTAAATTTAACATATGCTGATCAAATTCTTGTTGAAACCAACACTGTAAAATTTCTAGGTTTACAACTGGATAGCCACCTCACATGCAACACTCACATAAACTCTTTACTACATAAGCTGAGTACTGTTTGTTTCATAATGAGAAGACTATTTCATATACTAAATATAGATACACTGAGGATTGTATATTTTGTTCATTTTTGCAAGTTAATAAAATATAGTATAATATTTTGCTACTATGCATAAGGTTTTCTTTATTAAAAATTATAATAAGAATTATGTTGGGAATAGGTCCAAGGACCTCATGTAGGACTGGTTTAAGAAACTTGACATATTAACAGTTCCAAGTTTATATATTTTTTTTAATTGATGAAATTTGTTGTTAACAGTCTGGATAACTTTCAGGCTAACTCCTCACTTACTTACTTACTTACTCCATGGAGCAGAGTCCTTCTTGAGAAGCTAACTGGTCTGCAGCTAGTCAGGAAATTCCCCGCATTTCACGGAACCCGAAGGTTCATTACCGCACTCACAAGC